>OLSL01001047.1_pt1 | contig 27502 bp, 24 predicted proteins | sample 1672511 | NCBI WGS metagenome assembly OLSL01 (sample SAMEA3136694, study PRJEB25190) | human gut metagenome | biome: human gut; feature: human-associated habitat; material: faeces | place: Austria | collected 2013
AAAAATTCGCGGCGCATCTTGGCGCATTCTTATCTGGAAATAGTATAATCAGCATGGAAGCATCACAAAACCTGATGAATTACGTCTCGAAATCCACAAAATCCATTTATATGCTGATAAGGAGGACACCCCTCATGAGCAACGCTCTTACCGCCCGCCGTTCCATTCGCAAGTTCCAGCCAACGCCCGTTTCGCCCGACACCATCCGCGCTATCGTCGCCGTTGCCGCGTATGCGCCCAGCTGGAAGAACTCCCAGACCACCCGCTACACCCTGCTGACCAAGCGCGAGGAAATTGACCGCGTAGCGGACGAATGCACGATGGGCTTTCAAAAGAACATCGATACCCTGCACGGCGCGCCCGCGCTGGTTGTCCTCACGACCGTGAACGGCCGCAGCGGCTATGAACGCGACGGCTCGTTCACCACCAGCAAGGGGACGCACTGGCAGTCCTTCGATGCGGGTCTGGCGGCGGAAGCTTTCTGCGTCGCCGCGCATGATGCGGGGCTTGGCACAGTCATCCTCGGCATCTATGATGAAGCGAAGGTCAAGGCCGTGCTGAATCTGCCGGAAACGGAGAGCGTGTCGGCGCTGATTCCGATTGGCGTGCCTGCGGAATCTCCTGCCGCCCCCAAGCGCAAGGATGTTTCGGAACTTCTGCGCATTCGATAACCGTTTGACAAAAATCAGCCAATTCGCGCTTGTACTCAACTGCCCGTTGTGCTATGATAAAGGAAATGAATGACCCGCCTGGGGTCACAGGGAAAGGAGTCCCCATGATGAATCTGAACGAAACTGCGGCGCGTCACGGCTTTTGCGTTGACCGTGTGCGTGAAAGCGAAGAGCTGCACGGAAAGATGGTGGAAATGCACCACGAAAAGACCGGCGCACAGCTGGTTTGGGTGGATAACGGCGAGGTGAACAAGACGTTCTGCGTCGCGTTTAAGACCCTGCCAGAGGATTCGACCGGCGTATTCCACATTCTGGAACATTCTGTCCTCTGCGGCAGTGCCAAGTATCCCGTCCGTGAACCGTTCGTCGAGCTGATGAAGAGCAGCATGGCGACGTTCCTGAACGCGATGACCTTCCCCGACAAGACGATTTACCCCGTCTCCAGCCGCAACGAGCAGGACTTCCTGAACTTGGCGGAAGTGTATCTGGACGCTGTGTTCGCGCCGCGCATCCTGCAAGACCCGAACATCTTCTATCAGGAAGGCTGGCACATCGAGCTGGACGAAAACGGCGCGCCGCTGTACAAGGGCGTTGTGTTCAACGAGATGAAGGGCGCCATGAGCGATGTGGACGAGCAGATTTACCAGAAGACGCTGGATGTCCTCTTCCCGGACAACTGCTACGGCTGGAATTCCGGCGGCGACCCGAAGCACATCCCCGACCTGACCTACGAGCAGTTCCTGCGCATGTACCGCCGCTATTATCACCCGTCGAATGCGCGCATTTATCTGGATGGCGCTGTGCCGCTGGACAAGGTGCTGACGCTGGCGGAGGAGTACCTGAGCTGCTTCGACCGGCTGGACGAGAAGCACGAAATTCTCATGCAGAAGCCCTTCGCCGCCGAAGCGGAACAGGCGTATGAAATCGGCGCCGAGGAGGATACTGCCGACAAGACCATGCTGACGCTGGCGAAGATTGTCGCGCCGTGGTCGGATACGGTGCGCGTCACGGCGACGGAAATCCTCTTTGATGTGCTGACGGGCAGCAACGACGCGCCGCTGAAGAAGGCGCTGTTGGCGACGGGCAAGTGTCAGGATGTAGGCATGTCTCTGGACAACGCGATGGCGCAGCCGTACATGATGCTGACCCTGCGCAACATTGCCGATGGCAGTGAGCAGGAACTGCGTCAGATGATCCGCGACACCGTGCAGCAACTGGTTAAAACCGGGCTGGACAAGGACGCGCTGACTGCCTCCATCAACAGCAGCGAGTTTTCCGCCCGTCAGCCGGGCGAACCGTCGGGGCTGCTCCGCTGCATCCATGCGCTTGACGCGTGGCTTTACGGCGGCGACCCGATGCAGCCGCTCCTGTCCGAAGAGCGTTATCAGAAGCTGCGGGAAATGGCGGCGGGCGACGGCTTTGACCGCCTGATGGCAGAACTTCTGCTGGATGAAAGCACGATGAGCATCATCCGCACCGTGCCGTCCCACACGCAGGGCGACGAACTCCGCGCGGAGGAAACGGCGCGCCTGCAGGCGATTCAGGCCGCGTGGACGGACGCGGACAAGGAAGCGCTGCGCGTGCAGAACGAGAAGCTGACCGCGTGGCAGCAGACCCCCGACACCGCCGAGCAGCTGGCAACGCTGCCCGTGCTGTCCTTGAGCGAAATCAGCGCAGACCCGCTGCTGATTCCCGCGGCGGAAGCGCAGTGCGGCGCGGCGAAGGTCATCACGCATGATCTGTCCATGAACGGCATCACCATCATGCACTGGTATATCTCCCTGACCGATTTCACCCTGGATGAACTCAAGCGCCTGTCGATACTGCCCGAACTGCTGGGCAAGCTGCCGACGAAGCGTCACGATTCGCTATCCCTCTTCCAAGCCATCAAGCGCGATATCGGCAAGCTGACGTTCCAGCTGCGCGTCATGTCCCGCTGTGCGGAAATGGCGACGCCCGTGCTGGACGTGAGCTGCTCCGTGCTGGATGCGAACGTGGACAAGGCAGCCGCGCTCGTGCGGGAAATTCTGACCGAAACGTGCTTTGACGACAAGGCGCGTGTGCAGACGCTGATTCTCCAGTTGAGCGAGATGGCGAAGCAAAAGGTCATCAGCGACGGCCACAGGATGGCAATGTACGCCGCATCGGCGACGATGAGCGCGGCCTCGGCAGCGCGGGAAGCCTTGAACGGTCTGAGTGCCTGCATGGTGCAGAAGGCGCTGGCGGAGAATTTCGACGCGCAGTACGCGGATTTCCTTGCCCTCTGCGAGCGGTTCAGCAAGGACAGCGCGGTGCAGTCCCGCGTCACGTTCAGCCTGTCCACGAATAAGGCGCTTGACCCCGCCGCGATTCTCTCCGCCTACCCGGTCGGCACGCCCATCCCGGACGCCGCGCCGTATGTCAGCGACCTGCCTGCCAAGTGCGCCTACCGCATCCCGTCGCAGATCAGCTTTGCGTCGCTGGGCTATGACTACCGCCGCGCGGGAAAGGTGTACAGCGGTATTGCGCGCGTGATGAGCAACATCTTGTCCCTAAGCTACCTGTGGAACGAAGTCCGCGTGCAGGGCGGCGCATACGGCGCAGGGGGCTTCGACTTCGGCGACCTGGGCGATATTTTCGGCAGCTTCTTCGGCGGCGGCTTCGGCGGATCGGGCTTCGGTCAGCAGCGCGCGCCGCGTCCGCAGCAGGGTCGCGATATGAACGTTACGCTGAACGTGAGCTTTGACGAGGCGTTCAGGGGCTGCACGAAAAAAGTGAGCGTGAAGGTGCCAGGTTCTTCTGCCGCCGAAACGCTTGATGTGAAGGTTCCCGCCGGTGCCGTAAGCGGCGGACGCGTTCGTTTCCGTGGCAAGGGCGCCGCAGGTGCGAACGGCGGCGCGAACGGAGACCTGCTGGTCACCACAAAGATCAGCGATCATCCTATCTACTCGCGCGATGGGGCGGACGTCCTCATGACGGTGCCTGTCACCGTGTCCGAGGCGGTTCTTGGCGCAAGCATCGTGGTGCCCGCGCCCGACGGAACCAAGATTCGCATCAAGGTTCCCGCCGGTTCGCAGGAAGGCACGCAGCTTCGCGTGGGCGGCAAAGGAGCTCCCGACGTGAAGGGCGGCCCGCAGGGTTCGCTTCGCATCACGCTGCATGTGGAAATGCCCAAGGACCTTTCGCCCGAGCAGAGAAAGGCCATGGAGGATTTCCAGTCTGCATGCGAGGCGCAAGGCATCGATGTTCGTGCGGGATTGACGGCGTAAAGGAGGCAACGAGCCATGGAAGACCGCAACAGGCCGCTATATATGATCGGCGTTGCCGCCGAGCTTGCGGGAGTGCATCCGCAAACGCTGCGAATCTACGAGCAGAAGGGTCTTGTGTCGCCTCAGCGTACACGCGGCAATACGCGCATGTATTCCCAGGCGGACATTGAACGCCTCGAGCTTATCAACGAGCTCACGAGCGAGGGCATCAACCTTGCCGGCGTCATCCGCATTCTTGACCTCAAAGGCAGGCTTGAAGAACGCGACGAAGAGATAGACGATCTGCACAAGAAGGTTCGTCGCTTGGCGGACCGTGTGCACGAGCTTGAGACCAGGGCGAACGTGACAGCGCTCGTGCTGCCCGAGCCCCAGGTCGTAAGCATTCGTCGCATGAACGATTAGGAACCATTGGAACTTCAGTGAAGGAGACGGCCATGAGATTGGACAAATTGGCAGTGACTGCCCAGGAGGCATTCCAGAGTGCCATGGGCGTTGCGGGCGATGCCGAAGCGGCGTCGGTGGACACCATCCACCTGCTGAAGGCGTTGCTCGATTCGGGGGAGAACAACCTCTCCGCCATTATCAAGCGTGTCGGGGCCGACCCTGCCGCCCTGAAGGCGAACGTGGAAAGCGCCATTGCGAACGGGCCGAAGGTCACGGGCGGTGTCATGGGCATGCCCCTTCCCACCCAAAACCTGATTTCCGTCATCGATAATTCGGTGAAGATCGCCGAGAAGATGGGCGACAGCTACGCCACGAGCGAGCATTTGCTCATCGCCTTGACCGAAGACAAGGGCCAGGCGGGCAAGATTCTCACCGGCGCAGGCGTGACGCGCAAAAACATCGAGGAGGCATACGACAGCCTTCGCGGCGACACGCGCATCATCGACCAGCAGAGCAAGCCCGAGCTGGACGCGCTGAACACGTACGGCCAGAACCTGACGCAGCAGGCGCGCGAGGGCAAGCTCGATCCGGTGATCGGTCGTTCTGATGAAATTCGCCGTACCATCCAGGTGCTGTCGCGCCGCACGAAGAACAACCCCGTGCTCATTGGCGAGCCCGGCGTCGGCAAGACGGCCATTGTGGAAGGCTTGGCGCAGCGTATCGTGGCCGGAGATGTTCCCTCCAGCCTGCGCGACCGCGACATCGTGGCGCTTGATTTGGGCGCTATGGTTGCCGGAGCGAAATATCGCGGCGAATTCGAGGACCGCTTGAAGGCCGTGCTGCGGGAGGTGAAGCAGAGCGAGGGGCAGATTATCTTGTTCATCGACGAGCTTCACACCATCGTGGGCGCTGGTTCCACGGGCGATAGCTCTATGGACGCGGGCAACATGCTCAAGCCGGCGCTGGCTCGTGGCGAGCTGCATGCCATCGGTGCCACCACGCTTGATGAGTACCGCAAGTACATCGAGAAAGATGCTGCGCTCGAGCGTCGTTTCCAGACGGTGCTGGTGGGCGAGCCTACGGTGGAGGACACCATCGCCATCCTGCGTGGCCTAAAGGAGAAGTACGAAATTCACCACGGCGTTCGCATCACCGACTCGGCCATTGTGTCCGCTGCAGAGCTTTCCAACCGCTACATCTCCGATCGTTTCCTGCCCGACAAGGCGATCGACCTCATGGACGAAGCCGCCAGCCGTCTTCGCATAGAGATCGACTCCATGCCGCAGGAGATCGACGAGGCGCAGCGCAGGTATACGCAGATGCAAATCGAAGAGCAGGCGCTTATGAAGGAAAGCGACCCCGCGAGCGCAGAGCGTCTTGAGGATCTGCGCCGCCAGATGGCAACCTCCAAAGAGTGGCTGGATGCTCGCAAGGCCGAATGGCGCAACGAGAAAGACGTCATCGAAAGCGTGCAGCGCCTGAAGGCCGATATCGATGCCGCGCACGTAGAAGAGGAGCAGGCAACCCGCGAGGGCGACCTGTCCAGGGCTTCCGAGATTCGCTACGCTCGTATTCCCGAGCTGCAACGGCAGCTGGCCGCGGCCGAAGAGGCCGTAAGCGCCAAGCAGGGCGACGGCGCCATTCTGAAAGAGGAGGTTTCCGAGGAGGAAATCGCCGAGGTGGTAAGCGCATGGACGGGCATCCCGGTGTCCAAGATGATGCAGGGCGAGATGTCTAAGCTCATGGACCTGGAAGTCAAGCTGCACGAGCGCGTCGTGGGCCAGGATGAAGCGGTATCCGCTGTGGCAAGCGCCATTCGTCGTAGCCGCGCAGGCCTGTCCGATCCCGACCGTCCTATCGGCAGCTTCCTCTTCCTCGGCCCTACGGGCGTGGGCAAGACGGAGCTTGCGAAGGCGTTGGCCGAATACCTTTTCGACGACGAGCGCGCCATGGTGCGTATCGACATGTCCGAGTACATGGAGAAGTTCAGCGTGCAGCGTTTGATCGGCGCCCCTCCGGGATACGTGGGTTATGACGAAGGCGGCCAGCTGACCGAAGCCGTGCGCCGCAGGCCGTACAGCGTCATCTTGCTTGACGAGATGGAGAAGGCCCACCAGGACGTCTTCAACATTCTGCTGCAGGTGCTTGATGACGGTCGTTTGACCGACGGCCAGGGCCGCGTGGTCAGCTTCAAGAACACGATCATCATCATGACGAGCAATGTTGGTTCTCAGGCTATTCGCGAGTTCAGCCGCCAGAAGGAGAGCATGGGCTCTATGGTTGAGGATATGATGCAGGGTGACATGGCTGCTATGGCGAAGAAGATCGCCGAGCTGCAGACCCAGGTTGACGAGGCGTTGCGCAACACGTTCCGCCCCGAATTCCTCAACCGCATCGACGATGTGATCACGTTCAATGCGCTGACGTCTGCCGAAATCGAGCCGATTGTGAACCTGCAACTCGTCAAGGTGCGCGAGCGTCTTGCCGAGCGTCGCATCGACCTCGAGGTCAAGCCCGCGGCGGTCGAGCAGCTTGCCATCGACGGCTACGATCCCGTATATGGCGCACGTCCGTTGAAGCGTCTGGTTCAGCGCGAAGTGGTGGACCGCGTTGCCAACGAGATGATTGCGGGCCATGTGTTGGAAGGCTCCAAGGTCGTCATCGATATGGACATCATGGAGGGCTACACCTGCACGGTGGAAGCGCCGCAGGTTGTGGAAAGCGTGCATGATGATGTCGCCGACGGCTCCTACGAGGTGCCTGAGGCGTAAGACGCGCGAATGGCGAGCAGTCGTCCTGAGCAAAGGCCGCTTAAGGCGCCGCATGCGTAATCGCAATAAGGCGACATGCCGCGAAGTCCTTGAATAGGGGGCGTTTCCGAAAGGAGCGCCCCCTGTTTGCGTTTGCACCCGCAGTGGGTCTTTCGTGATTCTCGCTATTTAGAAAGGCGCTTCGAAGGCCCGATTTCTCGGTGCTTGTTCGATATACCCTCAAGGGGTATACTCCTTTCAAAAATCCAATACCCTATGGGGGCATAGGAGGATGCAATGGAAACATACGAGCAGGATTCGTGCTGCATGGGCAAGCAGAATACGGCGGCATCGGGCAAGACCCAGCAATGCGGCGCATGCAGGCACAAGGACACCGAACGCGCGGCAGAGCTCCAGTCGGACATCCAGAAGCGCCTCAATCGCGCGATCGGCCAGCTCAACGGCGTGAAGGCCATGATTGAGGATAACCGCTACTGCGGAGATGTGCTCATGCAGCTTTCTGCTTCGGAGGCGGCAATCCGGCGCATTTCGGAAATCATCCTGCAAGATCATCTCGAAACGTGCGTGGTCGAACAGATTCGCAGTGGCAACGCCGAAGTGGTCGACGAAGTCATGCAGCTCATCAAAAGGTTTGGCTAGGCCATGAAGCAGACGTTCGACATCACGGGAATGACCTGCGCGGCATGCTCGGCGCGCGTCGAGAAGGCGACGCGTGCTGTGGAGGGCGTACAGGATGTTGCCGTCAATCTGCTCAAAAACAGCATGGAGGTTTCGTATGCGGACGAAACGCCTGCGGCAATGCGGCGTGTAGATGATGCCGTGTGCGCGGCGGTGAGCCATGCGGGCTACGGCGCCGAGGTTCGTGGAAGCGGTCTTGCGGCCGCGGGCCCGTCGTCAAATGGGGCTTCGTCTCGTTCGGCGCAACGAACCGGCTCGCAGCAGCGCGCCGAAGCGGAACGCAAGCAGATGCGTACGCGCCTCATCGTGTCCTTCGTATTTACTATTCCTTTGTTCTACCTTTCCATGGGCCATATGTTCGGTTGGCCCATGCCGTCGTTTTTCTCGGGCGCAGAAACCGTCTTGCCGCTCGCGCTGACGGAATTTCTGCTTCTGTTGCCTGTTATCTTCGTCAACTTCAAGTTCTTCAAGGTCGGCTTTGCCAGCTTGGCACATGGCGCTCCCAATATGGATTCGCTCATAGCGCTGGGCTCTACCGCCTCCACGCTGTATGGCGTTTATGCGCTGTATCGCATGGGCTATGCGTTTGGCGCGGGGCAGGTCGAAGTGGCGCACGCTTTCGCCATGGATTTGTATTTCGAGTCCGCCGCTATGATTCTCACGCTCATCACGTTGGGTAAGTATTTCGAAGCGCGCGCGAAGGGGAAGACGACCGATGCGGTGACGTCTCTTATGAATCTTTCCCCTAAGACGGCGCTTCTGCGCGTGGATGGGGAAGAGCGAGAGGTTCCCATCGAGGATGTACAGGTGGGTGACGAGCTGGTTGTGCGCACGGGCGCGAGCGTGCCCGTGGACGGCGTGGTAATCGAGGGTTCTGCTGCCGTAGACGAATCGGCCATTACGGGCGAGAGCGTTCCGGTCGAGAAGAACGCGGGCGACCGCGTCATCGGCGCGACGGTCAGCCGTTCGGGTTGGATGGTTCTTCGTGCGGAGCACGTGGGAGAAGATACGGCGCTGGCGGGCATTATTCGTATGGTTGATGAGGCAACAAGCTCGAAAGCGCCCATCGAAAAGATCGCCGACAAAGTGAGCGGCGTGTTTGTGCCTGTGGTCATGGTCGTTGCTCTCGTGGCGTTTTGTGTATGGATTGCAATGGGGGCCGGGCTTGAGACGGCGCTTGCGCGCGCCATCTCGGTGCTGGTCATTTCGTGTCCGTGCGCGCTCGGTCTGGCAACGCCGACGGCCATCATGGTCGGTACGGGTCGTGGGGCGCGCTCGGGCATTCTGGTGAAATCCGCCGAGGCTCTGCAGGCAGCTCATGACGTGAAGACCGTCGTGCTCGACAAGACGGGGACCATTACGCAGGGACATCCCAGCGTTGTCTCGTTCATGTGCGCTGAAGGCGCAGACGAGCGCGGGCTTGTAGCGTCTGCGGCGGCGGTCGAGCGCTATTCCGAGCATCCGTTGGCGAAGGCTCTTGTCGATTATGCGGGCGAGCAAGAGGTGGCTATTCCTGAAGCGAGGGAGTTTTCCCAGGTCGAAGGAGGTGGTGTAAGCGCCGTTGTCGGGTCGTCCCGCTACATGGTGGGCAATGCGCGTCTTATGGAAAGCTGCGGCGTCGCTTTGGACGGGTTCGCCCTTATGGGAGAGCGCGCGGCAGATGAAGGCGCTACGCCCCTGTTCGTGGCGAAGGACGGTTCCGTCGTGGGCATGGCGGCCGTGGCGGACGCGGTGAAGCCTACGAGTGCTCAGGCCGTGAAGGCGCTTTCCGCCATGGGCATTGCTACGGTCATGATGACGGGCGACGGCGAAAGGACCGCCCTTGCCGTTCAGAAGGCATGTCCCGTCGATCGCGTGATAGCCGGCGTATTGCCTGCGGATAAGGAGCGCGAAGTTGCGCGCCTTGCCGAAGGGAATCCTGGCACCGTTGCCATGGTGGGCGACGGCATCAATGACGCGCCCGCGCTCGCCCGCGCCGATGTAGGCATAGCGATCGGGGCGGGAACGGATATTGCCATGGATGCCGCCGATATGGTGCTGATGCGCAGCGACTTGCTGGACGTGGCCCGCGCCATCCAGCTTTCGCGCGCAACCATGCGTATCATCAAGCAGAATCTGTTCTGGGCGCTGGTATACAACGCCGCCTGCATTCCCGTTGCTGCCGGCGCGTTGGCCTGGGCGGGAGTGACGCTCAGCCCCATGATAGCCGCTGCGGCCATGAGCTTAAGTTCGGTGTGCGTGGTAAGCAATGCGCTTCGTTTGCGCAGGTGGAAGCCGGTGGAATATTTGGCGCATGATGAGATCGGGGCCGATGGCACGTTGGGCCGTCGCCAAAACGATGAAGAAGTCGAAAACGACGAGAAGGAGAAACCCATGGAAAAGACGTTGCATGTCGAAGGAATGATGTGCCCCCGTTGCGTGGCCCATGTGAAAAAGGCGCTCGAAGAAGTGCCAGGCGTCGAGTGCGCCGATGTCGATCTGGATGCGAAGCGCGCCGTAGTGACGCTCTCCGAAGACGTTGCCGACGAAACGCTCATCGAAGCCGTGGTAAAGGAAGACTACGAAGCCTCGATGGAGGCGTAACCCACCTGCGGCTTTCTCCGAAATTTATAAGCTCGCATTGGGCAATACGTTCAGAAGCACAAAGGGTATCGATACATCGCGATGCCGTTTTAGAGTATGCTCGAAAGAACGAATGGCGCAATGAGCGCAAAAGACGAGCGCCGCTGACGTTGCGCCGCAGGCAGAACCTGACGAGACGCGGGGAGGACTCATGGAAAACGATTCCGAACGCATGATGATGCAGATGATGGCGAACATGATGGCAGGCAAGCGGGACGAAGAGCCCGAGAGCTGCTCTTCATGCAGGATCGACTTCTTCGAACGCGAGAATGCTGTGGACAATCAGGCGGAAGGCGTGTTTTCTCGCATGCTTTTCAAAGGATGCTTCGCCATTGACGGGTATGTGATTCAGAACGCCGAAGGCGAGCCTGTGGAATCCGGGCTCGGCGCCGATTTCGACGAGGCGAACGGCCCTACTGCGGCGTGGGTGTGGTTTTGCCGCCCCGCCAACGACGCGGTGAAGGAGAAGTTCCAGGAATTCTTCGGCGGTTCTTTCGACGAAAGCGGCCAGCGTATGGATATCTCCACCGATAGATTTGTTGCATTTTCTGATTCTAAGTCGTGGGGCTCCTACGAAGAAGCGTTCGGCGGTTCTTTCGACGAAGACGAAAACGACGCGCTTTGGTAGCCTGGGCCGATAGGGCCGTTATTTTGCAGGTTTCCTGCGGAAGAGCGTGATCATCACAATTACGAGGGCTACGGCCGCAACGGCGGCGGGTCCCACTACAAACGGCAAAGCGGCCATCAGGTCGCTTTGTTGTTCTTGGCCTTCCTCCGGGCCTTCGAGGATTTCGAAGGTTGCATGCTGCTGTCCGGTGCAGTTGCCTATTCCTGCCACGATGAGCATGGCCGTTCCTTCTTCCACGTTGTCTTCGTAGGAGACCGTGTAGTCGACGTCTTCGACAAGGATTTTTCCTTCGAGTTCAACGGTGGGCGCGGGGCAGAGGGGTTCTCCTGTCTCGGTCTGGTCGGCAATGACGTCGACGGTGGCGTAGGCAAGGTCTCCGGGAAGAATGGTGAATCCGGTTTCTATGGTTCCGCCGTAGGCCCCCTTGCCGGTGATGGTCACGGAGACGGTGCCGGGGTTTATGTTGTCGCCCTCGAAGGCCACGTCGAAGTCTTTTCCTTCGCGCAGCGCCTTGTTTTCGAGCTTCAGCGTGATGGTGGGCTCGACGGGGCTTCCGTCGTACATGACGTCTTGCAATCCCTGGACGCGCGCGTTGCTGATATCGATGCTGCCTGTGACGCCGCGCTTCTTCTGAAGGTTTTCGTAGGTAAGCAGCATGGGGCTGAGCTCGTTGCGAAGCGCTTCGGCCGCCCCGTCGATGCCCGAACGGCCTTGCGTATCGGCCGCGAAGGCGGAATGGGGAACCCCCGCGAACAATGCGGCTGCGACAGCGAGTGCTACCAGCGCATGTCCTTTTTGCATGGGTTCTCCTTTTTGCAGAATACTGGGTGGTTGCAACGGCGTTTTCGACACGCGATGTGCTCGGGCGTCCGCGAGTTCGTGACTCGGGGGATTTTGCCATCTACACAATTCGCGCTCACTTGTCGGCTCTCGTGGTTCTTGCGAGCATGCCCGATTATAATCCAGGCATGTCGAGATTGAACTCTACACAGCAGAAGTCCATGGCCGCCGCAATCGTTTTGGTGGTTGGCGTGCTGCTGTCATACGCCAGCGGAAAGGCTTTCATTCCTTCCGAGGTGTTGACCGATCAGGTGCTTTCCAACATTCATCATGCCGAACGGCAGGCGGTGACGCTCGCTCCGGGCGATGAGGTGGCTTCGCTCGGGTTGCGCCATACGGTGCCTACGGCGCTTGAGGAAGCGGTGCTTGTTGATGTCGTCGACGGCGACTCCATAGACGTGCTGGTCGGCGGCAAAGAAAAGACTGTCAGAATGATTGGCATCAACACCCCTGAGGCAGGCGGCGACGGCCAGGAGAAAGGCACGGCCGAAGGCGTCCAGGCTGCAAATCACCTTCGTATGATCCTTCATGTGGGCGATGTGGTGTATTTGCAGAAGGACACTACTGACAGCACGAAGAACGGCCAGCTGCTTCGCTTCGTCTGGATTGCAAAGCCGACAAGCTTCACGGACGTCAACGAAGTCCGCGCTAAAATGCTCAATGCGAAAATGTTGGCAGAGGGCTATGGCGTCGCTCACAAGGATAAGCCGAATGATGCGTATTTCACCATTTTCAAGGCGTCGCAGCTCGAGGCGTACCACGCCGATAAGGGCCTTTGGGCGGAGGGTACTGACTGGTCCTACGCAATCTAGGGGTGTGTTCGCTTCGCGTGCGGCATGGCGCTGTGTGGGCGATTGGCTGCCACTTCTTCAAAAGACGGCACAAGGCAAACAGGAGGAACTATGTATTCGTATAAGACGCGTGGAACATGCTCCCGCTCCATTCAGTTCGATGTCGTTGACGGCGTTGTGCGCGATGTTCGTTTCGAGGGCGGCTGCAATGGGAACTTGAAAGGTATCGGCAGGCTCGTTGAGGGCATGCCGGCGCAGCGCGTCGTCGAGCTGCTCGAGGGAACGTCATGCGGACCGCGCCCTACGAGCTGTCCCGATCAGCTCGCCCAAGCCTTGAAACTTGCGTTGGAGAATCAAAGATAGTTTGCAGAGAAGTGGGCTGTTTCGGCCGAATTACCCTTGATGCTGGCTGTTTATTGCGTATCATTCACGGTAAAGCGCACATTACGTAAACAGGCTGTTCGTAAAACGAACGGTGACCTGGGCGCTGATGCTTTTCTTGGCGAACCGGTGTGCTGCGTGTTTTGTTGTTGGTGGCAAACAAGGAGGTTCGGTATGAAGCAGGAAAACAGGAGGGGCAAGGCTCTTTCCGTTGTGATGTCAGCAACGCTTGCGGCAACGTTCGGTGTGCCGGCGTTGGCCGTGGCGGACGAGGCAGCGCCTACGCCTGCGGCTATTGAGCAGTCTGCGGCGAATGATGGCGTTCAGCAGGGCACTCCTGCGGCTGCTCCGACGGAGCAGAAGGCTTCACAGGCTCAGGTGGAAGGCGCCATCAAAATCGGAGAAACGTCTTATCCGACTTTGCAAGAGGCCGTTGACGCCGTGTCTGCCGGAACGGCATCTGGCACGGTTGTCACTCTGACGGGCGATGTCTCTGGCAATGGAGTGGTGGTCAAGAGCGGAACGGATCTTACGCTTGACCTTGGAGGACACACCTATACGGTGGATGGAAGCACCGTTGGATCGGCGGGAACCGAGACAAACGGATTCCAGCTTCTCCAGAATAGCAATATCACGTTCAAGAACGGAACCATCAAGTCCGATAAGGCTGTAATCCTGATTCAGAATTACAGTAATCTGACTCTTGACGGCGTGTCCCTCGAAGGTGGCAAGCTTACCCAGTACACCCTGTCCAACAATAATGGCAACACGGTGATCGGCGCGGGCACGAATGTGAAAGCCGGCCAGGCTGCTCCCGGGGTCGCATTCGATGTGTGCGGATTTTCGTCCTACAAGCAAGTTAGCGTGACGGTTTCTCCCGATGCCGGCGCTATTGTGGGCGCAATCGAGCTTTCTTCCGGAAACGATGCGGATCTTTCTCTCTCTCGATTAACGGTGGAGATCTTTCTGCGGCTAGCTTGAACGTTGCGTCCGGCGGCGATAAGGTGAAGGTCGAAAAGAGCGAGAACGTGGCGCTTCCCGCCCCCGACGGACATCAGTGGGTGGATGGCAGCCTGGTTGCGGTCGGCAACAACGTTGCTGCGATTAAAAAGCAGACGGCTCCGTTGTAGGGTACGAAAGCGTTTCCGAGGCGATTGAGAAGGCATCGGACGGCACGGTTGTGTTCCTGCTCGCCGATGTCGAAGAAGACGTGGTTATTCCTGAGGGCAAAACCGTCTCCATCGATCTTTCGGGTAAAAAGATTGCCAACCTGACGGGCAACACCATTACGGTTGGCGCGGACGCCAACTTCTCCGTTGTCGATTCCGTTGGCGGCGGCGTTGTGGACAATGTAACGCATGGCAAGGCGGCTCTTTCCATCGAGGAGGGCGCAAAGGTCGTCCTGAACGGCGGAACGTTCGAGCGCTCCAAAGAGGCCGGAACCGCTTCGGGCGCAAACGGTAACTCCTACTACACGATCCTCAATAAAGGCGATCTTGAAATCAACGGCGGTACTACGGTGAAGCTGCTGCTGGCAGACGGCTCTCCCGCCGGCTTCTCGAGCGTCATTGCCAACGGCTGGTATTCGGGCTCGCCGAGCACGCCCGGCTATACGGCGCAGCTCACGATGAACGGTGGCGTAGTCGAGGGCGGAAAATACCTCAAGAACGACTCCTATGGAACGATGACCATCAACGGCGGAGAGGTTAAGAACGGAGCCGAAGCCTCTATTCTCAACTGGAACGAGCTGACCATCACCGGCGGAACGTTCGGTCCTGCTGATGACGCGAATGGCGTTGTGTTCAACGTAAAGGCCGGAGACTCCGAGCAGGGCAAGACCGTTGTTCTTGGCGGAACCTTTGTGACCACGGGCGATCAAGAGGTCATCTTCACGAGCGATGACGCCAATAAGTCTGAAAATGCTGAGGTTTCTGGAGGCGTGTTTGAAGGTAATCCTCCTGCAGATGAATACATCGCCCCTGGCTTTGGATTCGAAAAGCAAGAGGACGGCTCTTTCGGAATTGTTGCTGCTAAGCTTCTGGCGAAGGATTCCGTTATCGACGGCGTGTATTCCTACGACGTAAAGGGCGGCAAGGCTGCCGCGCTCGCCGAGAGCGATCTGCTTGCTCTTGTCGAGATGAGTGTCGAGCAAGGTTACGCGGTGAAGGTGGACACGAAGCATCTTGCAGAGCTGAACAAGGCTATCGGCGCTGCCGATACGAGCAAAACGTTCGACTTCGTTTTCACTGCGGTTAAAGACGGAACGGCCGAAGGTGACGAGAGCGGGGTCGACCCCCTGACCGTTACGGTGAAGCTTTCCGACTCCGCTGCCGGTTCTGGCTCCGAGGGAGGCTCGGCTGCTGGCAATGCGGGCGGCAACTCTTCTGATGATACGAACCAGGCCGCGAAGGCCGACGGCTCGAAGGGCTCCGCAACGTTCGCTAAGACGAATGACGCATCCAATGCCGCAGTTGCCGCAGTTGCGCTGACCGGCGTTGTGGCCGCAGGTGCCGCTGCCGCTGCGACGCGCAAGCGTCGCGAAGAGTAGCGGCTTCGCTGAAAAGGCAAAGTCGTTGGAATAGAGGGATTGCTACTGCCCTCGAGAAGACGACGTAGCATTTCGCCCTAACGTTTCCGCGAATGGGCGCACGCAAAAAGGCTCCGACGAATCGGAGCCTTTTTTCTTGCCTGTTTTCGGAGTCTTTCGAAGATGGTGCAACAATTTCTAAATAAATTCGCACCTAAGGGGGCGCTTCGTCGTTAAAGAGGATAGGAGGTGAGAAACGTTTGAAGACAGGAAGCACATCGTTTGACGAGAAAGCGATGCGTCTCATGGTTGAGCGGCACTATGAAGATGTGTTGGCGTACTGCAGGCGCCACGCCCCCGTGTCTGCGGCGGAAGATTTGACGCAGGAGACGTTTCTTCGGTTCGTTCGTCGTGCCGAAGCGTATGACGAACGGGGCAAGCCCCTTGCGTTGCTTTTAACCATAGCGCGCAATGCGTGTATCGATGCGGCGCGATCGGCCGGTCGGGCACCGAGTTTTGTCGAACTTGACAAAGGCCTTGAGCCGTCGCAGAGCGATTTGTATGCCGTAGAGCTGGAATCGGCTTTAGCTTCGTTGCCGCCTGATGAGCGTGAGGCTTTAGAACTGCGTTTCGATCAGGGTCTTGGTGTGGCAGAAGCGGCTTCTGTCATGGGGATGTCGCGTTTTGCGATGAATAGGCTCCTCAAACGTGCGCTCGCGCACGCGCGCAGCGCTCTTGCCCCGGAACCGAAAGGGAGGTTGAAGTGAGGACTCTCGAAGACGATTTGAAGGCGTATTACCGCTCCCGCCGCGTTTCCGCAGACCCGGCGGTAAAAGCGGCCGTGGCGGACAGGGTCGCCCGTGAATGTGCCGATATTCGCGCAGAGCGGGATGTTGCGTTTGATGGGATGCCCTTATCCGTCGCCGAAAAGATTCGATGCGGACAAGTGGCCGATTATGCTGCGTTCGTTGCGGGGCAGGCGCGTTTCATGGGCGTCCGTTCATGGCTGCTTCAGGCGGCTGTTGTGGCGCTTGTGGTTTTCGTTTCCTGGGCTGACCCGTCTGGGACGATGGGACTTTTTGCCTGTCTTGCAGGTGCGGCTATTGCCGTGTGCGGCTTGCCCGACATATTCGCATCGCGCATGTGCGGCCTTGTAGAGCTCGAGCGGTCGTGCAAGTTCAATGCGCGGTCCGTTGCGTCCGCGCGCATGACGGTGCTGGCATGCGCAAACGCCGTGGCGCTTTTCGTCTCATCGTGCCTCATCGCCGCAGAAGGCGAGGTTGTCTTGGTCGTCGCGCAGGTCTTCGCGCCGTACTTTCTTACGGTGGGCGGATGCCTTGCGGCGGCACGTCGCATGGGCGCATCGGGCGCGCTCGCTGCTTCGGCGGCCTGGGGTTCGATCGTGGTGGCGGTTGCCTATGGTTTGGCAATCAAGTGCTCCTGGGTCTACGAGATGGCTTCCTGGTGGATATGGGGGATTGTCGTTGTTGCTGCGGCGGCATGGATGCTTTTCGAGGCGCGCCGTTGGCTTTCCGACATGCGGTTCTCTCCCAGGGTTCTTGCTTTCGATTCCTCGTATGTAAATCGATGAGCTTAGCGGGTTTGGAGAAGTCTTAGATGGTAAAGGAGGAAACCGTGGAGCTTTCTCTCGAAAATGTGACAAGGCGCTTTGGGCAGAAGGATGCGGTAGCAGGAGTTTCCGCTGTGTTGAAGCCGGGAGTCTATGGCCTGCTTGGGGCGAACGGAGCTGGTAAAACGACGCTCATGCGCATGGTGTGCGATGTTTTGCGACCGACGAGCGGGCGCATTGCGTACAACGGTGTCGACGTGGCCTCGATGGGTGAGGAATACCGTGCGCTGCTAGGGTATTTGCCGCAAGATTTCGGCTATTACCCAGATTTCACGGCGATGGATTTCATGCTTTATATGGCGGCGCTGAAGGGCGTGCCGCGTCGTAAGGCACGTTCCCTCTGTGCGGACTTGCTGGATGAAGTTGGGCTGGCAGACCACGCCAAGGCCAAGATTCGCACGTTTTCGGGCGGTATGAAGCAGCGTTTGGGAATTGCCCAGGCCGTGCTGAACAATCCGGAAGTTTTGGTGCTCGACGAACCGACGGCGGGCCTCGATCCCAAAGAGCGTGTGCGTTTTCGCAACCTGATAGCAGGGTTCTCGCAGGATAAGATCGTGCTGCTCTCCACGCATATCGTGTCGGATGTCGAATACATCGCCGACGAGGTTCTTCTTATGAAGAGCGGGGCGCTCATTATGCGCGGTGCTCCCGAATCGGTTGTTGCCTCCGTTGCGGGGAAGGTGTGGGAGTGTCGCGCGTCGGCGCAGAAGGCGGCCCGCATGGCAGAAGAGCTGTGCGCAAGCAATGTGCATTACGCGTCGGACGGGGCGGCCGTCGTTCGTGTTGTGTCGGACGAGGCGCCCACCGAAGAGGCTCGTTCCGTAGAGCCGACGCTGGAAGACCTGTATCTCTACACGTTCAAGGAAGGTAGGTAGTCATGTTCGACCTGGTGAAATTCGAGCTGAAGAAAATCATCGCGCGTCCGTCTACGCGCTATACCTGCCTGGCTGTCGTTCTGGCGCTCTGCGCCATCATGGCTCTTAACGTGCTTCAGACCAAGACGACGAGCAATACCGAAGAAATCCTGAGCAGCTTCGACGCTATCCATCAAAGGCAGGCGGCCGCCGAGGAGCATGCGGGTGTGCTGAGCGGCGATCGCGTTGCCGAGGAAGTGGCGGCCTATTATGACTTGGCATTTTCCGAGCTTGACCCCTCGGAAATTGCGTCGATGAGCAGCGCGGCTGCATACGATGCGGTCTCTTTAACATACGATGATGAAACGCGGAGCGAACTGTATGGCGCAGGATATTATCCCTGGCTTTTTTCGGCATGGAATTCGGGCGGCAAAGAGCCCATCCAGGTATCGGCGCTTTTGGGCCCTGACCCCGAGGTTCCTTTTTACGATGCGATCGAAGAAAAGGTTCAGGCGACCCTTGATGACGGGCAGGAAGGGTCGTGGGTCTACTCCGATGCCGAGCGGGCGTTTTGGACGAACAAACAGCAGCAGGTGACCGAGCCGCTTTCGTACGGCTACGCAGGCGGATGGGAAAACATCATGGACTGCATAGCGTTCGCTGCGTTCGCGATGATTGCCGTATGCGTGGGCTTGGCTCCTATGTTCGCGGGCGAATATCGCGAACGCACTGATAGCGTGCTGCTTGCATCGCGCTATGGCAGGACGAAGCTCATCGGCGCGAAGCTTGCGGCCTCTTTCGTGTTTGCAACGGCGGTGTTCGCGGTATGCGCGGGCATCATCTGCGGTGTTTCTCTCGGGGCATACGGGGCGGGCGGTGGCAGTCTGCCTGTCCAGGTGATGGCGCTTTCGTCGCCGTATGCGCTCACGATGGCGCAGTGCGCTGGAATTATGGCGGGTCTTGCGTACCTGATAACGCTGGGTTTCGCGGCCTTGACGCTTCTACTGTCGTCGGTGCTTCGTTCGGTGTTGTCTATCTTCGCAATAGACGTGGCACTGGTGCTATTGACGGGCATGGTTCCTACGGGCGGGCTGGGAATTCTCACGCATCTGGTGGTCCTCTTTCCGACATCGGGGCTGGTGGCGTCTACCATGTTCTGGCGTTATATGTCGTACCCCCTGGGAGGGCTTGTGCTGGACCATCCCGCTATGATGGCGCTTGTCTATGGTGTCATGGTGCTTGCGTGCGTGCCGCTTTCTGCGTGGGCGTTTCGTCGGCATGAGGTGGCGTAGGCCGTCGTCTCCAGGTGCCGTCGCCTGGCTTGACGCTTCCTTCTCGAGGCGTTTCTCTTCGGAAAAGCGCCGCCGATGTAACGTAGTGGCACAAGTCTCGTCTTCTGCGCGCGCAGTTGCCTTTAATGCGGCACAATGGAGGGCAGTGGCCAAAAGGCATTCGACCGGACGAAAGGGAGACCGTCATGAGCTTGTGGGGCGATCTTGAGAAATTGAAGCGCTGTCGATGGGTTGATTTGACCCATCCGCTGACCAACGAAAGCCCGTATTGGGGCGGCATTCCCGACGGGTCGGTTGAGCTGTGCAAGACCGTGTTCGACTACGATGAAGAAATGCTCTCGTGCCGCATCCATACGTACAAATTCCCTGGTCAATTTGGCACGCACGTTGATTTTCCCATGCATTTCGTGCCTGGTCGTCCTGCTGCGGAAGAGTTTGGCGTGGAACAGAGCGTGTATCCGTTGTGCGTCATCGACATCTCGGGCAAGGTGGCCGAAACCCCCGATTACGCGGTGACGGTCGATGATGTTCTCGCGTACGAAGAAGAGCACGGCCGCATTCCCGAAGGGGCGTTTGTCGCCTTGCGCACCGACTGGTACAAGCGCTGGCCTAGCTATGATGCGCTGTGCAACTTCGACGAAGAAGGCGGCGAGCATTGTCCTGGATGGTCCATCGAAACGCTGAAGTTCTTGTTCGAGGAGCGTGGCGTTGCAATGAACGGCCATGAGACTTTCGATACCGATGCGTCGTATCTGGCGGTAGAGGCTGATGACCTAGCGGTCGAGCGTTACGTGCTGGATACGTGCCATCTTCAGGTGGAAATCATGGCCAATCTGGACAAGGTTCCTCCTGCGGGCGCGATCGTCTTTGTGGCGTGGCCTCGTATCGAAGGGGCAACCGGATTGCCTGCTCGCGTATGGGCCGTATGCGAGGAATAGTTCGGCGCTTGGTGACGCCTCCAGCGATAGGAAGCGCCTTGCGGCGATCGAGGGCGCTTGCAATATGGGGGCGGCAATGCCCGTGGCGGCAGGACATGTCTGCGGTGATTAAAAAACGCCCGCAACGATGCTTTCGTTGCGGGCGTTCGTGTGCTTGGGCGGTTCTTTCGATCTTATTTTGCAAAGAACTTCGGCCCGTTCGTGTTCGTGGTGCGGCTATCGGTAAAGCGCTACAAATCGCTTCTTCTCGAATTCGTCATTTCGTCTCTTCGTCAACTCCTAGCATGTCGAAGAGCTCCTGCCTCGTATGAATATCGAGTTTTTGATAGATATGGCGGACGTGGGCTTTCGCGGTGCCGTTCGCAATAAAAAGCTCGCGCTCAATGCTGCCTACAGTTTTATGCTGCGCAAGCAAGAGAAGAACCTCTTCTTCGCGGGCGGACAGTTTATGTTCGCGTGAAACGTCGGCAACGCGCGAGGAGAGTTCGTGCTTGCGTGCGACGGGCGATGTCTCACCAGGGTTTGTTTTATCCACCGTGATGCCCCAGCTGCTTGAAAGCTCGCGCTCCGACATGATAATCAAAGTTGCCGCCATTACCGCAACGACGGTCAATGCGGCTAAGAACACTTCTCCGTTGTTTCCGAGCAGGTGCACCTGGTCGTTTACTGCGCGCCCTGCAATCATGGAAATTTGCCGCACGCCGCGCTCGATTCCGAAAAGCAGAATGGCAGATGCTCCATAGCGATAGCATAGGTTTGCGATGATGACCATGACGAGTATGGACTGCGCAGTGTAGCCCGCTGAGACGCAGAAGCTGCTGACTGGCTCGCTTAGGATGTTGAAAGCGGGAATGAGCAACAAGGCGGCAACGGTAAAGGGGAGTGCTAGCCTGTAAATCATGCCGAAGTCGAAATGTCTGCCCTGCGCGGCAACGGCGAAGAATACAACCGCTCCGGCAGCAAGCGTGCCCGGCGCCGAATGGGGGCCGAAGTAGCCCGAATACGTGGTGTTTTCCAGAAGCCCGTAAGCAAAAGCGTAGATAGACATCAAGATAATTGCTTTCCAGGGGATGGAAAGACGAGCTTTTGTATTTTGCGGCCGCTCCTCCGAAGGCAGCTGACGGAAACTTTCGTATACGCAAAGAATGGAGACGAGCGGCAGCAAGGCGGTCATTACGAAAAGCCAGGGAAACATGAATCCATGCCATATGTATACGACAATCGCTCCTACGACAATGGAAAGCGAATAATACGTTGCAACGCGCAGCGGGTTGAGGCATCCGTACAGTTCGCTCCAAAGCAGGATAAGAAAGGCTATTCCTACGCCGCCTGCTACGGCGGCAAACGACCCTAGGAATAAGGAAGATTCAGGGAAGAACCGCGTTGAGAAAACAAGTACGGTGGACAGAACCAGAAGCAAGGAGCTTATGGCGTAAATCGGCTTTTTGTCAAAAAACGGACCGATTTGCTTTGCGAAAAGTGCACAGGCAAAAGAGGCGGCCACCATGCTTCCGTCGAAAAGGTCGCGTACGCCAAGGCTTCCTCCGAAGATGTTTTGCGCATGCGCCGGCAAGCCCGTAAACGATCCGACGAAAGCGATCTCTATCCAGGCGCGGTAGATTCCAAGACCTAGAAAGGCCAGGGGAACTAGGGGGATGAAGCCAAAGAGAAGCGTCGGTCGTCCGACGTTTTCCTGGGCGGTTTCGTGCGAATCAGAAGGCTGCATAAGGGTCTCCAAGGGCGAAATTTCTTTCCGGACGAATCTTGCGGGGGTTTTCTACAGGGGTATTGTAGCGAAAGCAGGCTTTCGTCGGAAACTGCAATCTTAGCGAAACTCCTGGTAAACAGGGGGTTATAGAAAGGGGTTATAAGAAATAGACCACTGTTTACGTGCGGAGGTCGATGGAATCTCTCAAATTGCCGAGTAGAGTTCTCCTCAGTTCGACGCGGCCAGGACTTTTGGTCAAAGCGTCGAAACCACAGGAGGGAAAAAGAAAAGAGGAATCATGGAACTTACTCGTCGTGATTTGTTCAAGTTCGGCGGCGTTGCCGCAATGGGCGCCGCGGGCGCCGGCATGCTTGCAGGTTGCGCGCCTTCTTCGGCGGGCAAAAACGGATCGGCCGAAGGCGGCGCGTCGAGCGACGGCCTTCCGAGCTTCTTCCAGCAGCCTGAGGCTATTACTGATATTGCTGAAACCAAAGAATTCGACATCGTGGTCGTGGGTGCCGGTGCTGCGGGCGTTCCGTGCGCTCTTGCCGCGGCCGAAAGCGGAGCCAAGGTCGCTCTTGTCCAAAAGGAGAGCAAGGCTATCTCTCAGGGCAATACCTGCGACTCTCTGGTTGCGGACCAGACCGACGAGGCAGGTCGCGCTGCGGTTGTTTCGTGGGTGACCGAACAGTGCGCTTGGCGCTCCCATCGCGATCAGGTAAACCTGTGGGCGAACAATTCCGGCGAGGCTTTGAAATGGCTGTGGGACAAATCCACTGAGGCGGGATGCCAGATTGTTGACACAACGGCGAAGTGGACTTCCTCTATCAGTACGATTGACGGCCAGCCTATCACCTATTTCGCCTTCGATTACGGCCCGAAGCCGTATAACACAGGCACGGGAATGCAGGACTTGTGCGATTATTTCGGCGGCAAAGACGGCTTGGAGATTTTCTACTCCTCTCGTGCCGAACAGCTTGTCAAAGATGACTCCGGCAAGGTTATCGGCGTGATTTGCGATACCGATAATGGCCACGTTCAGTTCAACGGTTCCAAGGGCGTCGTAATTGCCACGGGCGATTACACCAATGACGACGAAATGATGGCCTACTACAATCCCGATATGGCCAATATTGCTCGTAAGCAGAACAACAAGACGGGTGACGGTCAGAAGATGATGGTGTGGGCGGGCGCTCGCATGGAGCCGGTATGCGGCTCTAAGGTCCAGCACGACTTCGACGCTGGTCCTGGCTCCATGGCCGACATGCCATTCCTCTGCGTGAAAAACGACGGCACGCGCTTCTGCAACGAATCTCGTTCTGCAATGGCCTATATGGGCAACTTCCTTACCGGCCCGCAAGACGAGGGCTACTACACGCAGGTCTTCGATAGCAACTACATGACCGACTGCGCCGACTGGCCCGGCAAGCTCTATGACCCCGAAGCTCTGAAGGCCTACATGCCTGAAGAAGAGGGCGAGAAGACGGGCGTGTACGAAGACCTCATTGCGACGTTTAAGGCAGACACCATTGAGGAACTTGGCGAAAAGCTCGGCCTTACCGATGTAGCTGCTTTCGCCGAGACGGTGAAGCGCTACAACGAGCTTGTCGATGCCGGCGTAGATTCCGACATGGGCAAAGAGGCGAAATGGCTCAAGCCTATCAAGCAGGCGCCCTTCTACGGCATCCATCGTCACATTCGTCTTTCCGCAATCGTGCATGGCGTGAACGTGAACGAGGAAATGAATGTTCTTGATGCCGAGGGTAATCCGATCGAAGGCCTTTACGCCATTGGCAACTGCGCGGGCAACTTCTTCGGAAGCCCCGACTACCCGATGGATCTTCCTGGCCTTTCGCTTGGTCGCTGCCATACGCAGGGCTACGTGGTTGGCCGCGCTCTGGCTGCGAAATAGCCGACGATGACGTTGCGGGTGCTTTCGTACGGCAATGTGATGAAGCAATTCGTCCATGGCGGTGCATGGCGCCTTAACGCAGTAGGGCATTTCGGTGCTTCCGTTCTTTGAAGCACCACCTCTCCTTGCCGACTTTTCACGATGTATTGCCGCGCGTTCCCTCCCCTTCGCGTGCGGCAAGCTCTTGGCCCCGAGTCGTCTGTCTTTCGCTTCGAGAGAAGCAAGGCGGACGGTTCGGGGCTTTTGCATGTTGAGGGAGAGGTGCTACGCCTTCAGTCCGAACGAATCCAGATACACATCTGCAATGCGCCTGATTGCCGCTTCGTCGCTTGCCGATGCTGCTTCGTGCACGGCGATGGTCGGAAAGCCGGCCCTGCGTGCCGTTTCTATGGCATGGAGCGAGTCTTCCATGACGAATGTTGTTTCACATGGTGTTTCCAAATGCGCAAGCGATATGTCGAAGATAAGCGGTTCGGTTTTGCTCGCCCCCACTTCGCTGCAAGTGAAAACAGCTGAGAAATAATGCAGGACCTCAAGTCTTTCCAGCGCAGCCTGGGCGCAATGATGCTCCGTGGCTGTTGCCACGCACATGCGCACCCCCGACCGAGAGAATGCTTCGAGCATCTCGATAACTCCGGGCTTCAAGGGGATGGAGTCACGATAGGCGTGTTCGATTCCGGCCAAAATCCCGGCAGAAATCTCCGCGATAGACTCTTCGAGGCCGTACTCTTCTTTCATGTATCGGGCGGAGCCTTCAAGCGTGAGTCTCTTGAAGTGGTGGCGTATGTCGTGCGCGGGCGTCTTCCCGCGCGAAATCAGGTAGTTTTCGCCAAGGTTCTCCCACCAAGGCATAGAGTCGAGAAGCGTGCCGTCAAGGTCGAAAATCACGCCCTCGATCATGTCGGGAGCGCTGGGTCGGATATCTGCATGGGCGAATGAAGCGAGGGGGAACCCGTTGTGTTCTCGTCTTCTGGCGGCGGTGCGCTCCTTTTCGTTGCTTTCGGGGTTAAAAGTACGGCTCTCTTCGTAGCTTTCGGTGCAATCGTTCATAGTGCGTCCCTTGTTCTCGTTTGACCGTTTCTCCTTGTAAACGATTTGTCGTGACAGTGTATAGGTTGCAACGGCATGTGCCTGGAGGAAAAACCCGGCGGTAAGGAGCGGCATTGCGCTGTGCGGACGATTTTGCGCCGCGGGCGGCTTTTCGGGCGAAACCATGTGAAGAGTCCGTCTTGGCTGATCAACCAATCGGCAAAACAAACGAAAGCGGCGGCATCGTCAAGGGGGCTCTGCCTATACTGCCCTGAGTTTGCTGACGAAGTCGACAATGCGTCAATGCGGCTGCCGCTCGCGACGACGGCTACGTACGGGTGTAGCGGGCGGCGCTCGCTGCCTGGCCCCTCCGCAGTTCGTTCCATTGTTTTGTCGGCCGTCGTGATCACCGATACGGAAAGAGGCAGGAATGGAACAGCATGATGGATCGTTAGTGCTTGTTGTCTATGCGGTGGCCTCGTTCTATCTGGTGGTTTCCGTTCTGACAAGCGCACTGATAGGATGCATCTTCGGCGAGCAGGCGGGGGTGCTTGCCATGGGCATAGCAGGTGCGTTCTTGCTCGCTCTTTTTGTTGCAGGGCTGTGCGTTCGAAAGAGCCATTCCGGGTAATGCGATACATCCTGGCAACGACGGGGCAGCTTGGGGTTCAGGCGCGGTATCATGGGGATGCGATAGCTTGAACCAAAAAGGGGGTCCTCATGAAGGCATTGCTTATCAACGGAAGCCCGCATCGTCGCGGCTGCACGTATACGGCGCTTGGCGCGGTCGAGGCCGGTTTGCAGGAGCAAGGCATCGACGCCGACGTCATGTGGATTGGAACGGGCGCTATCTCCGGGTGTCTCGGTTGCGGGAAGTGTCTCAAGTCGGGTCGCTGCTTTATTGATGACGCGGTGAACCAATTCCTCGATGACGCTTCGCGCTACGACGCGTTCGTTTTCGGGTCGCCGGTGCATTTTGCCAGCGCGTCGGGCGCGCTCACGTCGTTTATGGATCGTGCGTTCTATGGCAGGGGCGATTTGTTCGCTGGCAAGCCCGCTGCTGCTATTGCCAGTTGTCGCCGAGGGGGCGCAACGGCAACCTTCGACCAGCTCAATAAGTATTTCACCATTTCGAACATGGTGGTTGTTGGCTCTCAGTATTGGAATCAAGTTCATGGAAACACGCCCGAGGAGGTCATGCACGACGAAGAGGGCATGCAGACCATGCGTACGCTCGGCCGCAATATGGCGTGGATTATGAAATGCATCGAAGCGGGTAAGAACGCCGGAATCGAGATGCCGCCGCGCGAACCCGTCATTCGCACGAATTTCATTCGATAGCCATCTTAGCGCGAGATGAATCTCCGCTCTTCGCTTGATGAAGGCTCGTCTTCTTTCTTGAGAGAGGGCGAGTTGTCTTGCAAGGCGTCTGCAGGTTTTGCGGGCGCCTTGCGTTTGCGGGCGCTTAGCCGAAAAACGCCTGTGCCCCTATGACGATGAAACAGGTTAAAAGCCCCGATACGGCAATGGCAACGCCGCTCATGGCTCCTTCGAGCTCTCCCATTTCGAGCGCTTTCGTCGTCCCTATGGCGTGGCTGCAGGTGCCGATGGCCACGCCTTGCGCAATTTTGCTGCGGATGCGGAACAGCTTTGCTAGCGTGGGCGAAAGAATTGCGCCGAGCACGCCTGTGGTGATGACAGCCGCCATGGTGATGGATGCAGTACCGCCGAGCTCGCCCGTAATGGAGAGCGCTATGGGGGCAGTGGTCGACTTCGGCAAGGTGGAAAGGGCCACTTGGCTGCCCAGTCCCAGCAGCTGGCACAGCGCGTAGGCGCTGACCATGGACGTGACCGATCCGGCAAGGCATCCGAGCAGTACGGGCAGGAAGTGGCTTTTCAGCACGCGTCGTTGCTGGTAGATGGAATAGGCAAGCACGGCGGTCGCGGGGCCGAGCATGGCGGAAATAGCCTCCGCTCCTTGCTCGTAGGTCTCAAGGGGAATCTGCAGCAGGACCAATACGGAGATGATGACCGCCACCGATACGAGCAGCGGGTTGAGGAGGGAGGACTTCACTTTCTTGTTCAGCCATACAGACCCGGCAAAAGCCCCTATAGAAAGAGCGAGGCTCAGGATCGTTACCAAAACGCTGTGTGCGTCCATTAGTTCGCTCCTTCGTTCGAAAGCGGTACGGAAGTGTCGAATTCAAGCCCTTTTTTCTCGGCGATTTTGGCCTGTATCTTGATGACCGCCGTTACGGTGAGCGAGGTGACGAGAAACACAAGAATGGTGGTGAGAAGGACGACGAGTGCGAATTGGGGCAGATGGTCGGCGATCATGGGGAAGCATCCCATAACGCTTACGCCTGCGGGGATGAAAAAGACGGGCATGTATTTCAGCAAGAAGCTGGAGACGAGGTCAATCTTTGTAGCCTGCAGCATTCCCGTTATAAGCAGTCCGAGCAGCAGCACCATGCTCACGATGTTGCCGGGTATGCCAAGGGGAATGGCTGCTGCTATGGCATTGCCGATGTAGCAGACGCCAATGAGGAAGGCGAGCTGGATAACGAACTTTCCTGCGGTTTCTGCGGCGTGGCGGGC
>OLSL01001055.1_pt1 | contig 27280 bp, 18 predicted proteins | sample 1672511 | NCBI WGS metagenome assembly OLSL01 (sample SAMEA3136694, study PRJEB25190) | human gut metagenome | biome: human gut; feature: human-associated habitat; material: faeces | place: Austria | collected 2013
TGATTTTACTGCCCTCAAAATCAGGCAGCATATCGTTTAGCATACGCTGGTCAAGTGCCAGCTTTCTGCCGTCGTTTGTGATTTTGAGCATATTATCCACACTCGAATCCACACCGCCGCCACGGACTTTCTCGGCTCGTTCCGCAAGGGAAGCAACCATTTCTTTCTGCATTTCCGACGGCTTGACCGCAACATTGTGGAAGTGTGCTTCCGGCACAGGCAGCTCCAGCATATCCGCCGTCTTAATGTCGGCGACCTCCTTAAACATCGCCATAAGCTCCGGAAGGTTATAGAATTTTGCAAAGCGGGTTTTCGCTCTGTAACCCGTTCCCTCCGGGGTAAGCTCAACGGCTGTTACAGTCTCTCCGAAGGTACTTGCCCACGAGTCGAAGTGTTGCAAGTTGTTTTTCACAAGCGTGTTGTACTGCAAGTATCGCTGAATGGTATAGAGTTCCACCATACTGTTTGAGATAGGAGTACCGGTCGCAAATATCGTTCCTCGACCGCCTGTAAGCTCGTCAAGGTATCGGCACTTCATAAACAGGTCGGAGGATTTCTGTGCTTCCGTTTGAGCGATACCGCCCACATTACGCATTTTGGTGTAAAGATAGAGGTTCTTGTAATAATGGCTCTCGTCGATAAAGAGCCTGTCCACACCGAGTTCTTCAAAGGTAACAACATCGTCCTTGCGGCTTTGGTCGTTGAGCTTTTCCAGCTTTTGCTTCACGGACTTTTTAGACTTTTCAAGCTGTTTAATGGAGAAGTTTTCTCCACGGTTTCGCTTCAAATCCATAATACCGTCTGTCAGTTCTTCAAGCTGCTGCTCAAGAATTGCCCTCTGTCTTTCAATGGACATCGGTATTTTTTCAAACTGGGAATGACCGATGATTACGGCGTCATAATCTCCCGTAGCAATTCGACCGCAGAATTTTTTGCGGTTCTTTGTCTCAAAATCTCGCTTTGTCGCAACAAGAATATTCGCCGCCGGATAGAGCTGTAAAAACTCCGCCGCCCATTGTTCGGTTAAGTGATTCGGGACTACGAACAGAGACTTATTGCAAAGTCCGAGTCGTTTGGACTCCATAGCAGCCGCCACCATCTCAAAAGTTTTGCCTGCACCGACTGCGTGTGCCAACAGCGTATTGCCGCCGTACAGAATGTGTGCAACCGCATTTTTCTGATGTTCACGGAGTTCGATTTCCGGGTTCATACCGTTAAAAACAATGTGGCTTCCGTCGTACTCACGGGGTCTTATGCTGTTGAATTTTTCGTTATACATCTTCGTGAGTTTTTCTCGGCGGGTAGGGTCAGCCCATATCCAGTCCTGAAAGCCCTGCTTTATGAGTTCCTGCTTTGCCTGTGCGATTGCCGTTTCCTTTTTATTGAGAACGGCTTTCTTTTTGCCCTCGTCATCTTCGATATAGTCAAAGATACGGACATCTTTCAGGTTCAGGGTTTCCTCAATTATCTTATATGCGTTGATACGGGAAGTGCCGTATGTGCTATACGCTTTAACATTGGAACGGTCATAGCTCTTTCCCTCAATGTTCCATTCGCCGGTAAACTGAGAGTAGTGAACCTTGATATTCCACTGTGCATAGCGTGGCGTATCGAGAAACTCAAACATAAACTGTTGGAATATTTCGGGCGGTATCCAAGTCGCACCGAGCCTTACGGAAATCTCGCTTGCCGTCAAATCCTTTGGCTGCACCTTTTCAAGTGCCTGCACATTGGCGGTGTAATCTTCGGGATACAGAGTCGCAGACCTTTTTGCTGTTGCCAGCTTCTCACGAACATTGCCTGACAGATATTCGTCTGCCATCAGATACTTCGGCTCATAAGAATTACCGTACTCATAAAGGGGATTTAAGAAGATTACACCCTTTAGGTCAGAAAATAATTCCTCCTCGCTTATGCCGGACAACTCCATCATATATTCCATATCAATGGCTGCTTTTTCGCCCATAGAGACAGCGAGAGCCTCGTCTGCGGTGTCAACCTCCGTTACCGGCTTGTGCGGTTTAATCGTCCTTTTGAAGAACATATCCGCCTTGCGTTCCAGTTCGCCATCTTCGTTGATGACCTCAAGAGCAGAGAGCAGAGCATAGGAGCTGTCGTCGGAAAAAGCGGAAGTATTGGCACGGCTGTTAATCAGTCCGTACTTCTTTGTGAAGCTGTCATACAGAGTGTTCAGCTTTTCCTGTGCCTGTTTGATTTCGCTGTCAGGGTAATCCTCGGTTTGCAGTTCAATCAGGTTGCGAACGCAATCTCTTATCCCAATCATACCCTTAATGCGGTTCTCAGCGGTTGCCGATACCTCTACCGGGGACATACGGGAGTTCTCTCGGAAATAGATTTTATCGTCCAAAATTGTGTAAGAGAAGTTCCTTACCGTAGGGTCTGCCGGGATAGAATTATCTTCTTCCTCCAGCTCGTCGGCAACCTCGTATTCGGAGATTTCTCCGTGAATGTTTGAGACTGCTTCGTTCAAAAGCTCCGAAAGGTCGGCATTTTCAAACGGTTCACAGGTTGCTTCCGGTCCGAAACGACCGCTTACCATTTTCATTTCGCCGAGTATCATTTCCGGGTGCTGAACAAAATATGAGTTCATCCTTATACCGTTTTCGTCGGTGTCAAGATGAACCCAATCCGGTTCAATATCTATGAGCCTGTCTCGCTTTTGCAAAAACAGAATATCGGATACAACCTCTGTTCCGGCATTGCCTTTGAAGGTGTCATTCGGAAGTCTGATTGCTCCGAGTAGCTCCGCCCTCTGTGCGATATATTTACGCACATTGGTGTTTTCCTTATCCATAGTTCCTTTGCTTGTCACAAGAGCCATCACACCGCCGGGGCGTAATTTATCAAGCGATTTCGCAAAGAAATAATCGTGAATTAAGAAGTTGTACTTGTCGTATCGTTTGTCGGAGACTTTGAAATCTCCGAAAGGCACATTGCCGATGACGCCGTCAAAGAAGCTGTCGGGGACATTTACTTCCTCAAAGCCCTGTGCCGCAATGGAAGATTTCTGATAAAGCTGCTGAGCGATACCGGCTGAAACGGTATCAAGCTCCACACCGTAAACCTTTGCGTTTTCCATTGACTTGGGCAGCATACCGATAAAGTTACCGATACCGCAGGACGGCTCAAGCAGGTTGCCCTCCTGAAATCCCATCTGTTCCAACACCTTATAAATGGCGGTTGATACTTCGGGCGGAGTGTAAAAGGCGGTCAAGGTGCTTTCTCTTGCCGACGCATATTCCTCCGGCGTCAGGATATTTTTCAGCATTGCATACTCTGTATGCCAAGCTCCTGCTCGTTCGTCAAAGGCTTCGGGAATACCGCCCCAACCGACATATCTCGACAAGATTTTCTGCTCATCGGGTGTCGCAAAACGGTTTTCGCTTTGACAATCCTTCAAGACCTTAATCGCTGCATAGTTTCTGTGAAAACGCTCTTTCTTGTTCACTTCTTCAACCTGATTATTGGCAAGGTCAAAATTGTGTCGCTCGGACATCGGAATATCCGGGTGGAGGTCAAAGCTCTTTACCTTTGACTTTTTCTTTTGCTCCCAAGCGGGAACTATCGGCTCAGGTTCTTTCTCTCGGTTGTCCTTAACTTCAACGCCGTTGTGTTCGGATAAAGCCTTAAAGTCATCAAGCAAGTCAGGTCTGATACCAAGCACAGAGCCGTCATTTTCAAATACAAAGGCTTCATCAACAAGAAAATGATAAAACTCTGCACCGTGCCATTCGTTATCGCTGTCCCTTGCAACAAGACCGTTTTCATCATAACTGAGAGCAATGTCGTCAATCTTTAATCTGCCAAGCACGGAATAAAGGATTTCCGTTTCTCGGTCATAAACCGGAACTTCAGAAACCGCAGTAACAAGGCTTTGCATTGTCGCTTTGGTACAGTCTGTGAAATCAGGCTGTTGTGAAAACTGACTTTCTGCTTCCTCAAACCATTCCGTGCCTACATCGGCAAGCTCCTGATTTGCAATACTGCCGAGATAATCAAAGAAATCCTCAGCCGAGTCATACTCTTTTGCAGCTTGCTGTATCTCGTCAAAAGAAAGCGTATTTGTAACATACTGACCTCCGGCATTGCTGTCGGGGTTATAGTACATCCAAATTACACTTTCATTGTCCCGGTCGATAAAGAAGGCGTCGTCATAACCGGTTTTCGGACTGAAATCCTGTACGGTTTTGGTATCGTTTTGAACTTCATTTTCGCCTGTAACGGCTTTTTCTTCCGCCGGTAATACACTGACCTTCAAGTGGTCGTTCATTGGATTTTCACGCACTTTTCGGTCAAATTCTTCCCTTGGAAGCTCCTTGTTGAAAAGGGGCATATCAAAGTCATAGAGCATTACACGGTTTTCGTCAAAGGATAAAATCTCATACTGAGAAGCCCCGATATACACGCTGTCGCCGAGATGATATTCATACTGTGCTTCCGTTTCGTCCACTTTGTTTTCAGGCTCAGGCGGTGCGGTAGAGAGTATCTCTCGGTTTTTTCTCTGCTCTGCAAGCTCGGCTCGCCGTTCTTCCTGCTTTTCAAGCCATTCCGGGTACTTTTCTTTTTCCTTTGGATTTAAGTATCTGTCCATTCGGATAAGGTCTCCGATACGCTTTTCCACCTGAGACCAAGAAAGTGTAATGTGCGGCTTGTCGCTTCCGATACCTTTTGAAATTGTGATACCTTTTCCGTCGTGCTGTTCGTCAATGCCTGCACCGATGATGACAGGATAAGAGCCGCCCCAGCCGTATTCGTTTTTCAAGAAGTCGGCGTTTTCCTTTACGGAAAGGCTCTTTTCAAACTGCTCATAGATACGCATTTTGCCCTCGGAAACTCCGCTTCCACGGGTCAATACAGCGTCTATGACTTCCTGAGAAAAAGTAAAGGCAGAGGTTTTTTGTTCCTCTGCCTGATTGCCCATTATGAGAGTCAACTGACCGTCCATAGACGGAAGCGGCTTCATTGTATCGGTCAATTCTCCCAAAAGTCTCATTGCTTCAAAATGCTGTGCGATTACGCCCCAGTCATAGAAGCTCTGAGCTGTTCTGTTTTCGTATTCGCCCTCCCACAAGTGGAGGACATTCTGAAATGTTTTGTAGCCCACAAGTCTGCCGTCGTTTAAGGTAAGCTGGGTGTAATCGTTGTTGAAAATACCCTTTATATATTCAGTACGGGTCGCATTATCCGTATTTCTCTCATAGAAGTCTTTGATTTCTTCCTTTGAAGCGGACAAATGCGGGGTAGTGCCGAGTATTTCTCGGATAGTATCATCGCCACCGAAAAACGGCAGGCTCTTGTCCTCGTGGTTTCTGTCGTAATACTCTAAGCGAATATTACCTGATTCTTCACGATTTCCTGTGCCGAGTTCCTGATGTTGTTCATCAGGCGAACCCATTTCATCATATCTTCCGCTTTCATCTGCTCCGTCAGTCCCGCTTTCTCTGCCATCTGCTTTACGAGAGTTTCCTCCAGTTCGCTGGCTCTCTGCTGAACCTCCGCCAAGTGACTGTTCAGAATCCCTTTCGTCAGAAGATTGTAGTACAGGATTTTGTGATGTTCCTTCAGATAAGTTCTCCTCATCTGCGACCATCTGCCGAGAGTCACTTCCGTCTGCTCCGGCAATTTCAGGTTCGGAAGATTGTAGTCTCCCACCATCGTGTATGTGATTTCGCTCATCGCTTTGACTCCTTTCGTCTTTGATGTCTTTATTGTATTCGGATTGCCCCTGTTCATCAATTATGCGATTTTCCTTACTGAGCGTGCTGATTGTTCTGCTGACAGGAAGCAACGCCATTTCAGCAATGTCGCTTGTAGCAATACCCACCGCATTGAGAACTTCCTGTGAATTGAAGTTTGAAATCCCGACAAAGTCATCGGGAGAATAAACCTTGTCTGCGTCCAGTCCCAATCGTGCCATAACCATATATGATACGCTGTTTCTGACAAGCTCCAAATACAAGGCATTTGCTTCGTCGGCAGACAAATACTCAATATCGCTTCCTGCACCCAAACTCATAAAGTCGGAGATATAGTCTGCGATGTTGTCCTCGACGGCATTGGCAATGCTCTCTTTGACGACATTTTCAATACTCGTTGTATCGTTTACCGCCCCGAAAGTGTTTTCAAGCGTTTCGATAACCTCTGCTTCATAATCGGGTCTCATCTCCCAAATAGGAACAGGGCGGGAATGTCGGCTTTCGTGGGTGTCCGATATATCAAAGTAATGAATCAGCCTTTGACGGCTTCTGTCTGCGTCCTCAAATACGGCAATACCCTTTGCTCCTCGGTTTACCCAACGACCGAAAGTACCGTTCCATCGTTCGATTTCAAGCACGGCTGTTGCATCGGGTCTTTGGGCATAAATGAGAAGCTGTTCATCAAATCGGAGCCTGAAATTTCTGCCTGCTGTTTTCAGAAACGATTGCCAGTTTACCGGATTGTCTGTAACTGCAAAACAGGTTCTTTCGTATAGCTCCGAAATCAGGTCAAATTTCCTTGCCACCTCGTCCGCACCTCCTTATCGTGTTTTTTCTTTGTCCTTTGCGGATTTCGTGTTTTCTTTTGCGGCTGGTTCTACGGTATGACCGTTTCTCTCGCAAAGCTCGGCAAATTCGCAGATATGGTAGAGATTTGTGCCGACCTCCAAATGGTAGTCATCAATATATCTGCAAGTCCTCTCCATTGTTTTGCCGTCGCCGAGCTTAATTGAGATTTTCTCTCCGTCCGCAATGCGAAACTGCTCCTGATAGTGCGGGTCGATAAATCGGATACCACGCTCGGCATTTTTCAAGTGGTTGTTCAGCCACTCTTTCTGATAGCAATAGCAGTACAGATTGTACTCTCCACGGTTGGGATTTAAACGCATAAGGTAGGAATATCGCTCGGTATCAACACGGACGCCGTAATGATTGCGGTCATCTTCGTAGCTGCTTTCGGGGTGTTCATAGCAGAATTTTGACATAGTGCTTCTGCCGCTTAAAAACTCGCCATCCCCGAAACGGTAGGAGTTTATCACCAAGTCAAATTCCTTTTTGAAATCGTCTGTCTTTAAGTCCTTTCTGAAATCGTTCCAAGTCGTCCAAAACTCGTTCCCGTTAGAACCGAAGTCGGCTCTCAAATATCCGATAAGACCGGTCTGCATAGAGAGCTGCTGACTTTGGCTGAAGGTGTATTTACGCTCTGCTTCGGTCAATACTCTGTAATCCATTTTCATCACCTCGCTTGTTCGTTTGGTTGTCTTTGCTTTGGAATAGGAAAACCATAAACTCCGGCAATGTCATCGCCGAGCCTTTTGGTAACTCGTGTGATGTCGGCTCTTGTAGCTTTTCCGTTGTAGATTTTATCTTGCAGATTTTCAATCTGCATATCGGTAACACCGTCTTTGAATACACGGTATAGATAATGGTTTGTTCCGTCGTGATGAACGGCATCGGCACGAAGGTCGCCGTACTTATCCACATACCATTCGGTGTAATCGGTATCGGAGTAAAGGCAGTCCTTAATGTTGCCGGAATCAATCATCTTGTAACCCGCCACTCTGCCGTTCCATCTGCCGAGGTCGCCGATTACGATAATCGGCTGTGAAAGCTGAATATTGAGATTTACTCGTTCATCATATAGGTTTTCGGCATTTGATTTTACCATAATGTCGTAAAGCTCATCATCGGAATATCCGGGATACAGTTCCTCCAAAGACTCTCGCCAATCATCAAGGTCAAGGCTAATGTCGCTCCAAATGATATGACGGTCATTCTGTTCCTGCCTGCTCATCAGTGCCACCTCCCAAATAAGAGAACAGCTTATTGGCTTTGGTCTGCTTCTGAAGCTCGATAATCAGGCTCATATCCGGAATAGTGATACCCGGAATTTTCAAAATGCTCTCCATATCAAGCTGCTGCAATTTCTTTTCGGTATTGCAGCCTGCGTCAAACAGTTTCGTCAGAAGCTTTGTCTTTTGCTGAAAAGTGAAATTTTCCTTCATTGCTTTGTCCTCCTTATCGTTCTTTGTCTTTGTTTCGCTTCTTGTTTGAAAGCTCCTGTGCCTTTTCCTTTGCCCATTCAGGCAGACGCTCAGGCTTTACCTCGCCCATAACATCCATTCTTTCATATCGGGTTGATTTGCCGGTATGAAGATTGGTACAAAACACGGCGCTTCCACGGCTGTTTGCCGACGCACCGAAACCACCTGTAACATAGTAGAGCTGTCTGTCGGCTCTCTGAAATTCGGGCTTTAATACCTTGGGGTCAATAGCTATGATTTTGCCGTTGATGTCTTTGGAATAGTGGTCGGGGATACAATCGGCTTCCGTTATGAGTGTGATTGGAATATCCAGCTTTTCGACCTGTTCCTTGAAAAGCTCCGCTTCATTCGCCACACGGCTACCGAAAAGGTGTACGATTTCGATATAGTCATCGCTTACCATACATTCCGAACACAGTTCAAACAGGTCGTTTCGTTCTTCAAAGCCGCACAAAAATTTATCGCCGTTTGTGCTTTGCTCATTGGAAGCCAAGATAACTTCCTTTTCGCCCACATTGACCGAGCAAAGAACAGTGTATTCACCGATTTTTCTTTTTTCCTCGTTCATATCCACACCTCAGCTTACTTCAATCACAATTCTGATGTTTCCGCAGTCGCAGCCACTGCACTGCCTTGACAGTTCGGGAAATAGGGATTGCACTCTCTGTCTTGCTCTGCGGATAGTCTCAAAGCACGGCAAGCCGTAGCCTTTATAGTTGTTGACTATATCCTCAAGCGGTAAATCTCCGACTCTCATATAGCTGTAACGGTTGTAATAGCAAAGGATAAGCTGCATATCGTCATACCTCGTTTCGGGGCATTCTCTGAGTATTGCAAGCACCTTGCTGTCAACCGTCTTTTGCTTATTCATAATGCACCTCCGTAAAAGAACGGTGGGCGAAGTTTTCACTCCGCCCACACAAGCGTTCCTTATTTCTTTCTGTTCTTAATTTGCAAGAAGATAAAGCCGCCGATAATAAAGGCGACTAATACAACTGCTACGATTGTTTTAGCGTCCATTACTCATTGTCCTCCTTCTTCTTTTTTCTGTACGCAACAACGGCTGTGCCGACAATACCGAGGGCAGAAAGTCCCGCAAGTGCCGTCCACAAGCCCACATTGCTGTTATCTCCGGTCTTTGGTGTGTCTCTCAGCTCATTGTGCATTTCCACAACGGTAGTAGAGCCGACCTTTACTGTTGCAATCTTATCCGCAGGAAGCACATAGGAAGCAGAAACACTATCCTGAACCTCGGAAATGGTGTAATCGCCGATACGAAGTCCCTCGATAATGATTTCGCCGTTCTTATCGGTCGTGAAGCTTCGGTCGTAACCGTTTACTCCTGTAACTCTGAAAGTGAAGCCTTCAACCTTACCGTCTGAGGAAGTCTTAACGATTTTCAGGTTTCCTTTCATAGCCGTGTTAATAAAGCCGACGCCGGCTTTGTTTTCTACCTCATAGGTCATTTCATCTTTTTCAATGAAAACAGAGTACACACCCTTATCAAGTTCAAAGCCTTCCGGTGCTTTGGTTTCTCTTACAAGGTATTTTCCGTAAAGAAACTCCTTCATCTCGTAAATACCCGTAGAAGTTTCGTTGAGTGTACCGATAAGCTCGTCGCCGTCGTCCAGTTTGCCATCGCCGTTTACATCTTTGTAAACCTCAAAGGTCGCTCCTGTCAGCTTGTTGTCCGGGTAATCTTCATCGACCTTAGTCAACTTGATATTGCCGTGAACATACTCATTGACGATTTCGACCTCAATGACCTGAGCGACCTCGGAGATTTTAACTTCATAAGAAGTTTCATCAAGCACGAAGCCCTCCGGCTGCTCGATTTCTCTTACAAGCCAGTTGCCATACGGTACTTTCTCAAAAGAAAAGCTACCGTCTTTTTGGGAGGTAGCAGTCATCAAAGCATTTTCTTTTGTAAATTCGGTTTCATCAGCCTTAAACAGACCGATTACAGCACCTCCCAGTGCTTCGCCGTTTTCGGTAATCTTCTTACCGGAAACAGAACCGTAAATGAGCTTGTTTTCAATCGGCTTGCCGTCATTGACTGCAAGCTCAACTGTTTCGGTATCCTGTCCCGCATAGCTGAAAGCAAACGGATACTTGCTGTCGGAAAGGATATAATGCTCATCGGTTGCAAGTTCCTTTACATAGTAGCTTCCAAAAGGAAGGTCGGTTTTGATAACAGCCTTACCATTTTCGGAAAGTGAGATAATCTCAATCAGACCGTCTGCCGGGATAGAAGTACCGCTTGTTGAAACAAGTTCCTCAGCAGCGAAAAGTCCGAAGCTGATGTTCTTCACTTCATCGCCGTTGCCGATATTGAAGATGTCGTTCTTCTCGATAGCTTTTTCAAGACTTACCGTAACCTTTTGTCTCTCGTTTACGAAGCTGGTTGCCGTTTCGGTCACGGCGACTTCCTGACCTGCGTAGGTAAGCTCGACCTCGTGTGCTTCCTTGTTGATAACCATACCCTCCGGTGCGGTAATTTCAACTACCGTATATCTGCCGAGGTAAAGCTCCTTACTCTTTGCAAGTCCGTTTTCATCTGTGGTAACAGTATCTACGACCTCGCCCTTTGCATAACGGAGTGTTCCGTCAGGAGTGATAATATCTTCTGCTGCGGTAATCTCATAAACCGCACCTGCAAGACCTTTCACTTCATAGACAGGCTGATAAATCACATCGGCATTTTCCTCTCCGGAGATATTTACCCCTGAGAATACCTCTCCGGTCTTTTCAATGCTGACAGTACCTTTCTGTGCCATATTAGGCTTATCTACCTTAATCACGGTAATACCACCCTCATCGGAAGAATGTTCCTCTGCCACATCAAAGTACACCGGTGTGCTGTCAAGCACATATCCGTAAGGAGCCTGAACCTCAACAAGAGAATATCCCTTGCCGTATTCCAGTTTCTCCGGTGTAACAAGCTGTCCGTTTGCATCAGTGTAGAAAATATCTATCGTTGTCGGAGTAGGATAAGTGAAGGTCATTGTTACCTGATTGCCGTCCGGGTCAAAGATTTTGAACCCAGCACCGGCATAAGGAATGTTTTTACCACTTTCTGCGTCCACCTTAACCACCTTGATATAGCTTTCAAAGTTTGCGTTGTTGATGAGATAGCGGTAGGTCTGTCCGTTCTGAGCAATGAACACATCGAAGTCGTCCATTAACTCACGCCCCTCCCAACCGGAGGTCTGATGAACGGTATATACGCCGTAAGGCATATCCTTTGTCTGACCGAAGCCGTTTTCATCACAAACAATTACAGCTCTTTCATCTTCCTCTGCTGAATCAAAGCTGCCGGAAGATTTCAGATAGATTTCAAAAGTTGCACCGTTTTCCGGTGTTTCAATCTTTGTTTCGCCGTCATCGGTATGCTTGATGATAGCGATATTGCCTTTCATAACCTGTTCGGTAACATCATTTGCGGTCTGATTGTGTTCCACCGTATAAAGCTGCGGTTCAGCACCGACCTTATGGATTGTACCGTCGAGCAGATAACCCTCGGACGGCGTGATTTCACGGATTGTCCAGTCATCATCACAGATATATTCCTTTGTGGTAAACTGCCCGTTCTTATCCGTAACATATTTGTCCACAAGGGTTTCGCCCTTATAAATGCCGTAAACTGCTCCGGCAAGGGTAGCGTCGCCCTGCGGTGTGCCTTCCTCTCGGTCGCTCTTTGTTACTGTTACGCTGAACTTTTTGAGAATGTTCGTGAAGTTTCTTGTGGTTACTTCTTTCCAGTTAATCGGTGCGGTCTGATTTGCAGGCACAACATAACGGATTGCGGTATCCACTTCCTCAATGGTGTATGGGGTAGTGCCGCTTATAAGCACATCATCGAAAGAAGCAACACCGTTCTTATCTGTCACTGCATATTCATCTACGGCAATACCCGCAAGCGAAGTTCCGTAAAGGTGGAAAGTTACACCCTCGACCAGATTATCCTCCGAAGATTTGATAACCTGAAGATTACCTCTCTTGAGAACATTATTGAAGTTGACCTTTGCCACCTGACCGGCAACAACAGTAACTCTGTGAACCTCCTGCGGTACATATTTGTCGATAGACTGTTCTGTTACCGTGTAAACACCGGGCATAAGGTTATCCAGTTGGAATTTGCCGCCGTTTGCGGTTGTTACAGTCTGATTGACACCGTTACCGCTGATGGTAAACTGAATACCGTCAACCTTTCCGTCCTCACTTGTCTTTACAATCTGACAAGAGCCGTAGCTTACCTTCATTTTGACAAAGCCGCTGACAGGGTCGCTGACCTCCTGAGCATAAGTGACCACATCCTGAATGCCGTTGCCATTCTGATGGATACCGTCAGACCATACGACAACACCTCTGCGGACACCGTTCTTTTTTGCGGCTGTGATGGTAAATTCCTTGCTCGGAGCTTTCTCCATCGAAACAGTCAATTTGTTTCCGCTGACAGAGAACGAAACGCCGTCAATATTTGCCGAGAAATTGTAATTGCCAAGCACACCGTTTGTATCGGTGAGAGTTGCAACATACTTGCTTCCGTTCCATTCAAGCTCGTTCACCTTGGCAGAACCGCTTGACCTTGTGCAGAAGCTCGGTACTTTGGTGTGATTCTGAACACTTTTTACCATACTGTTGTAGTACGACAAGATTTTGCTGCGGAGAGGGTGTGCTGAGCTTACACATTCAAGCACGGCATTGTACCCTCCGGTAGAAACGTGATTGAAGCTTGCGTCTCTTTCTCCGACAATCGTTTCCCAAATCAAAATCTGAGTGGCATAAGCGTGTGCGATACAGTTTGCGTCGCTTTCATTCTGCGACTTCCAGCTTGTCGAAATACCTCCACGGTAGCCGTACTGCAAGATGCGACCGATAAGCAGGCGAATATCATCGCCGGAAATCGTTCCGTTCGGGCTGATGTTATTAAAGAAGTTCTCGTCCTTTTCGGTGAGAGTATCTCCTGTCCGCTGACCTGTACCCGGCTCGATACAGTAGGCGATATTGCCCGAATACGAACCCATTGCACGAAGTCCCGTATATTTCGTGGACAAGCCTTTCCAACCGTTCATATAGTTGAGATTGCCGTGTCCCCATTCGCCGTTGTTATTGGTATCTCCGCTTCGGGGATAATCGACGAGGTACACATCGGCTTTTTCGCCTACGGCTGCAAAGGCTGTCGTTGCCCCAATGCCCATAAAAGCAGTAAGGCTCATAACCGCCGCCAACATAAGCGAGACGGCTTTCTTGAATTTTGTTTTAACCATTGCGTTTTCCTCCTTGAAATGCAAAAACGCACCGATTTTACTCAGTGCGTCCGCTTAAAATTATTTTGTTTTAGCAGTAGCCGATATAGATGTTGTACTCCGTATCGGATAGCTTTTCTGTCCATATCCACACAGCGGTAAAACCCTCGCTGTTCTTGTATCGGTTCAGTCTGCTTTCAATATCAGACTTGATACCGCTTCGGTTAGGATTTGCGGATATGGGGTTGTCCCAACATTCTGTCGCCGTGATGTCAAGAGAAAGCCCTATGCTTACCGCATACTCTTTTGCGTAACTAACATAAGGGCTGACATCGAATGTCTGCTTGGGCGGCTCTGTCGGTTTCGGTTCTGCCGGCTTTTCAGTCGGTTTTTCAACCGGCTTTTGTTCGGCAGTTGTCTGTTCTTTTGGCTGTTCCGTTTGTTTTTCGGGTTCAGCCTGCGTGGTTGTCTGCTTCGGTGGCTCTGCCTTTGGCTTTTCGGTTGCAGGAGTATCAGCCGTTTTTTCTTCCGCCGGTTTTGTCTGTACCGTCATAACCGTCTGACTTTCAGCGGTTGATTGGCTTTCTTTTGCCGTAATCGGTGTTTCCTCCTGAACTGCCGTGCTTTCCGGTTTTTTTGCCGTATCTTCCTGAGAATTTGTTTCGGTATTACCAGCCGGAAAAGAAGTCTCCGTTTTCGTTATCTCCTGTGCAGCTTCTTTGGCTGTGTTACCGTTACAACCTACGAGGAAAATCATCAGGCAGGCAAGAACACAAGGTATCAGCCTGTTTTTCATATCCATCGCTCCTTTCTGCTTTAATCGTAATCAAAACCGGTCAAAACATCAAAGGTGCGATTGGCTGAACTTTTTATCGTAGCAGACATTTTGCTTTTGCTCCAAATGTGCAAACCCTTTAATAGACAGCTATATGTTATTGAGATAGATATACTCAAGGGAGATAGAGTATATTTTTCAGCAGGTTAATAGCCGGTATATATAGGGGTTAGAGTGTGAGAAAGGGGGAAGGCTATCGGCTGTCACGGTCGGTTCTGCTTCGCAGAAACTTGTTGTAATGCTCCAATGCCTTGCACACAAAATCCTCCGTTTGGCTTATGGGAATGTTCTTCGGGATAAGCTGTCGAACCCTGTCGCCCCTCAAAACAATTTTCTCCCTTTGGTTTGGTTTTTCCTCCGACATAATCGCTTGGATTGCTTCGGTTGTGAGCTTGCCCTCCTCAAAGAACTTTCGCATACGGATTGTTTGGTCGTGGGACGGGGTTGCGTCGTTCAGGTCGATTTCATCAACCACATCACGCTGACTGTCCTCATCGAGAAAAGACAATTCAACCGCCGGTCGCATTTTAATTCGCCCCTCATCAACATATTCCAAAAGTTCGGGAACAAGGTTTGTAAGGCGAATATATCTGCGAACTTGGGTTTGACTGTCACCCGACTGCTCTCCAATTAGTTGTGCTGTTTCTTTTCCGCTTGACTTCCAACCCACTGGGTCGGAAGTTAGGTCTGTTCTTTTGCCTTGTCTGCTCAATGCTTCCAAACGCATTTTGTAGGCATAGGCTTTTTCCGAGGGAAGTATCTGCGACCTTTGGTAGTTGCTCTCAACCATTAAAATCGTGGCTTCGTCTCGGTTCAGTTCAACGACCTCACAACGGAGAGTATCAAACCCGGCAAGCTCACAGGCTCGCTTTCGTCTGTGTCCCGATATGAGTTCGTATCTGCCGTCCTCTTTCTGCCTTACCGTCGCCGGAGTGATTACCCCTCGTTCCTTAATACTCTCAATGAGCTGTGCCATATCCTCGTCATCACGCACCTTAAAAGGGTGGTCGGGGAAATCGTCAATCTCAGTCAAGGGAATATCTCGGATTTTTGAAAGTTTTTCTTCATCTCTCTGTTCCTGCGTCGAGAATAAGTCATCGAGCTTCGTGAGAGTGAAGTCGCTCTTTCTTCCTGCCATCGGCTAACACCTCCTTTGTAAATTCGGTGTACGCTTTTGACACCGTGCTGCCCGGTTCGTAGGCAAAAATGCTCTTGCCTTTGGAAGAAGTCTCTGCGGCTTTTACGGCAATCGGGATATATGTTCGATACATCTTGATTTGACTACCGAAGTTCTCTCTCAGAGCTTCTACCGTGCTTTTGGCGAGGTTAGTACGGCTATCCACCAAAGTGAGAAGCATACCGTCAATCTTTAAGCCCGGATTGATACGCTTCTTAACTCGTGAAATGGTCTGAACAAGCTGCGTCATACCTTTTGCCGGTAAATACTGAGCCTGAACAGGAATTATTACGCTGTCTGCCGCAGATAGAGCATTGATTGTTACCATTCCGAGGGAAGGCATACAATCTATTAAGATATAGTCGTATTTGTCCTTCACTTCGCTTAGATAATTTCTCAATGCCGTCTCTCTGCTCATTGCGTTGACAAGGTTAAATTCCATTGCTGAAAGCTCAAGGTTTGCCGGAACAAGGTCAACACCTTCGTCGTGGTGCAGAATACCGACCGTAGGGTCATTCATCGTTTCGTTTATGACATCTGTGAGTTTCGTTGCAAGCGTGATACCCAAGTTATCCGTATCCTTCCAACCGAGACAGGTGGTTAAGTCGCCCTGTGGGTCTGCGTCTATGAGCAACACTTTCTTTCCCTGCATTGCAAGACCGACGCCGAGGTTTACCGTGGTGGTCGTCTTTCCAACTCCGCCTTTTTGATTGCATATAGCAATCGTTTTGCAGTTCGACACTTTGTGCGTCCTCCTTTCGTAAAATTCATAGCCATCGCAGTATGGCTATGTACTTGACCGGCTCATTTCCTAACCGGTCGGGCAATATTTGTTCTCAACACCCCTTGCCGAGCAAAAAGCTCACGGGAAGTCACTAAGGAACAGACTGCTAATCTGTATCATAGGAATTTCACCTCTGCCGGGTACTCCGCCAGCTCCGTAGAGAAGTATCATTATCCTTCTGACTGTCATCGCCGTAACAGGGGCAACCTGTTACTTATACCGGGAGTTCTCGCTGTTCTGCAATGCAGAAGTCACGGCGTACCCGATAAGGTGGCTAAAATCATCAGAATTAAAGTCTTAGTGAATGATTTATTCAGTTGTCAAAATACAAGTGAATGGGCTGACCTTTTCGTGGTTCGGAATTAACCCCTTCACTCATTTGGACAAAGGGGGTCAAAATGCACACCCAAAATCACCCCTTTTTCAAAAAATTCTTGAAAATATTTTTTTAGAAACAAAAAAGCCGCCTATTTCCCTCGTAATTGAGGTCAATAGACGGCGGGTAGAAATATTCATAATTTTGGTGTATAATAGGAAATTAAGAGAAAGACAAATTTGAATTTGACGGAGAGATAGTATGGCTATTATTAAAAACGAAATACCGATTTTGGAGTTTGATACAGAGCAGACAGCAGTTCTTAATCCCACTCATGAAAATCTTGGTTTGAACTTACCCAAGAAATGTGTGTTCGCATTTCTTGGTGCTTACATAGATGAATATGCCAGTAAAAGTGATACCAAACAGGTATCCACTTTTGAGAGTGCAACGAAGCATTATCCCATTTACATCACCAAATACAAGGGTGAGGACATTGTGCTTTGTCAAGCACCCGTTGGTGCGGCAGCAGCCACACAGATACTTGATTGGCTGATTGGTTATGGTGTAAGAGAGGTAATCTCGGCAGGTAGTTGCGGTGCTCTGGAAAAGTTCCCCGAAAGTACATTCCTCGTACCAAACAAGGCTCTGCGTGATGAGGGAACATCTTATCACTATGCGCCCCCTTCTCGATTTGTGGAAATCAGCGAGAAGGCAAGAAAAGCAATTGAAGAAACCATTCTTGAGCATAGTATGAAATATCAGGAGGTTATAACCTGGTCAACGGATGGATTTTTCCGTGAAACCAAAGAAAAGGTGGCTTATCGCAAAAGTGAAGGCTGTGCAGTTGTAGAAATGGAATGTTCTGCTCTGGCGGCCTGTGCTGATTTCAGAGGGGCAACCTGGGGTATGATACTTTATACCGCAGACAGTCTTGCAGATGTTGACAAATACGACGAAAGAAACTGGGGCGGTAATGCATACGAATATGCACTTACGCTCTGCCTTGATGCGGTTATCAAATTATAAGAACAGTTAGAATCAATCTTTTTTTTGTGATATAATTTTATTGAGGTGAATGAAATGAGGACTGAAAAAGAAATATACGATTTAGTTTTGAATTTTGCTTTTCAAGATGAGAGAATTAGAATTGTAACTCTTGAGGGGTCTCGCACTAATGTTAATATACCAAAAGACAATCTTCAAGATTATGATATTACTTTTTTTGTTATAGATATGGGAGAATTTTTGAAAAGCGATGACTGGCTTAGTGTTTTTGGTAACAGAATTATGATGCAAAAACCTGAAGATATGGAATTATTTCCTCCAGAAGAAAAAGGATTTTCTTATATAATGCTTTTTGATGATGGTGTAAAGATTGATTTAACTTTGTTACCTGTTTCAATGCTTGAGGAGTATCTTACTCGCGATAAACTTGTAAAAATCATGTTAGATAAAGATAATATGATTAAAACAGAAATAGTTCCCACAGATGAAGATTATTACATTAAGTGTCCAACAGAAAGAAAGTTTGATGACTGTTGTAACGAATTTTGGAATGTTGCAACATATGTATCCAAGGGCTTACTTCGTGGTGAAATACTATTTGCAATAGACCATATGAATGAAGTATTACGTCATGAGCTTCTTAGGATGATTAGTTGGTATGTCGGTACTGAAAAAGGATTTAATTTCAGTTTGGGTAAAAACTATAAATTTTTAGATAAGCATATTTCAAAAGAATTGTGGGATAACTTACTAAATACATATTCAATGAGTTCGTATGAAGAAATGTGGAAATCGTTTGATTTGTGTCTATGTTTGTTCAAAAAAATATCTAAAAAAGTGGCAGATTCACTTGGTTATAATTATCCTGATTATGATGAAAACGTTACAAAATATTTGGAAACACAAAAGAGAATTTCAAATAAATATCTTTATGGTAATAGGTATTGACAAATTCCAATTTGTCGAACTTACTCTAAATTAGCAAAGACCGCTTACATCGTGTAGGCGGTCTCTTTTCGTGTTCAGATATATTTGATTTTGAACTTTCTTCTCTTGGCTGAAAGCACCTTATAAAGAATATCATCTACTGCATCGGTGCATCTGCCTTGTGCTGTCAGGCTGTTCTTCAAACGAATAAGTGATTGTATCAATCTGCTATATTCGTCATCATTTAGATAGATATGGAACTTTTCTTCTCTCATAGTCGTTTCCTCCATTCATCGAATCTTCTTTTGATTACCGAAACATCTACTTCGACATCAGAATAAATAAAGATATGTACGCTTTTGAAAACTGCTTTTACTCTATCGGCATACTTCGCTTCCGTTTCGTTTGACTTAAAAGGGAGCTTAACGAGTTTTATATTTCGCTGCTTGCATAAGTGGCTTTTGAGAACCTCCATCTGTTCTGAGCCACTCGTAAATTCTATCGCCAGCTTTTCTGACGGAATGTAGGTTTCAAGAGGTATTCCTAATAGTTTATCTGAACCGAGCTGTACCTTTAATCCTTTTTGATTGGCGTAATAGGCGACCGCCAAGCCGGGGAACACGGAGCGATATTCTTTTTCGCACACAGTGCATTTTTCTCCGATAATTGTTCTATCGCTGATTTTTGCTTTCCAAGAGTGTCCCAGTGAACATTTCCACCACACTCTTTTCATCGACCTTCTTGACACTTGTGTCGGGAGCAGAGAGTTTTTTTCGTAATCCCATTCAGCAAGCAGTTTCCTGTCCGTTGTGGCTAAATCATTGTATCCTGCAAGAACTGTCCTGTCCGCACAAACCGGGCATACTGTTCCTTTTACACGAGCATTGATAACGGACTTCCACTCATTGCCACAGGTCTTACACTTCCACCAAACATTGTGTCTTGATTTTGCGTTTACCTCATCAGGCATTAGGGGATAATTTCTTTCTGACCACTCAGCCGCAAGGTCAGGGTGCGTAGTCGCCAAGTCATTAAATCCTTTGAGCAATGTATATCCACTACAATACGGACATCTACTCCCACCGGCACGGGTTGAAATAAGAGTGTACCACTCGTTTCCGCAATCTCTGCATTTCCACCAAGCCTTACTGTTTGCAAAGGCTGTTACCATTGTAGGCAGCAACGGAAGATTTCTGTCAGACCATTCAGCAGCAATATCGGGATACTGTGAAGCAAGGTCATTGAATCCGGCAAGGACTTTATTGTGTGAGCAGTATGGACAGCCTGTACCGTTTATCGTTCTGCTTTTAACGCTTGCTTCCCATTCGTGTCCGTGTTTGCATTTCCAAATAATCTTCTTATGAGAAGCGACAGAAACCTCAGTAGGCTTTAATTCGTTCTTTTCAGACCACTCCTGAGCCAACAGGGGCTTCAATGTGGCTAAATCATTGATACCCTCTATTACTCTCGCTCCTGAGCATATCGGGCATTTCTCGCCCTTTGAACGAGCTTTAACGCTCGTTTCCCACTCGTGTCCGCAAGCACCTTTCCACCACACTCTTTTATTTGAACCGAAGGTTATCTTATCCGGCGTCAGCGGTAAATTCTTCTCTGACCATTCAGGAATAAGCTCCGGATGAACGCTTGCTAAACTGCCCGTCATAGTACAACCACCCCTTCCTTTGTGATTATCCCAATTATATTGAGAAAATCGGGATTGGTGTAGTTTGCGAATAATAAGAAAGACCTTGGGAGAAAATATCTCTCAAGGTCAATAAGTGATTCCTCAGTTAGAATTTTATCTTTCCTGTCGGGCAATAAGAGTGGTTACACTATAATAAATCATCACTAAACCCGCACTTAAAATTGCCCCGCCAATAATATCAGTAATCCAATGAACACCGGATATCAACCTGCCAATTACCATAAAAGCAGTAAATGCAATTAAAGCAAAGGCAAATGCTCTTTTCATTTTTGTATTTCTAATTCTACTGTTTAGCTGCATAACAGCTGTCGGCATAACACACATAACAAGCAAGGTTGTCGATGATGGATACGAAGCTTCAAGAAAACCGTTAATCAATACCGGGCGGTAATTGACAACATAAAATTCAAAAAACAAATATGCCGCCATTACAACAATATAGAATGCTCCCAACACCAAAATACTGGAATCGACCTTGAATAAGCTTTTTCTTTTAATAAGCTGTATAAGTCCAAGCAACGCAAATCCCAAAATAAAGCAAAGCGGTATCAGTCCTAACCAGTCCGTAACGGTATATATTGCCATATGCACACCTGTCAGGCTGTGGATAAAGCCGTTCAAGGTTGCAAATCCAACAGAAGAGTTTTGTGGCCCGATGGGCTGAACATCAATAAGGCTTATTGCCACTGTCCACAAAATAAATAACACTACCATTGCTATTCCTGAAAGCAATACTTTTTGACTTTTTTCTTTTTTCATTTTTATCAATCCTTTGCCATAATTATTTGGCTTTCGCCTGTTTACAATATAGGCGGAATGAATAAAAATGAAAAGAATTTCACCGTCACATTGGCGACACGCTTCGTATCATCGCCATTTTATCAGCATCAGAGACTTTATCGCCAAGAAAACAAAAGTGAAAAAGGCTGCATAAGGTTGAAGTGTTATCATAAATTCTATTGTAGCAACTGTGCTTAACACAATGGATATTTGATGTTTGTGTTTCAACCAAAACACTGCTTCATAATTTTGTAGAGCGAGAAGCAAAACACCTGTAAGTACAATTCCAAATACAATAATTAAATACGGTATTTTGATATACTGCGGGGTACCTGTCAGCGAAAGTAAAGATACCTCTTTTATAATCTCATCACCCTTTTGTCCAAAGAAAGGCAGAAACAGAAACATAATCAAACTGCAATCGAGTAAACCAAACACTAAGTCTCTTGTATGTTTTTCCTTTTGCTTATTATCCTCGTCAGCAATTTTAAGTATTTCTTCACCGGACAATAACTCATCTATTGACACTGAAAAAAACTTTGAAATTGCTTTTAATGACTCGATATTGGGAACTCCTCTGCCGGATTCCCACTTAGAAATTGCAGTGCGAGACACAAATAACGCTTCCGCAAGTTCTTCCTGCGTGAGTCCTTTTTCTTTCCTCAACTCTTGTAATTTTTCACTTAATTCCATAATAAACATTCCTTTTGCACTCAGATACGAATGTATCCTTTATTAGAAATGGGCAATCCCACTATGGGACTGCCCATTCATTCCGTAAATTATGCGATTTTTTAGTCTCTGCACCGTTTTTAGCACCGATTGGTGTAAATTTGGTGTAAAGAGGTAAATTTATTCAGTTTGGAAAGTCCCGAAACCCGCATAAACACTGGCTTTTTCTTACTTGTCGTTCGGTAAGGACTTCATTGTCGGGAAGAGCAAAACCTCACGTATGGACGCAGAGTCTGTAAGCAGCATTACAAGTCTGTCGATACCGAAGCCAAGCCCACCGGTCGGAGGCATACCGTACTCAAGCGCAGTTACAAAGTCATAATCGACCTGTGCGCTTGTATTCGGGTCTTCCGCCCGCTTTTTGGCGACCTGCGCCTCAAACCGTGCGCGCTGGTCAATTGGGTCGTTAAGCTCGGAAAAAGCATTACCGTACTCAGTAGCATTGATAAAATACTCAAACCGCTCTGTAAACGCAGGGTCTTCCGGTTTGCGCTTTGCAAGCGGACTGTTCTCGACAGGATAATCATATATAAATGTAGGCTGTATAAGATTTTCCTCAACAAATATGTCAAAAAGCTCCGCAAGAACAATTCCGCGCGTTGCGTCCGCAGGCACCTCAACGTGCTTATCTGCAGCGCAGCGGCGCGCGTCCTCGTCGGACTGCCAGCTGTAATAGTCGCAGCCGCTGTATTTTTTAACAGCCTCCGCCATTGTCAGGCGCTCCCAGTGACCGAGGTCAATCTCCTTGCCCTGATATGTTATCCTGCGCGTACCGCAGATTTTATCCGCAAGCAGCTTATAAAGCTCCTCAACAAGATCCATCATTCCGAAATAATCGGTAAACGCCTGATAAAGCTCAATGGTCGTAAATTCGGGATTGTGCTTCGGATCCATTCCCTCGTTTCTGAATATACGCCCAACCTCGTACACACGGTGCATACCGCCGACAATAAGACGCTTCAGATACAACTCCGTCTCAATTCGCAGGTACATATCCATATCAAGCGTGTTGTGGTGCGTTTTGAACGGACGCGCCGACGCGCCGATTTCCAGCGGCACAAGTATCGGCGTATCCACCTCCAAAAATCCCTTGCTGTCAAGATAGCTGCGTATTTCTTTAAGTATCATCGAGCGCTTGTAAAAGATGTCCTTAACCTCAGGATTAACTATAAGGTCAACCTCACGCTGACGGTAACGCATATCAAGGTCACGCAGACCATGAAACTTTTCCGGCAAAGGCAAAAGCGATTTTGACAGAAGCTCGATTTTCTGAGTATGCACGGATATTTCGCCTGTCTTAGTCTTAAAAACAAAGCCTTCAACACCCACGATATCTCCAATATCATATTTTTTGAACTGCCTGTAACTCTCGTCTCCCACATCGTCTCGGCGGATATAAACCTGAATACCGCAGGTGGAATCCTGCACATTATAAAAACTCGCCTTGCCCATTATACGGCGGCTCATCATTCTGCCTGCGATTTTTACCGTCTTATTCTCAAACGATTCAAAATTATCCTTTATATTCTGCGCATAATCGGTAAAGTCATACTTTGTGACGGCATACGGGTTGTTACCCGACGCCTGAAGCTCAGATAGCTTATCACGGCGAATCTGAAGTATCTCGTTCAGAGACAGCTCGTTTGACTGTGTACTGTTTTGATTACTCATATTTTTCTCCGGTCATTTTACAATTTCCATAATTTTTATCTTGACTGTACCGACAGGCGCCTCCACCGTCACGCGGACGCCTGCCTTTTTGCCTATTAGCGCACTGCCTATCGGACTGTCCTCCGACACCTTAACGGTATTGTCTCCGACGCCGCCGGAATTGACAACGTCGTAGGAGTTTACAATCTCAACGACCTTTGTTTCCTTGGTATCGGTAAACTGGATTTTCACAACCGAGCCATGGCGGATTTTATCCCCTGCCTCCGCGCTGTTTTCATCGATAACCACAGCAATTTTCAGAGTCTGCTCAAGCTCGGCAATCTTTGCCTCCACCATAGCCTGCTCATTTTTCGCCTCGTCGTATTCACTGTTTTCGGAAAGGTCGCCGTAAGAGCGCGCAAGCTTGATTTTTTCTGCAATCTCCTTACGTTTTACGGTGCGCAGTTCCAAAAGCTCCTCTTCAATTTTCTGCTTTCCCTGAGCGGTAAGCTTAACTACCTTTTCATTTTCCATTTTATTTGTTTCTTTGGCCATAAGATTTACTCCCTGTTCTGTACAATTTATTCCGATACCGTTTCGCCGCTGACAAGAGACGATGTATCATCGGGATTCAGCGTTTGCTGTCCGTCGTCCGGCATGGTGTCTGCCGGAGAATTCTTTTCCATATAATCCGCAAGACGCAGCACGATTGTCGTACCCTCGGCGCGTGTAAGCACGCCGCGCGGCTTAATTGTCCCGTCGGGATAGCCGTCGATAAGGCCTATCGCCTGCGCAATACCCATCGCCTCAACGGCATAATTTGAAATGTCCGCTTTGTCACTGTAATTTATATCCGCCGGCTGTGCCTCAAAGCCCTTAGCCTTGAGGTAGCGCACTGCCATAGTTAAAAATTCCTGGCGGGTAACCTGCTCCTTGGGTGCAAAAGACGTCTCTGTGCGGCCGAGTACAATCCCGTTTTCATAAGCCCAGTTAACGGCGTCCGTATACCACGCATTGTCCGGCACATCAGTAAACGGCGATTTCGGAGAGCCGGTAATATCATCGCCGGTTATGCGTGCCAGAATGGTCGCGACCATTGCACGGGTAAACTGCCCCTTGCCCTCAAATGTTGCAGTTGTCATACCGTTTACATATCCGCGCTCGTATGCCTCTATCGCCGCTTCAAGATACCAGGAGCCTGCGGGGATATCGGCAAATATATCGCCCTCAAACAGCGCATAATACGTAGCGTCGTTTTTTACGGTAAACTCATAATAGCTGTCCGTACTGACAAGGTTTCCCCATTTGTCGTACCAACCGACAAACGGCGTCGAATTATTCGAGCCCGCGTAAATGACTGCGGTTTCATCCATGAAATATCTGCCGGCGCCCTCGGCAAAGCCGGAGCGCGACGCAACAACGCTGATTTCCTTTGCGGTCGCGTACTTATTTGCGGTATCGTTATAAAGCTGCGCAACAGCCGCGGCATTCTGACGCAAAATATCCGAATAGGTATGATCCCAAAGGTGATTGCGTTCCCACGCAGCCGTATCGGAAATCATGAAATACTGATAGTTTATCTTTCCGTTGCGGACATAATTTGCATGGTCCATGCGCACATCGAGCCAGTAATAAGCACCGTCCACAAGCACGTAATTCCATTTATGGATAGGTTTTGTGCCGTCTGCATTAAGAAAATATCCGTCTATTATACGGCAGTCAAAGCCCAGGTGACCCAAAAGCACAGTCAGCAAAGATGCAAAGTGCAGGCAGTTGCCGTTGTGACGCATCATTATGCCATAATCATAGGCTGATTACAATATTTGATTAATTTCAAATTGTAATTTTTTGCGGTTCAAAATTTCCATTTTTCTGTATAATCTGACGAAATATATGGTAATTTTCATTTCTATTCAGCTTACTGACGATAAGTAGATACCATTATGCAAGAATCTTACACACAACCGGCATCTCTCTTATCAGTGACATCACTATATATGAAATTCCCATCTTCTGATTACCATGTAATTTAAGCGTTTAATTGCTTTTTATCTGGATTAATATATCTGATCTGCCAGATAATGCATTTAATTGATACTGGAACTGCAACAAGACAGGCAATAGCACCAAATAGCATAATCGCAACATCCTGAAAGAGGAATCTGGAATTGAGAATGATTTCCAGACTATATTTTTGTGTCTGCACATAGGAAAACAATAAAATACTCCCTCCAAGATATGCAAAAAGCAACGTGTTTACTGTTGTGCCTATAATTTCTTTTCCCACCTGATACCCTGTTGAAGTAAGTTCTTTCTCTACCAGACTGTTTTTATGAGTCCAGACTTCATACACAGATGACGTCACAGACAGTGCAGTATCAATGACAGCTCCCAGAGTGCTGAAAACACTTACAAAAACAGCCACATGAAGCATATTAATACTGATATCTGTGTTGTAATAGTACATAAAATCCTCTTCTGAAATCTGAAGTTCATTTAAGCCATAACTTCCTGTTCTCCACGTAATAGCAAAAATCGGAATAAACAGAATCAGCATTACAAACAGTGTAGCCAGAAAGGCAGCTCGCGTTTTGACATTATTTCCATTCTGATAAAACAGAGAATTATAACAGACACCTGCTCCTGCCGCCAGTATCAGAAGCAGTGCGGGAAAACCAGCTGACATCAATATAACCGAAAAAAACAGAATAATAATATTACCTGCCAGTGCCATGATTGAAACAGCTCCACGTTCTCCTCCAATTGTAATCATCAAAAAAAGCAGCACTAATGTAAGAAAAAGAATCATTATTTTCCACTCCTTTTCAGTGATGGTATTTTCATAATAATCGAAGCAATTAAAACAGATACTGGTATTGCCAACACTATTCCAATACTTTCTATCAGAAAGCGACAGATATCATATGGAATGTGATATCTTACAAGCGTTATAAATCTGATCTCATTATTCATTTTAAGAATAAACATTGGAATCATGCCACTTACAAGAACAAATAGCAGTACATTTATCATGGTTCCCATAATATCATATCCGATTTCCCTTCCCGAATGTATCAGCTTTCTTATAGAAACTGATGGATTTTTGCGAACAATTTCACCAGTTGCTGCACTTATAGTGACTGTTACATCCATAATCGCTCCAAGCCCTGTCAGCATAATATCTGTCCAGAATATGTCGGCTGAATTACTCATGCTTCCAAGGTATTCCAGATTAGAATAATCTAAATCTCCATACCTGTGAATAGAAAAATCAAACAGCATCATAATCAGGAAAAGAACACATAAAGTCGAAAGAACAGCAGCCCATGTTTTCCTGTGAATTCCATTCAGACAGATCAATGTAGTCAACGAAAAAAGAAGTGCAATTACATTACATATTCTCAGAATATTCTTTCCATCTCCCAACAGTTGAAATCCGTACGCAAAAATCAATGTATTCAGTATCACTGATACGATCGTATAACCCCCCTGTTTTCTCGTAATATAGATCAGAAGAATAATCAGACCACCCACCAGTACGACCAGATAGATGTCACGTTTTACAGAACGTATAGTTTTTCCAGGTCTGTCTTTTGACCCATTCAGAAGTACCGTATCTCCTTTATGGTATTTCTGCGTCTGAACCTGTGAAGAAGTGTATTCGTTAGAAAGTGTAATTTCTTTACCTTTATATGCACCGTTCAATATCCGGGCTGTAATTTTCTGAGTATAATAGTGTTCTTCTGCACCTCTGGTTCCTTCTCTGCTCATGGTTTCCATTTCTGATACAGAACATATTTTTGCCAGAGGAGTGTGATAGAATCTGGCATTAAAACAGGTAAATATAACACAGATAATATAAATGCCAGCTAAAAGATATTTTTTATGAGATAGACAAAATTTCATTGAATTTATTTTCTCCTTCCAGATTAATATTTCTGCCAATATCGCATTGTACGCTTTTATTCGATGTTGGTCAATGTAAATTGCAGATTATTTGCAAATATTGTTGGCATTTTGATACTGTTCACTGGTAACGTTCCGCGAGGTGTTTTTTGTGAACAAAGTTCACAGAA
>OLSL01001059.1_pt1 | contig 27251 bp, 32 predicted proteins | sample 1672511 | NCBI WGS metagenome assembly OLSL01 (sample SAMEA3136694, study PRJEB25190) | human gut metagenome | biome: human gut; feature: human-associated habitat; material: faeces | place: Austria | collected 2013
CTTCTCTTCATCTGAGTGCCTCTGCCTTCTTCTTTATTGTATGGCATATCAAAACCTCCTTCTCAAATTCAATTCTTTCTGTTATTCATTCATAACAGATCATGTCCTATTTTAGCTGAATGGCAATTCCTCATCAATGCCATCCGGAATGTTCATAAAACCATCCGATGGTGCCTGACTTGGTACAGGTCTGCCGGACTGCTGATAACCGCCGCCATAATTATTATTGGCTGCAAAATCACTGCTGTTGCGATCACTTGCTGCTTTGCTCTCGGCAAATTCCTGTTCTTCAACAATAATATCTGTTGTATAGACTCTCACACCGTCTTTGTTGGTGTAACTGCCTGTCTGGATTCTGCCTGTGATCACAATGCGAATGCCCTTATGAAAATACTTCTCTGCGAACTCAGCCTGACGGCCAAAAGCAACGCAGTTGATAAAATCGGCATCCGGCTCACCGTCACGCTTAAATGTACGGTTCACTGCCAGTGAGTAACGGGCAACTACTGTTGAGCGCTCACCCTGTGAATATCTGATCTCCGGATCTCTGGTTAATCTTCCCATCAAAATAACTTTATTCATTTAGACTTACCCCTTTTCTAATTAAGCGTCCTGTCTAATGCATAAGTATCTGATTACATTCTCCATAATACGGACACGCTGTTCAACTTCGTTTGGACAGTTTGAATCGGATTCGAAAGTGATGAAGTAGTAGAAACCTTCTTTCATCTTCTGAATTTCGTAAGCAAGTCTCTTCTTGCCCCATTCGTCAACGTTAGTAACAACGCCACCAAAACGAGCGATAACTTCCTTGATCTTCTCGATGCTTGCTGCTCTTTCTTCATCTTCGATCTTTGTAGTAAGAACTACTGCTAATTCGTATTTGTTCATGCTAGTGCACCTCCTTCTGGACTTCACGGCCCTCCCATTGTGGAGAGCAAGGAATTAATATATAACATATCACAGTTATTCAGTTTACCATAAAAAAAAGTGCAAAGCAAGCACTTTTTTTCATAATTATGATATAAAATTTTCGTAACTGTTCAGAGCTAACCTCCAAAATGCTACGTATTTCGTCACCTATCGGGTAATCTTCATTTCTTCCCCATTTCTCTCCAGTCTCCGAATGTTCTTCTCCACCAGCTTGCGAGCCATCATCACCTGATGCTCACAGCCGCAGCACTTTAATCTGAAATCCGCACCACTTCGAAGCACTTCCCAGTCAAAACTGCCGCAGGGATGCTTCTTCTTCAGCCGTACGATGTCGCCTGTTAAAATCTCCATTATGTGCCTCCTTGTATAGTTGTATCATCCACGCTATTTGCAAAGTATATGCCAAAGTCTACTCACTTGTCGCCCTTTAAGTATAACGAGGATTTCTTCAGATGACAAGGCATTATCTGTTTTCTACTCTATTTCCATCCATTCTTCTATCGAATAATAAGTCCTTCCTTCAAAACAGTCCCTCTTTTCCTCTATACATTTTCAATAATATATGCTACATTGTAAATCGAATATCCTTATTTAACATTCAAATACTTCAACCCGGTAATTTATTTTTGGAGGAATTTACAATGCAGCATTCACTTAATCAGGTGCGCATGATTGCCACTGACATGGACGGCACTCTGCTGAACAGTCAGGACCAGATGCCCCGTGATTTTTTTGATATACTTAATCAAGTTCACAAACTCGGAATTCTTTTTGTCATTGCCAGTGGGCGTCCATACCCAACCCTTGCCATGCAGTTTGACAGCTGCATGGACAAGCTTGTTTTTATGGCTGAAAACGGCGGATGTCTCGTCAACGGCGACCAGCTGGTTCATCAGGACATTCTTGATTCGGATGCCCTTTCTTATCTTCTCGGGCGCTGCCGTCAGGTTCCCGGCGCCATTCCGATTCTCTCCGGTTTCAAAACGGCCTATCTCTTCGATCAGACATCGGATGATGCCCGCAAAGAAATAGGCCGTTACTATAAGAAAGTTCAGTATATCCATGACATCTCTGAAATTGATGCCCCAGTAAGCAAAGTGACTGTCTGTGACTTCAAAGGTGCCGAAAGCAATTCATTTCCGGCTCTGTCTGATGTCCGTGCACCTTTTAAAGCTACTCTGGCCGGCTACATGTGGACAGACCTCAGTCTTGCCGCCACAAACAAAGGCCGCGGACTCGCTGCACTTCAAAAAAATTATGGTATTTCACCGGATGAAACCATGGTTTTCGGAGACTATCTCAATGATTATGAAATGATGAAACAGGGCTATTTCAGCTACGCTATGGCCAATGCTCACCCTGATTTAAAAGCCATCAGCAACTTTGAGACATTGTCAAATGATGAAGATGGTGTACTGTACATCATTCGTCAGCTCATTCACAGCAGACAATAAACGGCGGAGATTTCGATAATTAAAGAACCCACTTCTCAATGGCCGCAGCAACACCATCCTCATCATTCGACAGTGTAACGTCATCTGCCATGGCCTTAATCTCTTCATCGGCATTTCCCATAGCCACTGCCAGGCCTGCTGCCTCAAACATGGTTCTGTCATTCATCGTGTCCCCACAAACCATAATCTGTTCCGGCATAATTCCAAGTTTCCCGGCCAATTTCAGCAGACTATGACCTTTATTGGCTGTCGCAGCAGTGATTTCCACATTAAAACTATTGCCGAATACCACACTGAGCTCCGGGTCATTATGCATTTCATCAAACAATTGCTGTCTCAAGATCATATCATCAAAAGAGGCCAGCATTTTCTCTATATTAAACTTTCCCGAATAAACCCGTTCCCGCAAATCATCCACCGGTATTCTGGAAACCTTAATATACTCCTTGAACCAATCCGGGAAGTTTTTATAAACATGAAGTGCTCTGTTATAACTTTTTCTGTCAGCATAGGACTTTCCATCATGATAAAACTCAATCAGCGCATCTATCTGAATTAAATGATCAATGACTCTGCATGCCGCCTTATAAGGTATAAAATCCGCATAGATAATACTGTCCTCACACAAATCAACAACCGCTCCGCCATTGGAAGTCAGTGCATAACGCACCCCTGGAATTGAAGTAAAGCTCTCCGGCAAACCGGTCTTTTGCCGTCCGGTGGCAGGCATGACAATTACACCCTTTTTAATTGCTGCCGCAATCGCTTCCCTTGTTCTCTCTGTTATGACCTTCTCTGAATTAAATGTGGTACCATCCAAATCCAATGCTACAAGCTTAATCTCTCTCTCCATTCTGTACTCCTACAATAAAACATCTGCATCCAAAAAAAGACTTGATATTCATCAAGTCTTTGAGTTGCGGGGGCCGGATTTGAACCAACAACCTTCGGGTTATGAGCCCGACGAGCTACCGGGTTGCTCTACCCCGCGATATTCTGTTACGACTTATCTGTCCCATAAGTCGTAAATCATTATATCGCGATTATAGAGTATTGTCAACCGTTTTTTATAACTTTTTTGATATTTAAAAATGTCAACATTAAATTCGACATTTTTTCATGTTTTTATCGTTTTGCCGTTTTGCACAATACGTAGCCTGTTTTATTGTATATTTTCACTTTTAGGCAGCGCAATAGTAAGGCTGCCACTGCTGCCAACCTCTCACGCTCCCTATTTCCGTTCTTATGCAAGCTGCTTTACCTCTTCCTCGAATAGTTCCCCTGCTGAATGATAGCCATGTATTTTGCGTGGGTATCCGTTTATCCAGTTCTCTATACTCTCTACCTCTTCCTCTGTCCTGTCGTCAAAATTTGTGCCTTTCGGTATCTTCCGGCGTATCATCTTATTTGTTACCTCATTTGTGCCACGCTCCCAACTGCTGTACGGGTGGCAGTAATATACCTTTGTCCGCTTTTCTCCCTCGTTGATAATAGAACGCTGTAAGCCCTCTGCATCTGCAAACTCGCTACCGTTGTCTACTGTGATTGTCTTAAATATCCGCTTAAACATATCAGCGCCCCATTTTCTTTCTAATCTATCCAGTGCCGCCACTACTGCCTCGTCTGTATGGTCTGGCAGTTTAAATATAATCTCGTTTCTGGTTTTCCGCTCTGTCAGTACCAGCAACGTATTTTTTGACTTTCCCCGCTTACCTAAAACGCTGTCCATTTCCCAGTTGCCGAACTCTTCCCGTGTATCTATCTCTTTCGGGCGTTTGTCTATACTCTCTCCTGCTGCCGCCCTTTTCTGTTGCCTCTGTACTTTCTTATAATTTCTCTTCTTATTCTTCTTTACTGGCAAATTCTTATTAGACAACTTAAGGAAAATACCCTTATCAATGTAGCTGTATAAGGTCGTTACGCATACTGTTACGGAAAAGTCCCCCTCTTTCCCCTGTGCTTTCAATTCTCCCAGTACCGCAGCTGGGCTGTAATCTTCATTTACTATTTTATCCTCTATATAATTTGCGTATGCAATATCGTTTCCTATTTTAAGCTGTGTACCCCTTGCCTTTAAATTTTCCTCTGCTTTCATTTGTGCCTTGTTTGGGCTATAACTTAATGTTTCTGTATAGTCGCTATTTCTGTGCATATATTCCCCTCGCTTAAGCTCATTGTATATGGTGCTGCGGTGTACGCCCAGCTGTTCTGCTATCTCTATTACGCTATGCCCTGCTTTTTTCAATGCCTCAATACTTATACGGTCTGTCCATGTCAGCTGTCGGCTGCCTTTCTTATTCGCCATTTCTGCTACCTCTCTTTCGTTCCTGTTCTTTCCCCATATACGACGAAAAGCCGCAAACTCTTTTACAAGTCTGCGGCTTATGCCTTTACCTATTTACAACACTTTTTACAAGCGGTGTATTTCTTCTTTGCTTGGCTTAGCGGTATGCTCTTTGGGTTTTTCATTCCCGAACAGTTAGGCTTACTATGGTATTTTTTGTTGCTACGGTCTACATATACTGTAGTTTCTCCCGTATGCTGGCTTACGCTGGGCGTTGCGTCCTCGATTACGTCAAGCTCTATATTGCACCCGAACGTCTGTACCCCCCCCCCAGAAATTTCCAGTATTTCTGCGGTGTAGCGGGCTTTCGGGTACTTTCTCGCTAAGTCCCCCGCCAGCTCTGCCGATAGATTGCCTATTACCTTATCGCCCCACTTTACGTATGCGGCAGGCTCTCCGTTGTATGTGTACTTTTCTACTGTAATATCTTCACTGCCGGACATTCTGCTTAAAATATCCTGCCTGTTTTCTCCGTCCTCATTATTGAACGTCACGCCTACTACTTTCGTTCTGATTGTATCTAAAACCCTGCTACCAGATGCGGCGGCAGGCGCTGACGTTCTGTTTTCGTTCTCTTTTCCTGCGCTTTTCTTTTTCAGTCCAAAATAGGCGCATACTGCCGCAACCACAATGCAGCCCACCCCACCTGTTATATTTCCAGACGGCAGCGCCGTTAAACCGCTTACTGCAAATAATGCAGCCGCTGCCACTAAAATTACCTTTTTCTTTGTCATAGTAAGCCCTCGCTTTCGTATCTACTTCAATTCTAAAATTTCATCAGCAGAGGCGTTAAGCTCTCTGCATATTTTCGCAAACATTTCTATTGTCGGTGCGTGCGCCCCATTCTCCCACCTGCTTATATCTTTCTGGTGGACTTGCAGGCGTTCCGCAAGTTCTGACTGTGAAACGCCCGCCGCTTTTCGTGCTTTCCTTATGTTCTCGCCTAAGTTCATGCCTTACCTCTCTTTTCCTTTGCTCTCAAAACGAAAGCAATAAGCAGCTTTACCAGTCCTACTACTACTAAAAATACTCCTAATTTCAAAAGCATACTCTTTACTCGGCTGTGGGTTTGTGTTATATTTTTTATAGGCGGCGGGCTTATCGCCCGCCTGTCGGTTAGGGCTTTCGCCCTAACCTATGTACTTACCGATTATGATAAGTATTATGCCTATGATTAAGTCTATCAATGCGTTGATTGTCAGGTCTCGCCATTCGATAGGCTTTTTCTTTTGTTTCTTTTTCTTACCCATTATGCCGTTTCTCCTTTCCAGTGGCTTTGCCTCTTATTTGTTCTTATCTCCTTTCCATGATTTTATTATATACCAACTTTGGTATATTGTCAACGCTTTTATGCAGAAAATCCTATAAAATTGCAAAAAAATAGAGGGCAGACAGCGAACCGCCCACCCTCGAAAACTTAAGCTAATCTTGTGGCATAATCTAAGCTAATCCAGCCTGCGCCACTCTTCAAGCGTCCCCAGCCAACGCTTGCACCCTGTCCGGCTTTCACTTCCACAATGGTAAATACTCCCTTTCCTGTGGTTTCTCCCGTCTTTGCATAGTTCGTGCCTGCTCCTGTTCTGATATTAAGGTCTAAAATATCTACCTGTACGCTAAACGGAACGCCTGCGCTTGCCTGCTGCCCTGCTGCGGTATATACCGCCTTGCCGTTATCATCATATACAGTATAGCCCGCCTTGCAAGCGCTCTTTGCATTTTCCAGCGACGTAAACGCCCCCAGCTGGCTTGCTGCGTCCGTCCATCTCTTGCGCACTCTGTAATACTTTGTACCGTTTCCTGCTGCATACTTTTTATAGTATCCCTCGCCGTACTCTGCACGCTTTTTCTTTACTGTTTCGCTCTGGTCTGCTGGCTTTTCATATCCAGTAAGAACGGCATCAGATGCAGCACGCACGCTGCCCGCCTTTTTCAGTGCGTCCATTACTGCTGTGTATCCCTGCAATTCTTCCCATAAAAAGCCCAGCTGCATATTAAGGTCTGCAATGGATACGCCCGCCTGTTTTGCATGATTAAGCAACGCCTGCTTTCTGCTCCAATACGTCCACTGCGCCAGCCCATAGCCTGCACTGTCCTTTACAAAATTGCCATAGCTGCCATTATCCACCGCTGCTGTATATTCTGCGTCCGTCTTACCCAGCTTATTGTTATAGGTGTTCTGTAAGTTGTTCGGCATAAGCCCGCTTTCAGCATACAGATTACCCATAATACCAGCCACAGCATAAGCATTTAAGCCCTTTCCTGTAAGAAAATTCCAGATTGTTTTTTCATTGCCGCCCTGCGGTGTTTCTGCCTGTCCGCTGATTTTACGCTTAAACTCGTCCCATGTGTGGGCGCTGGTGTTATATACATACGGGTTAGGGCAAATCTTGCCCGTTACGTCGTAATGTCTGATTACATGAGATGCAGGCACGCCGTATTTATTCATAAGGTAACGGGTAAGCTCTGCCGCTGCCTCTACTGTTGCGTCCTCAAAATACCAGTCTTTATCTGTTGCGCCCATGCTCTTTGTGTTTTTCTTCCTTACGCACATTTCAATACCGATACTATTAGCGTTTCGGCACTCTGCGTGCTTATAGCTCGACGCTCCGCAATGCCACGCTATATTAGCGTCCTCTACGCACTGCCATACCTCGCCGTTAAATCCTACAAAGTAATGCGCCGACGCATTTCTATTGCCGCCGCCATAATATCGGCAGTTGTCCTCTGCGCCGCCCAGTGCGCCTACATAATGGATAACAATATACTTAATTCTGGAAACGCTGCCCTTATTGAAATTGTAGTTACTTATCTTTCTGTTAATGTTCATATTTCCTGCCTTTCCGCATACAAAATAAGCGCCTGCGGTGTCCCGCAAGCGCTCTTTGCTGCTATGTCCTTATTATTCTTATCTTTCCTGTGTCCTGTGTTCCTCTACGTTGCCTGTGGTGCTGTCCCCGTCCAGTTCGTCTGTGTCCGGCAGTTCGTCCGTATACTTCGCCAGAAACTCCCGCACCTTTTCCCATACCTTTTTTACGGGCAGCCCGCATAATGCCATATTCTTAAAAATACTCACTACCTCATAGGCAATGTAAAGCAATGCGAAAAATTCAGCCACGCCCACGGTATCAAGCCCTAAATATGTACGTGCCTGCTCCGGTATAAATCCGATTAAGTTAATCTTAATCAGTACGTCGATTGCCAGCATGAATACCAGAGAAATAAGCATACCTACTTTTCTGATAGCCCCGTCAATGCCTGCGCAGCTGTTAAATTTCTTCTCTTTGATTGCACGCAGCACGCCAAAAACCGTGTCGCACACAATCGCCAATACTACCAGCTGGATAATTTTGTTATGTGCCGCCGCCTCAATAAATTCTGTAATAGTCATGTTCATAAATCCTGCCTTTCTCTTAATTGCAAATCTTTTGCCCGCTCTTTCAGCTCTGTGCCGTCGTAGCCTGCTGTCTGCTCCCAGCTTTCCAGAGTGGCTATTAAATCAGCAATAAGCCTGCTTTGCTTTTCTATGGTTTCCTGTTGTTCTTGTACTACCCTTAGTAAATTGCTACTCATGTACTCGCTCCTGCATTCTGCCGCTTAAGCAGCCTTTTCTATGGCTGCCTCTGCCAGCGTTTCTATTTTCTTTCGTAGGTTATAACTGTCGGCGTGTCCTGCGTGTCCCGTCCAGCTCTGTATACTCTTTTGCAACTGCTCTTTTGTGATTTTCCCGCTCTCGCACTTCTTGATAGTACGCTTTATGCGCTTTATGCTGTCCTTTCGTACTTTCCTGTGCGTTGCCCTGTGTTTGTAGCCTACAAAGTCTATACCGTTCTTTGCTGCCAGCATGGTAGTTTTCGGGTTAAACTCTAACTTAAGCTCTTCCCGTAAGAATTGCTCTATCCGTGCAAGCCAGTTGTGCAGCTGTTCCTTGTCTGGGCTTAATATTACAAAGTCGTCCATATATCGTATGTACGCCTCTACGCCCAGCTCATGCTTAATAAACTGGTCTAATGCGTCCAGATAGATATTTGCAAATAACTGACTGGTAAGGTTTCCTACTGGTATCCCTACGCCGTCCGGCATATTGCCGTTGTGGTCTATTATCCTGTCCAGCAATGCCAGTACCCCAGCGTCTTTTATAACCTTACGTATTTCAGTTTTTAATACCGCATGGTCTATGCTCTGGAAATAGTGGTGTATATCTGCCTTGATAGCATAAAGCGGCTGGTCTGGGTGGTATTTGTTCCACTCATATAGCCACTCTTTTAGCGTATCAGACGCAGCGTGCATACCTTTACCTTTCCGGCAGGCGTAAGACTGCGATATAAACCGCTTATCAAATATAGGCTCTAACACGTTGTTTATGGCGTGCTGTACCACCCTGTCATAGAACGGCAGCGCCATTATCTGCCGCTCTTTCGGTTCGTACACCTTAAAGTAATGGTATTTGCTCGGCTCATAGGCAAGGTTTATAATATCTTCCCGCACCTTGTCTAAGTTTTCCTCTTTGTCTTTCGTAAAAATCAGTACGTCTTTTCTGTGGCGTTTACACTTTCTGCCTTTGTTATAGGCTTTCTGTACGTTTCCATAGTCGCCCATAGCCTCTAAAAGCGTAATGCGCCGCCCGTCCTTATCGGTAATGTATCCTACTCTCTTCAAGTATTAAGCTCCTGCCTTTCGCCGTAGCTACTAACCAGCAGCCGTATTTTTTCTCTTTGCCTCACGGCGGGACAGCCACTCTGACTATAGGATATTAAACACTCGGTCTTATCCCTTTCTAAGTCCTTGCCAGTATTCCGTAGAACTCTGTGCCTGTAATGTTCTCACTAAGTCACACGCCCCACGAGCGCCAATGTTCGTATTGACATTCCACGGGTAATTGTTGCAATTCACAGCACGAGCGCCGCAATTCGCCCCATTGTTCCAGTTGCCGCCCGCTATCAGCGCCGCCAGAGGCTGTAAGTAAGCAGCTGCCCCATATCCTGCTATTTTCTGGTCTTTACCTCTTCTATCAGTTCGCCCAGCATAACGCCTATTTCTTTCAGCTTGTGGCAGCTCTCGCCGTAGTGCCGTGCGTTCATAGCGCTATACTTCAAGTCATGCGCCAGCCGCAGCAATTCTTTGCTTTCCTGCAATGCCGTATCTACCGTGTATAAGTGGCTTTTCGTTGCCGTCTTATCCCACTTTATAACCTCTTGCAGCATTTCAAGAATTGCGTTTCTTGTCGCCGTCTGTAAACTGAATTTCTCATACTTTGGGTACTTCGTAAGCAGAGGGTAAATATATAGCAGAAAATCGTATATTTTCTGGTGTATAATATCTGTTTTTGTCTGTATGTCCATGCCTTACCCCCGTTTATCCGGCTGGGCTTTCGCCCGCCGTCTACAGAGAGTCACACGCCCCACGAGCGCCAATGACCGCATGGACAATCCACGGGTAATAGTCGCAACCCACAGCACGAGCGCCGCAATTCGCCCCACTGCCCCAGCCGCCGCCCGCTATCAGCGCCGCCAGAGAATATGCGTAATACTGGTAAATGTTACCAACGTCGTAAGACTTCTCGCCTGTGTTCAATGGGCTTTTCTTGTCCCAGCCCCACGCTACGCTTGCGTGGTAGTCTGCATTTGTGGCGTGTTCCGCTCTTGTAATAAGCTCGTCCAGCCACTCCCAGACACGCCCCACGGCATCTACAACGCCCACGGAAGAAACGGCATTTACCACACTGCCTGTTACGCCCCTACCTGTGTTGCTGGTGGCGCTCCATGCGTTTGTATTTGCGTTATCCAGTCCGGCAGGGCTGCCAAAAGCATAAGCGCAAAATTCTGCATAGTTCGGCAGACGCTTACCGCTCTTTGCCAGACGTTCTACAAAGTTGTACCAGTTCATGCTTTCTGTACCCGTCATAGGTGCGCAGCCGTACTCTGATTTCAAGCCCTTTGCCCCGTCGTCAGAATTAAGGTAAATATCTACCCATGTGCCGCCGCCTAAATATACCATACCCTCTGGGCTGCATTTCGGGCGGTGTCCCAGTGTCCATACAGAACGTGGTACAATGCCGTTGCTTACTGCACTTTCCCAGCCTGTGCCAAAAATAACACTGCTGCCATTAAGCGGCTGTAAATTGCTGTCCACCTTGCGGCAGCGTCCATAATGAAAGCCGCCGATTTTACGGCTGTTTGTAGCGTTCCAGCCTGTCGGGTATGTAGAATTAAGGGAAATTACGTATTTCTCGTCTGCGCTGTCAATTCTGCTGTCACAGATATATACGTAATAGTCCTTACCTACCGCAAAAGCGCTGCCTGCGTCCAGATTAGCAGCCGTAAGAATTGTATTTGCTGTCTTGAAAATTCCAGCGCCGCCCACGGCAATTACGCAGCCCTCTACTACAGTCAGCTCATTTGCTCCGCTGGCGTAAATGTACTCATTGCTCGGTGCTACAATATCGCTGATTGTAGCCATTTTATTTACGTTCAAAAGCGCCCTTGCGTCGGTCTTTGTAACGTCGTCCACTAATAATCTACTCATACTGCTTTAATACTCCTTTCAGTGCTGCAATGTCGTCTGTTGTCATTCCTGCCACGGTGTCTGTGCGTTCCAGCGCAATTACCTTGCAGCTCGCTTTTACCGCTTTGGAAAGTGTAAGGGCTGTTCTGTCGTTTCCTGCCTCTCCTGCTGCCGCTGCCTCGTCGGTCTGGATATGTGTTACTCCCTGCACCGTGCCGGATACGTCGCCCGCTACGAATTTCATACCTACCGCTGCCTCGTCGCAGTAATATACCGTAACCGCCTTTTTCTCTTCCTCTACAGCTGCTACGCCGCACTCAATATAGCGCTGGTTCTCTGCGCTCTCGATTTTTGCCAGCAAATCTGCTGCCGCCAGTTCTCCGCTTGCTACCATAGCAAGGCAGTTGTAATAGTCCTCTTTTGTCTTTAATACTTTAGGAAATCCTTTCATGGTCTGCCGCCTTTCTAAAATGTATTTGCAAGATAGGAATTACCCACGTAGGTAGCCCCTAACACTGCCGTTTCTACTGTTCTTTCGTAATGCTGGCTCATGTATGCTGCGCCCATGTAACACAATCCCAGTACAGCATCATGTTTATAGTCAATGCCCCAGCCGCTTTCTACTCTCTTAAGTCGCTCGTCCAGCGCTGCTATTGCCTCTTTGGTTTCTTTCGTGCCCGCCTCTGCCTGCTTTTTCACTTCCTGCATGGCTGCTGCCAGCTCTTCAATTTGCAGTTGCAAGCTGCCTGCTATGTCCTCGCCCAGCTTGTCCTTGATACTCTCAAACCATGTGTTAAATTCGTTTTCAGCGTCCGACTGGAATAGCTTAATTTTTGCCATAAATTCTGTATAGGCGCTTAAAAGTTCCTTATCCCAGTTGTCAAGCGTGCTTTCAAAACTGCTGTATCTTTCGTTAAACTGGCTCTCATACTGCGCAAATAAGCCCTCTGTCTTGCTTACGTAGCTGTCATATACGCCCGCAATCTCTGTAAGGTACTTTTCCATATTCTGCTTATATGCGCTGAACTCGTCCAGCACGGCTGCGCTGTAGGTGTTGAAAAAGTCCGTAAACTGCTTTGTAAGCACGCTTGCGTCTATCTCTTCCACCGTTCCTGTTACAATGCCGCAGACTGCGCTATTAAACCGCTGGTCTGTGATGTTCTGCGTCTGTATCCTTGTTACGCCCTTGCCTACGTAAATATCTGCAAGCGCAAGCTCCCATATTTCCGTAGTGCGTGTTACTGCCGTTGCTGTCGGCTTTGCAGACGGTGTGCCTTTCAGCACCGCAATATACATATCTCTTTGCGGCAAATCCCAGCGAACTACTACCCTGTCCACCCTGTTAAGCGCTCCCTCTGCCGTATCCAGTGTTACGCTAAGCGTTGCAGGATTTCTAAAGGCGTAGCCGTTTATAAAGGCATAGCCTGCATTTACTCTTATTTCCATGCCGCTGTAAGCTACCACCTGTAGCCCGTCGCTCGGCTTTGGAAAAATGCCGTTTGCAATGAAAGTAGCAAAGTACCACGCCCAATCCTCGGCTTTATATACCCTGTCGTACTCTCCGTCTACTGCCACGGCATTAAACGGTAAGCTGTTTGCCATTTCTGCTACCTCACTTTCCTAATCTGGTCTACCAGCGTCGGCAGGCTGTCGCCAAAAGTCGCCTCTATGGTTTCCTCGCCTTTCTGGTATGTTTCTGTTACTTCTGTAATGCGTGCATCTATCTGTATGCCCCACTTGGTTTCTTTGCAAGTAATACGGTCGCCTAAATCAAAATCAGCCTTAAATTTTAAGTTTGAATTTGTATTTATGGTACTTACAAAATTTATGTTCTTGCCGTAGTTTTCCAGCTCTGCGCTGCCTCTCGTTTTCAGCATTGCAATATAGGTATTCAGCGGTATTGTTACCTCTGTTTCCCCCTGCTGGTACTTTCTGGCAATGTCCGTAGCGTCGCAGAATACCTCTATCAAATCCAGCCCCGCTGCGCCCTCGCCGTCCACTGTTGTTACTGGCTGGCTACCGTCGTCGTCAGCTGCTCCCTGCACATAAATAAAGTTGCCGCAGTTCTCTATACTGGCGGTATATTCCTGCTCGTTGATATTATCAAAGTCTCTTGAAAATATGCAGGGCGTGTTACCCTCGGTATTTGTGGCTGTAAGGTCATTGCCCTTATACAGATAAAAGCCAAACAGTCCCTCTCTTTCGTTAAGCAGAATGTCATAGCCCAGCTTTCCAGCCTGCGCCCTTGCTTTTACTTCCTGCCCCAGCTGTGCGTATACCTCGTTTGCATATTCAACCGCCACGCCGTCTATGGTTTCCTGCGCCAGAAATGTAAACAACGGAAAGCGCCGCTTTGTGCCTGCTGCGCTGCCGCAGTTGTTCTTTACCATAAGGTTTATAAGATGCTGGTTTGTACCTGTTGCCACAATCTGCGGATAAATGCAGCGCTTATTAAGCCACCAGCTAAGCATATAGCCCTGTGCCTCTAACTGCTCTAAGCCGTTCTCGTCTTTGGTAATGTGTACGTAGGTTATCTGCGCTGCCCTGCGCCATACGCCGCCGTCAGCGGTCTTTACTTCCTTTTTCCCGTCGTGCTTGGTTATTAAGTTACCCTCTACCAGCAAACGGCTGTTATTGTCCGTAATCGGTGCAAGCAGGCTAAAAGTTCCTACGTCAAAATACTTTGTATGCCATAGCAGGCTTGCCAGCTCGTCTATAGCTCCCAGCGGCTGTACTGTTTTATCGAATACTCTAAGCTCCATACCGTCACACTCCTAAAAATTCCTTGCTGTAGAATATGGATACTTCCAGAGAATTTACGCCGCTGGCTGCATCATATCTAAACATATTGTCGCCTATGGCAAGCTGCATAAATGTACTGTCTACATCAATGTAGCGGAAATAGTCGGTTTCTACGCCGTCCCTTATCAACTTAGCGCCCTTGCTGCCGTACTTCGTGTTAATCTCTATCACGTCGCCCGTTTTCATAGTGGCGTTAATCTGTATAAATTCCTCGGTATCCACATTAAGCAGTATCGGGTTTGAAACTGTCCCCAGTGCTGTAAACCTTATCCTCATTCCTGTTGATACGTCGCCCTCGTTGTAGCAGTCCACTATTACGCTTTCCGCTCGGTATCCGTATATCATGCTCTTTGTGCTGTCCTTTTCGATAACGCAAGGGAAATGCCACGCAGCCACCCAGCTTGCTATATCCTCTTTTGTTTCTTCCTCTTCCCGCCAGAACGGGTTAAGGCACTCTATTTGTAAATCAAACTCATAAAGTACCTCTTTCTTTAGTATCTTAGGCTCTCCATACGCCCTGCAATCAATCACACGCTTAAAGCCGCCGTACTCATACACCAGCGTAGCGCTAAGCTCTGGGTTAAATATCTTAAGCATACGGCGGCGCAGTTCCAATGCCTGCGCCTTGTCCCGTGTGTTGATATGTCCCACTACGTCTATGTCCCTCGCCTCGATACGCTGCCCTACGTATGTGTCGCCGTGCTGTCCCATGCTGTTTGTGCTGTAAATGACGCTCGTAACGCCGGAAATGCCCTCTACGTCTTTACTTATATTGCAATGGTATACGCTGTCTACTCCCAGCTCTAACCGCTCGCCCCTTGAATTTATGTAAGTCAGTTTTTCATTTTCCATGTGTTACACCGTCCTTGCTATCATTCTGAACTGTCGGGCTGCCTCTTTCTGCTGTTTTGCATAGTCCGTGGTATTCGCATAAATATACTGATTGACAACTACGCCGCCTGCTGCACTGCCGCCGCCTCTCGGCTTTGGCTTTTTGTCGTCGTTATCATACTTAAATTCATTGCCTACATTTACCTTTGCGTCTACGTCAAACTCCTGCGGTACGCTGTCCTCAATCATTTTCTTAACGCCGCCGATTTCATTAGAAAAGCCAACGCCGATACCCTGCGCCAGATATACGCCGATTTCGTCACGCATCAGCTTAGACGGGCTGGCAATTCCAAATAAATCCTTAAGGAAGTCGGTAACATTGCCTACCCAGCCGCTTATTTTGTCTTTTATCCACCTCGTAGCGCCGCTTATACCGTTCCAGATGCCCTCTACCATGTTTTTACCGAACCCAGCAAACGTACTGCCAATATTCTTAAATACGTCTGTTATTCCAGTAATTACATTTTTCATGCCCTCTACGGCTTTGTTCTTTACTTCTGTACCCCATGTAGCCACTTTGGTAATTGCACCAGAAATGCTGTTATAAATCTTTTGCGGTATTTCCTTAACAATCGTAACAACGCCTGTTACCATGGCGTTCGTTACCTCTTTGGCTTTCGTAAGCATATTGTTACCCCACGTAGCCACTTTGGTAACTGCCCCTACTATGCTGTTCCAGATTTTCTGCGGCAGCTCCTTAACAATCGTAATAACGCCTGTTACCATGGCGTTCATTACCTCTTTGGCTTTCGTAAGCATATTGTTACCCCACGTAGCCACTCTGGTTACTGCGCTTACTATACTGTTCCAGATTTTAGCAGGCGTTTCTTTCACAATCGTTACAATGTTCGTAAGCATTGTGTTCATTACTTCTTTGGCTTTGGTCTGCATATTTGCGCCCCACGTAGCCACTCTGGTTACTGCGCTTACTATACTGTTCCAGATTTTCTGCGGCAGCTCCTTAACAATATCTATAACTTTCGTTACAAAACCTGTTATAACTGTGCCGCCTTTTTCCTGCATATTTGCGCCCCACTCTGCTATTTTCTCAACGCCCGCAGCGATTGCCTGCTGTATCAGAGTAGGTAGCTCTTTTATTTTATTTATGATTGTCGTTACCAGCTTGCCTGCCGCCGTCAAAATCTTAGGCAGCCCCGTAATCAGTCCTGTTACAATGGCTGCTATAATCTGCGGTATGGCTGCGATTAAAAGCGGTATTGCATCTATGATGCCGTCAATCAGTGCAACTATAATATCGCCCGCACTTTCAATAATAAGCGGTATGCCCTCAACCAGTGCATTTATGATAGCCGTTATGATTTCCGGCAGTGCCTCAATCAGTACAGGCAGCGCTGCTACCAGCCCCTGTGCCAGCCCCGTAAGCAGCTGTAATGCTGCTGTAATCAGCAACGGTATATTTTCTATCAGCATGGTTACAATGTTCGTAACCACCGTTACGATTGTTGGCAGCAATGTAGGTAACGCTTGTGCGATACCTTGCGCCAATTCCGTAATAATCTGTACGCCTGCCTCTAAAAGCTGCGGTAATATAGTAAGCAGCGTATCTATGATTGTCGGTATAATCTGCCCGATTATGCTTATCATTTCCGGCAGCATTCCAACCAGCGTATTAAGCAAGTCCTGTACGCCGCTCATTAAAGGCGGTAATAGCTCCTGTATAACCTGTGGTATATACGTTGCAAGCTGCTCTACGATTTCTCCCAGTCCGCTTACCAGCCTCGGCACTGTTTCTATTACCCTCGGTGCTATATTCCCTACCACTGTTACAATACTGTCTACCAGATTGCTTGTAAGCTGTGAGAAATTCGCCTCGCTGTCTGCCATTCCAGCTACCCAGTTGTCCCATGCTGAACTCATAGAACTAACCGAACCCTCTATTGTTGTACTTGCCTCTTTTGCCGTTGTCCCTGTTATGCCCATTTCCGTCTGTACGACGTGAATAGCGTCTACAACGTCTGAATATGATGAAATATCATACTTAATGCCGGATAGCTTGCTTGCATCATCAAGTAGTCTCTGCATTTCCTCTTTTGTACCGCCATATCCCAGTTTTAAGTTATCCAGCATGGTATAATTCTGCTTTGCAAAACCGTTATAGGCGTTCTGTATAAGCGATATATCAGTACCCATTTTATTTGCATTGTCTGACATATCCGTAATTGCCACGTTTGCCTTTTCTGCTGCCGCTGCCGTGTCATTATTCATACTGGCAAGCAGCGACGCTGAAAAGCTGGTAACTGTTTCCATGTACTCATTTGCAGACATTCCGGCTGTTTTATATGCGTCGTTTGCATAACCAACAACCGTATCAGACGACGTTTTGAAAAGAGTTTCTACACCGCCTACAAGCTGTTCCTGTGCTGCGTATCCCTCTATCGCTTTTGTGGTAAGCGCTCCTATGGCTGTTGCCGCTCCCGCAACTGCTGCCGCCGTCGCCGCTGCTGCTGCTTTAAGCGCTGTACCCATTCCGCTTAGCACGCTTGTAAATCCAGAAAATTTTCCCTTTGCGTCGTCTGCCTGTTCCCCGCTGTCTTTTATTTCCTTTCCCATTTCGTCAGCGGCTTTTTCTGCTTTTTCCATTTCGTCAGTCGTTTTGCCTAATTCCTGCTCTGTCTTTACAAGCGCTGCTTTCTGGTAATTTAACTGGGTTTCAAGTTTTTTACTTTCTTCGCTATTGTCTCCTGTTGCCTTGCGACATTTTTCTAAAGCCGCCTCGGTTTCTTTTACCTTTTTTGCCTGCTCGTCGTATGTTTTCTGTAGTACCGCCTGCTTTGCTTTCAGCGCATCTACGCTGCTTGCATTGTCCTTATATTCAGCCGTTACAAGTTTCATTTCAGAATTAAGCACTTTAAGGGTGCTGTTAATTTCCTTGCAGGCTGCTTTATACTCTGCCTCTCCGTCAAAACTTAACCTTGTTTTGACGTTCTGCGTCTTATCTGCCATAATTAAAAGCCCCCTAACGCTATGTCTATATCGTCCATGTTTTCTGTAGCTGCTGGTGTTCCCGCCTGTTCCTGTCGGAAAATGTGCGGGTTATATTCCTTGTGATATTTAAACAGTGTCGTTATCTGGTATGGTGTTTTTCTCCATGCCTCACGTTCCCTGTATCTCAAAAGCACTACTGCAATATACAAAAGCCGTGCAGTATCTAATTTTCCTGCACGGCTGCCCTGTTTCCCTCTTCTGTTGTTTCTTCTCCGTCGTTTTCGTTCTCTGTGTCGCTGTTGTCTCCCGCAGTTCCTCTGTAGAACGATTTAAAAATAGCATTCTGTACTTCCTGCAAATTTCCTGCGTGTATCAGTCTGCCTACCCTCTTCTCTTCAAGCAGCTGGGCGTTTTCGTCCTCTGCTAAAAGTGCCTCGTTAATAAGCAGCGTAAGTAACCACCTTGTATCTTTAAAAAGGTTTGGGTTATCTTTATTGAATACCTCACTTAATTTGTCGTAGCCCCCAAACTTTTCCTGTACTTCGTCTAATGCGTTCAGCGAAAAAAGTAAACCATATTCTTTGCCGTTCAGCTCTACGGGAAAAGCCCCGCTCTTTAATGCTCCCATGATATAAAATTAAGGCGCAGCCCATGCTACGCCTCTCTCCTTTCCTGTTTTATACACTTTCCATTGCTGCTGCCTTTTCCGGCACTGCTGTAAACCACGTTTTAGCCGCTGCGCTTTCCTCTGTTCCCACAAAGTCTGCTTTCCACAAGTTATCTTTCTTTCTTGTTGTAAAAGATGCCTCAATGTCCGGCGTGTTAAACTTGATACTCTCGCCCTTTGTTTCGTACTTTTCAGACGGTACTTTAAATTTTGCTTTAAGCAGCCATACGTAACGGTATTTACCACCCGTTTTCTTAGCTCTGAACCCTACAGCAACATACGGCGGCTCGTCCTCTTTTCCCGCCCATACTACGCTGTTCTTATCTACTGCCTGCCCCAGCAGCTCTGCCAGCACTTCCGGCGTAAGGTCTTTAATTCCCAGCTTAAGCGTTCCGCTTGCAAACTCCGTGACGCTCTCGCTTAATGTGTCGTCTGCATACAAGCTGCCGTCTGCTGTCTTTACGGATAAATCGGCGCTCATTGCCTCTGCCATTTTCTTAGGTGTCCCGTAGCTCTCTGCTCCGTCTGCCTCTGTGCATACGGCGTAATATAAATCTTTCAGTCCCAGTGTCATTGTTTAATCACTCCTCTTTCAAAATCTCGACTGTGATAGGCACTAACCAGTACCCCGTTTCTGTTTCATAGCTTTCTGCGTCTATGCTGTTGATATAAACGCCTGCTGCTTTCAATACCTCTTTTGTCTTATCAAGCTGCGCCTCAAAATCGCCCTTATGGAAAAGCGTAACTCTATACATTTCCCTGCGCTCTTTCTCTTCGTCGTCTGCATTTACCGCAGGCGTACCCAGCAGCCGCAGAAACGTATAATATGCGTCTGGCTTATCCCGTCCAGTGTAAACGCCTCTCTGGGCTGGCAACCCTGCGCTTTCTAAAATCTCCTGTATACTCATTCGCCTGTTTCACTCTCCCATATACTGCGCTGTACCTCTACTACCTTTTCGTGCGCCTTTTCGTTTGCCACTGTCATATAAGGGCGTGCAGCGTGGCTGCTTGTGCCGTACTCTGCCACAAAGCCGATTGTTGCATAGCGCACCTTGCTTTTATCTCCTTTTCTGTCGTTTCCATGCTTTGCCCGTCCCTGTGGGTATATCTCTACGTATTTCTCCGTATCGTCGCCCTTTACGTCCGTAGCTTTTATGGAATTGATAAAACCGCCCGTTTCATTCAGTCCCATTGCCTGTGCCTCTGCTCTCTGTGCCTCTATCAGCACATCAGCACCAGCTTTAAGCATTTTGGGGACTGCCTCAACTGTAGCCGCCTCTCTCCGGCTGAAAGCGTCTATAATATCTTCCAGCCCGACTGTATTAAATTCTCCCATGCTTACACCTCGTTTCTGTGGCGTAAATCTGTAAGCGTAAGCTCTATGGTGTCTGTCCCTGTATCGTAGGTCTTAAGCACAAAATAGCGCCGCCCGTTTACTTCTACTACGTCCTCGCCGCCATAATCTGCCTTGTGTACCTCGTACTTTGCCTCTACCAGCTTTCCTGTCTGCTGGCTCTTAAAATATTCGCTATACCCTACTGATTTTTTATTACAGAATACAGTGCGGGCGCTTTCTTCCGGCTTTACTGCAAAGCCGTTTTTATTTACCCTGTTTTCTCCGCTTACCTCGCTTATTAGCGTTATCTCGTCTATCCAGTCCATTTTTACCACTCCTTTAGGTGTCCGTTTCGGACACATAGCCCAAATAGACGCTACCGCAATAACAGTTACCCAGATATGCAGCGTCGGTTTTATGCTCTAAAGCATCTATGCGCCCGTCCAGCGTTTCCATATTGTCGTAGACTTCTGAAAACGTATCATTTACAGCCTGCATATTGCTGTTTTCTCTGGCTGTTATCTCTGATACCAGCGCCTTTAAGCTGGCAAGGCTAAACCACCTCATATCAGCACCTCACTTACGCAAACATGGCTTTTACTTCCTGCTGCGTAATCTCTGTAAAGTCTGCCTCTGTAAGTGCAGTAAGTCCTTTGGTTACTGTAAATTTTCCTGTCTTGTTGTCATACGCAAGCCCCGTTACTACATTGCCTGCCCCCGTAGACGCTACGCTTAAGTCGTCCAGCTGAATAAGTCCCGCTACTGCTGCATTGATTGCCTTAGTAACGTCTGCGGTCTTGGCGTATGCTGTCAGCGCATTTGCAATGGCTGCCGTTACTTCTGTGGTCTTGGCATAGCTGCTTAAGTCTACTTTCCAGTCGCCTACCTTTTCCAGCTTTCCGTCAATTACCATGTACTCACTGTAAAGGTTTCCTGCCTCTCCGTCGGTATTCTTTACCATGTAGATTTTCTTTTCTGCACCGTCTGCCGCTACGTTAATATCTGCCGTACTGTCTACCATTACACGGCTTAAGTGGTCTGTTCCAGCAATCGCCGTGGAAATAGCGCTTGCTATCTCCGTCGCTGTCATTCCGTCTGTGATGCCGTAACCCGCAAGCGTGGTGGCTGCATTTGCCTTGCCGTTTATAAGGTTTTTCAAATCGTCTGCCAGATTTTCTACCGCTACCTTATCAAGCCCCCCCAGCGCTCCTATGGCGCTTTTCTCTGCGTAGCGGTCTTTAATTTCCGCTACCAGATAAGACAGCGTATTATAAGTTACTCTTTTAATCGCCATTCTGTCTGTTTCTCCTATCCGAATAAGTTCTTAATATCTTCCTCGTTTACCTCGTCGTCTGTACTGTCCGGCGTTTCGCCGCCTGTGTATTCGCTGGATAGGCTTAAATGTGTTTTCAAGCACTCGTAAGACTTCCAAAACTGCTCTGATTTATCAGAATAGCCAAACTCTGCCTTGCAGTATAAGGTAATTGCCCTAATAATCAGTGCGTCTGTTTCGTCCAGTTTCTTTACGCCTACGTCCTGCAAATCCATTTTGCAGGCGGCTATACAGTCGTTTATTTCCTCTGTGATTTTCTCACTGGTGCTGCTTATACGCAGCGCCGCCCGCATCTTCTCGGTTAATGTTGTGGTATCTGCTGCCATAGCCTGCACCCTCTTTCTTACTCTGTCATTACTACTGCTACTCCTGCCTCTTTCAGAACTGCTGCACGTTCTCTGCTTACGGTGTAAACGTCCCCAGTATCCTTAATCTGGTTTAATTCCTTGTCAAGGAAACGACGCTGTGCTTTTACTTTTACCAGCCCTGCTGCTTTCTTTTCCTCTTCGTCTTTAGCTGCTGCCTCTGCCGCCGCCTTTTCCTCTTCGGCTTTGGCTGCTGCCTCTGCCGCTGCCTCGGCTGCTACTTTTTTGTCCTCTTCCGTAAGCTCGCTGTTGTCTGGTATATCTACCTCGACGGCTGCGCAGCGTGCAGCAATTTCTTTCTTTGTTCCCTCTGCATCTACGCCCAGCTGCTTTGCCAGTTCCTGCAAATCCTCTTTCTTATAGCTTTCCAGCTCTTTTGCGTCTAAGTATCCTTTCATGCTCTACCTCGCTTTCTTACACTGCTGTTACGCCCTTTTTAACTAAGATAATGCCCGCAGCGTCAGCTACTTTGCCGTCCACTACCATTAAGCACTTATTCTTAATCTTGTTGTTGTCGTGGTCTGTCCACTTCACTACCTGCATTTCCATGTTGGTATTGATAACGTAATCAGAGAAATTCATAAATACTGCGATTACGTCGCCCTCGTTTGCGTCGTCCCAGCTCGGTAAAACGTCGTCCTCTACAGTTTCCACATTCTTACCCATGAAACGGTATGTTTCCTCTCCGTTTACGCCGTAGTTTGTACGTCCAATAGGCTGCCCGTTCTTATCTTCCATACCGTCAATGCCAGTATCAAAAGTGGACTGGTTCATAACAAAGCTGCCGTTTCTGTACGCCTTTTTCATTTTGCCTTTTACCTTATGCCAGCCGTTCCAGCTTGCGTACTCTTCCGGTGTCAGAGTAATTACAGCTGTTACCCTGTTGTCTTTCAGAACGCCCAGCGGCTGCCCCTCGCCTGTACCGTTGAAAATGGCAATTTCAATAGCCTTTACCATTGCCTCTGTTGCCATAGGTACAAACAAATCAGTAAACATTTTCAGCGTTACTACATTCGCTAAAATGCTCTGGGAAATTTTGCACTCCAAACCGTAATAATTGAAAGTTACGGAATTTTTAGCAGATGCTTTCTGGTCGTCGCTGCTCTTTGCCTCTGTAATCCAGTGTGCAGTAGGCTTTAAGTCTGCAATCGGAATGGAAACGCCGCCCTGTACGTTAATCTTACGCACCTTTGCATAAATGCTGCCGTAGCTTTCCAGTTTCTGGATAATTTCATTCATAATAGTTGTCGGAATTACAGCGCCGCTGTCTGCTGTGGTGGTGGTTTCAGCTGCTCTGTACTCTGCCGGAATAGCAACGCCTCTGCATACATAATTCATAAACGCTTTTCTGTATGCCGTAGTGTCGTATTTGTCCTCTGGTTCTCCTGCTCCTGCGCCGCCTGCTCCCTTGAAATTTCTAAGCAGCGTGGTATCTGCTCCCGCTCCACCTGTCGGCTCTCCTGCTGCAATTCTTTCAAGCAGCTTTTTACGTTTCTCTGCCGCTGCCAGTAAAGCGGTACGCTCTTCCTGTAAGTCTGTTACCTCTGTTTCCAGTTTTGTAATTTCCTCGTCCGTAAGCTCTGCCGCTCTGGTGTTAAGCTCTTCTTTGATTTCGGCTAATCTTGCCTCAATTTCCTTTAATCTCATAGTCTGTGTTCTCCTTTTTGTTTTGATTTTTATAAGCTCGCCTTAATCTTTAGTATTGCTGCCCGTCTCTTAAGCAACTCCTGCCGCTCCCGCTCATAACTCCTACTCGCAAAAGCACGGGCGCTTATTTCAGTATCGTTATTTGCCGGAATACTCACGGCTGATACATCATAAACCTTTTTGATTTTCAAAATTGTTCTTGTATGTGTTTCTCTGTCGTAGCTTTCCTCTGCCACTGTAAACGCCCATGACATTTTAGTAATCATTCCTGCGCTTATGTCTTGATACAGCCCACGGGCTAAGTCTGTCCGGCTTAAGTCTGCTGCCACAAAAAGCCCCTTTACGTCCGGCTCTAAAATCAGCGTATTATTTGACTGTCTGGCAAATACTCTGCCCTCATGGTCGTACTGCATGATAACGTCACTCATGTCTGCGCTGTCTAATGCGTGTGCGTCTATTCTTTCGTAAATCTTTGTGCCGTCCTCAAACTCATATAAAAGGTATGGCGCATTAAATGTAGTAGCGTAGCCCTCTACGTAGCACTCCGACTGTAAGCGCTTTTCGCCGGAACTCTGCGCAGCCAGAGGCGCTACCAGCGTTCTATATTCCCGCTCTTTCTTAACTGGCATTATTTACACCCTCTTTCTCTTCCTGTCCGTTCTGCGGCTCTTCTCCCGCTGCTGGTTCTGTCTGCTGCGGTACTTGCTGTATGATAACTGGCTGCTCACTTCCTTTGTGCAGTTCGCTTACCTCTGTATATTCCTTTCGGATATAATACTTTTCCCCGTCCTCAACGTGTGCCATGTTCCATATATCCATTACGCCGTTTCTGTTCAGTAGCGCACGGTCAAAAAGCTGTGTGCTTACGCTTAACTTTGTGGCGTTGCTGGCGTATTGTAGGCGGTTTGCAGAAAAGAAAATAGCATTGCCGCAGGCTCTTTCTCTCTCTGTAAAGCTCATATTTGTCATAACAAGCGATAGCTGTATTGCAAACGGCTCTATTTTCCCCTCGTAGTAAGCATTCCACGTATTTTCATCAAATTTATTTTGCAGAATATCCATATTTGTGCCAAAATGCGTGCATACATTTTCCTGTATGTGCTGCATCTGCAATGCGTTTGGCGTATACGGTTTGCTTTCTACCTGTTTCAGCTCACTAAACTTGTTATCATAAATAATCATGCCGCTATCGTTGTCGGCGCTTAAGTTATCCTCTGTAAAGCGTTTCCGCTCTTTCTTTATATCCTCTGGTTTCAGTATATTTGCCACCTTTGCCAGAAAGCGGATATTTGCCGAATTTTTTACAGCGTTTATAATTCCCTCATTCTGCGTATGTATCAACTGCATAGTTGGTGCAAGCGTGCTGTTGTCCTCTCCGAAAAGGTCGTCTTTATATTCAAAGTCTGTCATAATGCCTACACGCTCAAACTCAATAGCTCCATAGCTGCCATTTGCAAACAGATACCGTAAATATAATTGTCCCTCGCTCTCTACCACCTCGCAGCGTTCAGCCCGCAGCGGATACCAGCCACATAAGCGCCCGTATTCGTCCTCGATAGGTATAATAAAAGCGGTGTGTTCCACCGCTACATACGTTGCCAGACGCTTTATAAATTTTGTTGTATCCATAAAGTAGTTGGGTTTATGCTGCAATGTCTTTTCCAGCGACTTAAGGGCGCTGCCCTCTATCTCCGGCTTTAGCTTGCTGCAATGTGTGGCAAAATTATTTATAGCCGTTCTGGTCAAATCCATTTCATACACGCCGCCGCTAAAGCTGGTAAACGTCGGGCTGTATCCGTTCAGCATTTTGAAATAATTACCTATGGCTTTTAACTCTTTGCCATGAAAAAGATAGTCTAAAAATTTCATGCCGTTTACACTCCTTTCTATGCGGCATTTTTAAGCAGCTCGCCGCACTCTTCCCAGTATTTCTGCCGCACGGTCATTGCATCTATGACAGATACAAAGCCGTCGATATGCGCCCGCTGCTCGATTTTTATAGGTCTAAATTTTCTTGTTTCCATGTTGTGCTTAAGCGCAACATTTAAGAAATGCGTCTTTAGTAAATTGTTGTCGGCAATCTTAAAATCGCCGTCTTTTATGATGCCCTCAAACTCCCGTATAACTGGTGTAAGGTTTTCGCCTTGGTAAACGTCGTCCATGTGAAAACCATAATTTGCCATATCGGTAATAAGGTACTGGGCGCTGTATCTGTCGTAGCCGATTTTCAACGGTCGTATGCCGTAATCTTCCAGCAGCATAGTAAACCAGCCGTAAACGTCGTGGTAATCTACGTAATTCTCGCCGCTTAAGGTTATCAGCCCCTTTTTAACGAATATGTCATACGGCACGCCGTCCGTAGCCTGTAAGTATTCCAGCCTGCCCCGTGGCATAAAGAACTGTGTAAACGCATACAGTGTACCGTCTTTCTGAATAACCACACTGGCTGCCGTTAAGTCCGTTGTCTGGCTTAAGTCGATACCGCCCACTGCGTAGCAGTCCCTAAAGTCCTCTAAGGTCTTTTCTACTCCGGCGTTCTCTACCGTCTGATATTCCAGCCATGCAATAGAGCTGTTCTGCTTGATATTGCAATACTTTGTAAGGAACTCTGCTTTTTTACTTAAGCTGCCCTCTGCTACTGCTATCTCGTCCATAAAGAAACTTTCTTTTACGGATACGCCCATGTTAGGGTTAGCCTTTTTCAGTTCGTCTATGTCGTTCCACTTCTCCACATCATCAATCATGTAAAGGAATGGTAATAGCCTGCGCTCTTTGCTGTTTCCTTTCAAGAAACTTGTGCTACGTTTCATTAGTTCATCATAAATACTGTCGTTGATATATCCGGCAGTGCTTATGCTCAATATCATAGGTTGAGTACGTGCGCCTAAAGCGGATTTCATAACCTCATACTGCTTTAGTCCAGCGTCCCCGCTCCATGCTGCCATTTCATCACATACCACAAGCTGCGGGTTAAATCCGTCTGACTTCTTGGCATTAAAAGCAATCGGTTTTATTACCGTGTTGCTCTCCGCAATATAAATATCGCTGCGCCGTTTCTTTGCCAGCTCCGCTAACTCGTCCTCTGCCTGTACCATTTGATAAAATCCGTCATACACCAGCGCCGCTTGGTCTAATTTCGGCGCTAAGCAGTATATTTCTTGTCCATACTCTGGCTCTAAGTACGCCATATATGCAATAATCGCAGATGCAAATAGACTTTTTCCGTTTTTTCTGCCAATTACAATAAAAATTTCACGGAAAATACGTATTTTTTCTGCGTCCTGTATGCCAAAAATAACAGAAACTATGGCTTTCTGCCATAGCTCCAACTTGATTAAATCATTACGTCCCTTGCTGTGGTGGCAAAAGTTCTCTATGAACCGTATAGCCTTATTCGCAGCCTTTGCATTAAAAAAATACTCCTGCTTTTGCAGCCCGTTTATAATGATTTCGTATATTTTCTTTATCCATTTTCCCGCTATGATTTCGCCGCTTGTAATCTTTGCGTGGTACTCATAGATATAATTTCGATAAGGCGGCAATATTGCTTACTCTTCCCGCAAAGCCGCCAGCCTGCTTGTCTTTCGTTTCGCAGCTGGTACTAATTCCGTAAGCTGCTTAATCACTGCTGCATAGTTCTTACTAAGCGCTATGTAGGTTTCTGCCTCTGGGCTTTTCTTTGTTCCCCACTGGTTCTGCCCGTTCTGGTACTCACTCGTCCAGCCGTCTTTTTCAAGTTTCGCCTGCAAGTCGTCCAGCTCAATGCTCATAAATGCAGCCTTTTCTATCAGCGGCGTTACTAATTTTCTTTTGTTTTCGTCTAAGTCCTTGAAAATTCCCTTAAGTCTGGTCTTTTCGGTCTTTATCCTCTGTTCTTTGGTTTTCTCTTTCTTTGTTGCCATTCCTTTACCCCGCTTTCCATTCCTGCGCCGCACCACACCCCCTACACCACCCGTGCGCACGCCCGTAGGGTAATTTTAGGGTATCCCCCTCGGTATTCGCCCCCTTTAATTATTTTTTTGATATGGGGGG
>OLSL01001060.1_pt1 | contig 27202 bp, 22 predicted proteins | sample 1672511 | NCBI WGS metagenome assembly OLSL01 (sample SAMEA3136694, study PRJEB25190) | human gut metagenome | biome: human gut; feature: human-associated habitat; material: faeces | place: Austria | collected 2013
GCGCGCAGTGCGCCGACCGCCGATATATGGGGTCTGATATTTTCTACCAGCTAGGGCCTCTTACTCGTCGAGGAGATCTTCTGGCATGTCGTTGCCGTCGCCTAGATCGACAGGGGTTTCTTCGGAAGCAGAGCCGTTTTCTGTGGCTTCGCCTTCGGGCTTTTCCTTGGCTGCCGTCATGCGGGCGACAGCGCATACGCGGTCGTTGTCGTCGACGGTCATCATCTTGACGCCCTGGGTGGCGCGGCCGGTCTGGCTGATCTCGTCGGTCTTGACGCGAATGACCGTCGCGCCCTCCGTCACGATGAACAGCTCGTGCTGCGGGCCCACCGTCTTCATGGCCGCGAGGTTACCCTTACGCTCGGTCATTTGAATGGTGTAGACGCCCTGGCCGCCGCGATTCTGCTCCGGGTAGTCCGCGACCGGCGTGCGCTTGCCGTAGCCGCGCTCGGTGATGACGAACAGATCGCCGTTGCCGTTAGTGACCTCCATGCCCAGAACGCTCACGCCGTCCTTCATACCGATACCGCGAACGCCGCTGGTATCGCGGCCGGTGGCGCGCACCTGCTCCTCGGAGAACATGATCGCCTTGCCCGCGGTGGTGGCCAGGATAATCTTGTCGCCCTCGCGCACGCGGCGCACGTTCAGCAGCGCGTCGTCGTCACGCAGGTTGATAGCAATCAGGCCATCACGGCGGCTACGATCGTAAGCACTCATCACGGTCTTCTTGACCATGCCGTTCTTGGTGGCAAACATCAGGTACTCGTCGGCCGGGAAATCGCGGCAGCTGATGACGCTCGCGATCTTCTCGCCCTCCTCGAAGGGCAGCAGGTTTACGATCGCGGTACCGCGCGCCTGGCGCGTACCCACCGGCAGCTCGTGCACCTTCAGGCGATAGACCTTGCCCTTGCTCGAGAAGAACAGCACGTACTCGTGCGTGGACGCGATGAACATCTCATCGATAACGTCGTCCTCTTTGAGATTGACGCCCGACACGCCCTTGCCGCCGCGCTTCTGGGCGCGGTAGGCGGCCACCGGGATACGCTTAACGTAGCCGGTGTGGGTGATGGTCACGACCATGTCCTCGTCGGCGATGAGGTCCTCGACATCCAGGTCCTTCTCAACCTGGCTGATCTCGGTGCGGCGCTTGTCGCCAAACTTCTTGGAGATCTCGCGCATCTCTTCCTTGATGACGCCCAGAATCTTCTCCTCGTGCGCCAGCAGGTCCTCGTAGTAGGCGATGGCGCGGCGCAGGCCGTCCAACTCTTCTTGGATCTTGTCGCGCTCCAGGCCGGTCAGGCGGCGCAGCTTCATCTCGAGGATGGCCGTGGTCTGCTCGGGCGTAAAGCCAAAGCGCTCAATCAGGCGGCTGCTGGCCTCGGAGTCGGTCTGCGAGGAGCGTATGATGCTAATGACCTCGTCGATATGGTCAAGGGCCATCAGGTAACCCTCGAGGATATGCGCGCGGGCCTGGGCCTTCTTAAGGTCGAAGCGGGTGCGGCGGGTAACTACGTCGACCTGGTGGTCGATGTAGTGCTGCAGCATCTCGCGCAGGCTCAGGCATTTGGGAACGCCGTTGACAAGCGCCAGGTTGTTGGCGCCAAAGGTCGTCTGCAGCGAGGTGTACTTATACAGGTTGTTGAGCACGACCTGCGGAATGACGCCCTTCTTGAGCTCGATGACCAGACGGATGCCCTTCTGGTTGGACTCATCGCGCATATCCGAGATGCCCTCGATGCGCTTGTCGTTGACGAGCTGGGCGATCTTCTCCTGCAGGGTGCCCTTGTTGACCATGTAGGGAATCTCGGTAAAGACCAGGCGGCTGCGGCCGGTCTTGGTGGACTCCACATGTGCCTTGGCACGCACGGTAATGGAGCCGCGGCCGGTCTCGTAGCTCTGCTTAATGCCGGCGCTGCCCATGATGATGGCGCCGGTGGGGAAGTCCGGACCGGGCATGATCTGCATGAGCTCGTCGACGGTGGCGTCGGGGTTGTCGATCAGGTAGCAGGTGGCCTCGATCGCCTCGGTGAGGTTATGCGGAGCGATGTTGGTGGCCATGCCGACGGCGATGCCTTGGCTGCCGTTGACCAGCAGGTTGGGGAAGCGCGCAGGCAGCGCCACGGGCTCGGCGAGCGATTCGTCGTAGTTGGGCTGCCAGTCGACGGTATCCTTCTGCAAGTCACGCAACAGTTCCATGGCGGGCTTTGCCAGGCGGCTCTCGGTGTAACGCATGGCAGCGGCGCCGTCGCCGTCGATGTTGCCGAAGTTGCCGTGACCGTCGATGAGCGGCGTGCGCATGGAGAACCACTGCGCCAGGCGGACCATGGCCTCATAGACCGCGGAGTCGCCGTGCGGGTGGTACTTACCGATAACTTCGCCGACCGTCCAGGCCGACTTCTTATGTGGGCGGTTGGGGTAGATGCCGCTCTCGTTCATCGCGTACAGGATGCGGCGGTGCACCGGCTTTAAGCCGTCGCGCACGTCCGGCAGGGCACGCGCCGTGATAACCGACATCGAATACTCGATGAACGACTGCTTCATCTCGCGGCCAAACTCCGAAATCTGGAGCTGGCCGCCGTTGATATCCTCGCCGGCCGAGGCGCCACGGTCGACTTCGCCAAAGCTCTCCTCGAGCTCGGCGTCGTCTTCTTCCTCATCATCATCGGCATCGGGGTTATAGGCGTCCGGGTCGCCGTCCTCGCCCTGCTCAGCACGGGCAAGCAGGCGCTTCAGATCGTCGGGCATACCGGCATCGCCGGCCTCGCCCATACCCTCGTTGTTGTTGATATCGTCTGCCACGTTACCTCCTCTTAAGCGTCAAGGAAACGCGCGTCATGCGCATGTTTTTCAATGTACTCGCGGCGATAGCCGACCTCGGAACCCATGAGCTCTCGCACGGCGCGGTCCGCCACCACGGCGTCCTCGATCGACACGCGCTGCAGGATGCGGGTCTTGGGGTCCATCGTCGTCGAGGCAAGCTGCTTGGGGTCCATCTCGCCCAGGCCCTTGTAGCGCTGGACGGTATAGCCCTTGCGCTTTTTGGTGATCTTGCCGTCCTTGGCCTTGCCGTCCTCGTCGTTATCGTCGGGGTTCAGGCCCAGGCTCTGGATGGTGTCGCGCAGGATCTCGTCTTCGGGCTGGCGGCCGTTGGGATACACGTAGTGGATCTTGTTGCGCACCTTAATGCCAAAGATGGGCGGGCAGGCAACATAGACGTAGCCGGCATCGATCAGCGGACGCATGTACTTGTAGAAGAACGTCAGCAGCAGGATGCGGATATGCGCACCGTCGACGTCTGCATCGGTCATGATGATGATCTTGTGGTAGCGCGCCTTGGTGATATCGAAGTCGCCGCCGTCGCCGGCACTCGTCGTGACGCCGCAGCCGATCGCGGTAATCAGCGACTGAATGGTGTCACTCGAGAACGCGCGATGGTCACCAACGCGTTCGACGTTCAAAATCTTGCCGCGCAGGGGCAGAATCGCCTGGATGTCTCGGCGACGGCCGTCCTTGGCCGAACCGCCTGCCGAGTCGCCCTCTACGATGAAGAGCTCGGTCAGCTCGGCATCGCGCACCGAGCAGTCAGCGAGCTTACCGGGCAGGGACGCCGTCTCGAGCAGGCTCTTGCGGCGGGTCGCCTCGCGCGCCTTGCGGGCGGCATTGCGCGCCTTGCAGGCCTGTTGCGCCTTCTTGACGATCTCGCGAGCGGGCTTGGGATGCTCCTCGAGGTAATCGACAAGGCCGTCGGTCACAATCTTGAGCGTGAGCGCTCGCATATAGGAGCTGCCGAGCTTTGCCTTGGTCTGGCCCTCAAACTGCGGATCGGGCAGCTTGACCGAGATAACGGCCGAAAGGCCCTCGCGCACATCATCGCCGGTCAGATTGGCGTCTTTTTCCTTGAGCAGGTTCTGCTTGCGCGCATAGTCGTTGATCACGCGGGTGAGCGCGGTGCGGAAGCCCTCAAGGTGCATGCCGCCCTCGGGGGTGTAGATGTCGTTGGCAAACGACATGACGTTCTCGCCGTAGCCGCTATTCCACTGCAGGGAAACCTCAACCTCGCCCATCTTGGCCACAGGTGCGTCCGGGTCCGATTTGCCCTCGATGTAGATAGGCTCCTTAAAGGCCTCGGGGACGTCCTTGCCCTCGTTAAGGAACTTGACGAAGTCGATGATGCCGCCCTCGTAGCAAAACTCCTCCACGTGGGGAGTAGACTCGCGCTCGTCAGTCAGCACGATTTTGAGGTTCTTATTGAGGAACGCCGTCTCCTGCAGACGGTTGTGCAGCGTATCGAAATCGTAGATGCAGGTCTCGAAGATCTCGTCGTCGGGCCAGAAGGTGACGGTGGTGCCCGTCGAATCCGAGGTGCCCACGACCTCCATCTTCTTGACGGTCTTGCCGCGCGAGAACTCCATCTCGTAGGTGTTGCCGTCGCGACGAACCTGAACGACCACGCGCTTGGACAGTGCGTTGACGACGGAGATGCCAACGCCGTGCAGGCCGCCCGAGACCTTATAGGCCGAATTATCGAACTTACCGCCGGCGTGCAAGATCGTCATGACGACCTCGAGCGTCGGGATCTTTTTAACAGGGTGCTCGTCGACGGGGATGCCGCGCCCGTTGTCGACGACCGTGATGGAGTTGTCGGCGTGGACCGTCACCTGGATCTCGGTGCAGAAACCGGCCATGGCCTCGTCGACGGAGTTGTCAACGATCTCCCACACCAGGTGATGCAGACCGCTGGCGCTCGTCGAGCCGATATACATGCCCGGGCGCTTACGAACGGCCTCGAGACCTTCGAGAATCTTAATCTCGCCGCCATCGTAATCGTTTTCGTTTGCCACACGTCCTCCTTCAGTCAAGAAAATGTGTACAGCCTTACTAGTTTATCGTAAAAAAATACCCTCGGGAACGAGGGTATTTGGCTCTACAAGGCCACCAGATGCGATTTAAGGCTCTTTTTTGCTTTGCACGCCCTTGGCCCACTCGGCACTGGCTCTCATGGCATTCTCGAGGGCCTCGCGCAGTTTTTGGTCTTCGATGGGTGCCACTTGGCGCTCAATCTCGGTGCGCTCGGCCTCACTTAGGTCGGCGTGCGGGGCCGGCGGGCGCTCGGTCGTCGCCGGGCGCAGGCGCTCCTTGGCGGCGGGCGGCGTGTGACCGGGTGCGGTGGTTTTGAACACCAGGCCGTCCACATGCGCACCGGCGCGCTCCATGCGCGCGCGGATGATCTCACGCAACAGCGTCATTTCCTGCGTCCACGAGGGCGAATCGAGATATACCAGCAGCTCATTGGACTCGGGCAGGTAGCGCAGACCCGTCACATGCCGCCCCTCGCGCGTGCCCGAGCACACCGCGTTCCACGCGCGATAGACCGCGCGCGACTCCTCGGCAGCCTCCATCTGCGCACGGCGCTCAGGCGTCACCGACGCCAGGATGCGCTGGCGCTCTGCGTTCAAAAACCCACTGAAGGCGACCGTCTCGCTCTCGCGCTCGTAATTAGCACGTCTCACCCATGCTCACCACCTTGGCTCGATCAAGCAGGTCATCGGTAAAGTATCCCAGGTTGGTCGTGGTTATGACCGTTTGAATATCATCGCCGATCAGCCGCAGAAAAGCACCGCGGCGCTCGCCGTCGAGCTCGCTCATCACGTCGTCCAGAAGCAACAGCGGAGCAGTACCCAGAACATCGCGAGCCACGGCCACCTCGGCCACCTTCCAGGACAGTACCAACGTTCGCTGCTGTCCTTGGCTGGCAAATGAACGAGCGGAGCGACCCGCCACGGTAAATTCAATCTCGTCGCGATGCGGCCCCACCAACGTCACGCCGCGGCGAATTTCCTCGCCGGCGTGCTCATCAAGGGCGGCCAGCATGCGCTCGTACGCCCAGCCCTTCAGCTCTTCGCGATCCTCGACCTGGGGCAAATCCCCCAGCGTGGACGCATAGGACACGTTGGCGGCTTCACCGGACGCCACTTGCCCGTAGGCAGTACGCACATGGCCCGCCAGCCGGTCGAGCAGGGCCAACCGGTGCACGAGCAGAGCCGCGCCCGCGCGGGCAATCGAATCGTTCCACGCGCCGAGCATCTCACGGCAGCACCAGGCCTCCTTGAGCAAGGCGTTACGCTGGGTCACGCAGCGCCCATAGGCGCTCGCAAGATCGGCATAGCGTGCGCTCAGTTGCATGCCAAAGTCATCGAGGGCGGCGCGGCGCACACTGGCGCCCCGCTTAACCATGTCCAGATGGTCGGGGCAAAACAGCACGCTCGGCAGAACCCCGCGCACACCGGCGGCAGAGCATCTCTTGCCGTTGCGGCTAAACGAGCGCTTACCGTCCTCCGCGCTCAATCCCATATCAAGCACGCGGCCGTCGCCCTCGAGCCTCAGCTCGACCCTGCACGAGCCCACGCCGTCATGAACGAGCTCGGCTGCGGTCGGATGCCTAAACGAGGCGCCGCTCGTCAGCAGCTGCAGCGCCTCTATGAGATTGGTCTTTCCCGCCGCGTTGGGTCCCGCAAGTATCGTCACGCCGTCGTCTAGGGCAAGGCGATAGCTATCGAAGCTGCGGTAGTGCGCGACGGAAAGATCGCGGGCGAACATGGTCATGGCGCAACGCTAGATGCGGACCGGCATGACCAGGTACAGGTAGTTGATCTTGTCGTAGGACTTGAAGATGCCCGCCTGCGAGTAGCTCTTGAGCTCCAGCGTGATCTCCTTCTCCTTGGATAGGGCATTGAGGCAGCCGAAGATGTAGTGGTAGTTGAAGGCGATGGTGCCCGACTCGCCCTCGGCCTCGACATCGATCGTCTCCTGCGCAAGGTCCTGGTCATTGGAAATGGAGGACAGGCCCATCTGCCCGTTCTCGACATCGATCTCGAACTTGACGGCGGGGTTGGCGCTCGCGATAACGGCCACGCGCTTGAGGGCGGCGTTAAAGGCGGCGACGTCGATCTTGACGCTCGTCACGCACGAATCGGGGATGAGCTGCTTGTAGTTGGGGTACACGCCCTCGATGCGGCGCGACACGTAGGTGGTGTTGCCGGCCTCAAAGACGACCTGGGTATCGGTAGCCCCGATCATGATGGTCGCCTGGCTGGCCATGATGTTCAGCGCGTCGTTAAAGGCGTCGGCCGGAACGTTGAGCTCAAAGGAACCCTCGAGGGTCGAGGTCTCAACCTGCGTATCGCACACGGCCAAACGGAAGGAATCGGTCGCCACCAGGCGCACGGTGTTGTTCTCGACCTTCATGTGCACGCCACCCAGGATGGGGCGGGCCTTGTCGGTCGAGGTGACGCGCCACACGCGGCCGACCATCTCGGACAAGATATCGGTCGGCAGCTCCACGGCACTCTCGATGGCATAGGCCGGAAACTCGGGGAAGTCATTAGCATCAAGCGTGTTCAGGCGGAACGAGCTCTTCTCGCAACCAATCAGCACCTGGCGCTCGGACAGCTCAAAGGTGACCGGGGCATCGGGGAGGGTCTTGGTGATATTGGAGAGCATCTTACAGGGGATAACCATCTCGCCCTCTTCTTCGACATGCGCCGCGATGCGATGACGGATCGAGATGGTGTAGTTAGAGGTCTGGAATTCCAAGATGCCGTCTTGCGCCTTGACGAGCACGCCCGACAGGATGGGAAGGGTGGATGCCGAAGCGACACCCTTCATAACGACGCCGATGGCTTGTGTGAGCGAGCTCTGGCTGACGGTGAACTTCATCTTTTAATACCTTTCTATAGATATAAATATCTTAATAATAGTAATAGCACTGACGAAACTGTTGATTATTCCCAAAGACGCAGGTCAGACCCAGAAAGAGAATCGACAGCAACCTGTGTGCAACAGGGGTGGTTTTCCACGTTCAAAATCTGCGCAAAACTTTTCATCACCGCGGGTTGGGTTTTAGACACCTTATGCCCGTGGTTTCGACAAGTTTTCAACAGGTGTCTCTATTTCCCTACGAGCGCAGTGTAATTTTATCGCGCAGCGACTTGAGGTCTTCGGTGACGGTGCGGTCTTCCTGGATCATCTTCTGGACCTTTTTGTAGCTCGTGCTGACGGTCGAGTGGTTGCGGTTGCCAAATTCGGCGCCCACCGCCGTGGTCGTCATTTCGCACATCTCGATGGCCAGGTAGATAGCGATATGGCGTGCTTTGGCGATATTGGCGTTGCGACGCGGGCCGATGAGCTCCTCGTGTGTCACGCCGTACTGCTCTTCGATGACGGACTGAACCGTCTGGACGTTGATCTTTTTGGCCGATGTGTCGAAGTACTGGCTGGCGATGGCGTCGATATCGTCAAAGGTGAGCTCTCCGCCCTCGCGCTCGCGGTCGCCCGCCTCGCCGGCGCAGCGCTCGCAAAAGCTCTCGAGTTCGCGGATGTTGGTGCCCGAGACCTCGGCCATGTGTTTAAAGTGCTCGTCGGTCAGGTGCCCGCCGTCGCCCCCATAGGCCGCCAGCAGTGAGTCGTCGCCCGCCTCGGGAGCGGCGACGATGGTGTTCTCGTAATAGCGCTGCAAGATCTTGTATTTCATCTCGTAGCTGGGCTCTGCGACCAGGCAGAGCATTCCGGCGTTGAAGCGGCTGGTCAGACGCTCGTCCATGCTCAGGTCCTTGGGGGCGCGGTCTGCCGCGATGACGACCTTCTTGTTGTTGCGGATGAACTCGTCCATGAGCTGGAAAAAGTAGTCCACACTCGCGCGCTTGCCGATGATGTTTTGGATGTCATCGATGATGAGCACGTCCACGCCGTGGTACGCCTGCATGATGGGGGCGTTGCTCTTCTTTTGACGGTCGAACTCGGTCATCAGGTCGTCCAGATATGCCTGGGAGTTGGCATACTTGACCTTGATCTCGGGTGACTTCTCGGCGAGCTCGTTTTTGATGGCGAGCAGCAGATGGGTCTTGCCCAGCCCCGATTTGCCATAGATGAACAGGGATGTGCATGTGCCGCGCTCGTCCGCGAGGGCGGCAAACTTGAGTGCCGAGCGATAGGCATGGCTGTTCTCGGGGCCGTAGACAAAGTTCTCAAAGGTAAATTTTGAGTTCGCGGCGAGCGGGGCTCCATCCGTATTCTGCTCGGCCGGCACGGTCGGTGCTGGCATGGGTGAAGCGGGGGCCGCAGCTTGCGTGGATTTAGTCGGCGCTCCGCCCTTCATCTGGTTCATAATGCGACGAAAATCGTCGGCCGAGAGCGTGTTCTTGATTGCAATGCCCGAATCCGCGCCCGCCGCTGCGTCGTGAGCGATGGGCATGTGCGTGACGGGTGCGTTCGTTGACGTCGCCGCCGCGCTCGTCAACGGTGCCATTGTTTCACGGGAAACATCGCTGTGCTGGTGCTCGATTGTCGGCACATCGCCTGCGGAGGCCGGCACCGCCGGGGAAGCAGCGGGAGCCGTGGCGGGCGCCGTGGCGGCAGCGGATTCCGTCGCGGCGCCTTGCGGTGCCACGATGTCGAGAGCAATCGGTGCAAAGGCGATTTCTTCCAGATAGGCCTCAATAGTCGGCTGATGCTTTTTGAGCTGCGCGATGGCAAAGCGCGAGGGGGCCTCGATCGTGAGCGTATCTTCGGTCAGGCTTATGGCGCGCGATTGCCCCAGCATGTTGATGAGGCGTGCATCTTGGCCGTCGCGCTGGCAAAAGGCGATGGCATCCCCCAGGATGATGCTTGCTTCCTCGTCCACTGTCTCTCCCGTTCTTTAGCTCTGAGCTCGCACGCGAGCGGCGCCGAGTTCGGTCAGATGGTATTTCTGGCCATGCTTGATGACCAAGCCGGCCTGCGCCAAGTCATTGAGCGTGCGTGACCAAGTGGGGGCCGAGTTTCCAAACGCCCTCGCAAGATCGGTTGCGCCGCACGCTTGATTTTGCGCCAGATAGCCCAGCGCGGCGTTGCCGCGATCGCTTACGAACACGTCCGGTTGTGGCTGTGCATACTGATTTACTGCATTAGGATACATCATTTGAGCTGCTGGTTGTTGAGAACTCTGCGTCGGCGGCATTTGCTGTTGAAAACTTTGAGGCCACTGTTGGTAAGGCTGCGGAGGCGTCTGCTGGGCCCAGGGGTTGTACTGCTGCTGCGGCATCTGCTGGTACGGCTGCTGATATCCCTGCTGGTACTGCTGCGGGAACTGCTGGCCATACCCCAGTGGCGGCATCTGCTGATATGGATATCCCTGTTGGTACGGCTGATAGCCCATTTGCTGGCCACCCGGCGCCCCCGTCGCCTGCTGCATTGCTGCTGCATCCTGATCAGCCAGCGGCATGGCCTCTGGCATGTTTGGCGGCATCAACATAGATGCCGCCTGGGGTTCTTGTGTGGGAAGCATTCCGGGCTGCTGCATCTGTCCCACGGGGGGCTGCATCTGCTGCGTTGCCACGGGCTGCTGCGCAAAAGCTCCCGGCAGGGGATATGTGGGCTGCTCCGTCTCGGGCCGCACGGCAGCGCCGCGTCCGCCGGCACGCTCGATTTCCTGCACGCGTTTAGGGTTCAGGCTTACCGTAACCACGGTGCCGTTGCCCATGTTGTCCTCGATGGATACGGCACCGCCAGCGTTTTCCAAATACTCCTGCACCATGGGAAACCCTGCTCCGGTTCCACGGATATAGCGCTTCATCTTGCTGTTTGCGCTGGTAACGCCAAAGTCGAAAGCACGTTCCTTGTCGTCGATGCCGGGTCCTTGGTCAGCAAAGCGGATGGTGTCTCCGCCGTCCAGAATCGAGATGATGGGCTCGGCAAAGTGTGCGTGGATAAAGTTTTCGACAATCTCGCGGATGACCATGAGCGAGATATGGCCACCTTGTTCTTTCATGCACTGGTAGACGGTGTTGGTCGTCTCTTCCAAATACGTGCGGACATCTTGCGGATCAATGACGATCACCCGCGGTGTCGACAGCATGTCGTCATAGACGGCGATGCGCGCGGCGTACATGGCTTTTGGCGCCTGCGTGGTCGTCTGCTCGCCTTCCGCACGCTCTTCGCGCACGCCGGTGATGTGCTCGTTGTCGGGTGCCGGGTCTCCGGAATCGACCATGGTGTAAAAGTCGTCAGACATGCCGCTCGCAATCTTTCAAAAGGTTTCGAACAAATAGTAGCTCACCGTGCAACGTTTCTCATCTTTCGACAACTTTTCAAAACTTGTTGAAAACTTTGGAAAACGGGTGAAAAGTTCTCAACATTGCCAACATGACCTGTTGAAAACTCGATGAAATATCGTGAAAGGTTGCCATGAGGCGCAAATTTCGGTTGTGCTTATGGGGGAACCGTGTGAACTGCGCAACCTTTTACCTTTGATTTCTTGACATTTGAACATTGATTTCCCTACAATCTTCAAGCTCACGTGTCTATATCTGCGTCCGCGTCCCCGCGGACACTCGAAATGCAGCAGGAGGAACTTAAGATGAAGCGTACGTATCAGCCTAATAAGCGTAAGCGTGCCAAGACCCATGGCTTCCGTGCCCGTATGGCCACTAAGGGTGGTCGTGCCGTGCTCGCCCGTCGTCGCGCCAAGGGCCGCAAGCGTCTCACTGTCTAGCAGCGATACACACATCTCGCATGAAGACTATTAAGTCTCGGCAAGATTTCGAGCATGTGTTCAGTCAGGGGCGTCGTTTCAATCACCCTCTGATTCGAATGACCATATGTGAATCGGTTGGCGAAGGCGACTCCGGAAGGGTCGCCTTCGTTGGTGCTAAGCGACTCGGTTGTGCCGTCGTGCGCAACCGATCTAAGCGTGTGATGCGTGAGGCCGTCCGCAGCTGCGGATTTCCCGTTGCGGGTTATGACATCATCTTGTTTGCAACTCCCAAGACGAGGGTTTCCTCGCCGCAGGAGATGGACAAGGCGTTGCGTTCGCTTATGAAGCGCGCCGGCGTTGCCGGGGAGGAGCGATGAGCAATCACGTTTTGCGACGTGTTGCCATCGCTCCTATTCGCATATATCAACAGGTTATTTCGCCCTTATTGCCTGACGCCTGCATTTATTACCCAACGTGCTCGCAATACGCCATCCAGGCGATTGAGAAGCACGGTGTTTTGAGAGGCTGCTGGCTTGCCGTGAGGCGCATCGCTCGTTGCAATCCCCTGCACGTCGGCGGTTATGACCCTGTGCCCTAGCGGGCACTCGCTATCGGAGGAAAACTTACATGTGGGATTGGATCGTTAACATCCTTTTCGAGCTGCTCAAGCTCATCCAGACCTTTGCGGTCGACTGGGGCCTGTCCATCATCATCCTGGTGGTCATCATCCGTCTGCTGCTGACGCCGCTTATGCTCAAGTCGACCAAGTCGACGGCTCGCATGCAGGTGCTGCAGCCCAAGATGCTCGAGATCCAGGAGCGCTATGCCGACGATCCCCAGCGTCAGGCCGAGGAGATGCAGAAGTTCTACAGCGAGAACAAGTTCAACCCCATGGCTGGCTGTCTGCCGCTGCTGATTCAGATGCCTATCCTGTTCGCCCTGTTTACATTGCTGCGCAACCTGCCGCAGTACTTTAACGACGGCACGTTCTCGTTCTTCAACATCCTGCCCGACCTGACCACCACGCCGAGCGCTTCCTTTGCCGATGGCTTTATGGTTGCACTGCCTGCGCTGGTTTGCCTGATCCTGTTTGCCGTCCTGACCCTGATTCCGCAGCTCTATATGTCGCGCAACCAGACCGGCCAGCAGGCTCAGAGCATGCGTATGATGGCCGTTGTCATGACGGTCATGATGCTTTGGATGGGCTGGAGCCTTCCCGTTGGTGTTCTGCTGTACTACGACGTCTCGTCTGCTTGGCAGGTTATCCAGCAGATTTTTGTGACGCAGAAGGTCATCGACAAGGCGAAGGCCGATGAGGAGGAGCGTCTTAAGAACGCTCCGCTGCAGGTTGAGGTCACTCGTCGCGAGAAGAAGCCGCGCCCGCACAAGAAGAAGTAGTGGGATATCAATCTTATTTAGGTACCTAACTTTTGGAGTACGTTATGTCTGAAGAGATCATCGAGGATATGCTTGAGGAGGTTGCCCCGCAGGTCGCGGGCGATTATCCCGAGATTGCACAGCGCTACAAGGCTGGTGAAGAGCTGACCGATGAGGAGCTCGACACCATTGCCGATGTTGCGATTTCCATCCTGCGTTCCATCCTTTCGCACTTCGATGCCGCCAACTCTCCTATCGATGAGTATGAGGGCGACGAGGGTGAGCTGATTTTGGATGTAACGGCTCCCGACCTTGCTGTTCTCATTGGCCGTCATGGTCGCACTCTTGATGCTCTTCAGGTTATGTTCTCTTTGCTGGTGAGCCGCAAGCTTGGCTTTAGGTATCCGGTTGTAGTGGACGTCGAGGGATACAAGAGTCGCCGTCAGGATAAGGTCGCCTCCATGGCTCAGTCTGCTGCCGAGCGTGCCATCCGCACTCATAAGAGTGTTTCGCTTCCGCCCATGAATGCCTACGAGCGCCGACTGGTTCACATTGCACTTCGTGGCAACGATGCAGTCGATACTCATTCTGAGGGTTCTGACCCTGATCGCCATGTGGTGATTGTTGCTCGATAATCTACTCGAGCTTATGTTAGGGGGACGTGGTTTCCACGTCCCCTTTTTTTGTCAAAAGTTCTCGATACGCTGATTTTTGTCAGAAAGGAGCTTCTGTTGTTTGTACTTACCGATCAGCAGGCTGACGAGATGTTGAGTCGCCTAACTTCCTATTGCAAAGAATATTCCTTGAGCGTAACTGATATTGAGCTGAGGAAATGTATCCAGCATTTGGATTTGGTTCTAGAAACAAATAAGACAACCAATCTCACCCGTATTCTTAACGTAGAAGATGCTGCCGTACTTCATATCCTCGACTCACTTGTTTTGCTCCCCTATATCAATAAGGCTCCTGAGGGAGCTTTGCTCGATATGGGAACAGGTGCGGGCTTCCCTGGTATTCCATTAACCATAACCACGCTTCGTAAAGCTACTTATATTGACTCTGTTGGCAAGAAGGTTGATGCGGTTAATTCCTTTGTCCATGCTCTTGGATTGAAACATGCTCATGCGGTTCATGATCGTCTTGAAGAATATGCTCGAAGCCATAAGAAGCAGTTCTCCGTTGTAACCGCCCGCGCACTGGCCCCTCTACCGATTCTTGTTGAGTATGCGGCTCCGTACCTGAAGGATGGAGGGCTATTTGTTATCACCAAGGGCAATCCTTCGGATGAGGAGCTTGCTTCCGGCATGTCAGCAGCTAAGATTTGCGGCTTCACTTTGCTTCTGAATGACGCAATTGATTTGCCTGAAGGCTTGGGTCACAGGGAGTTCATTGTTCTTAAGAAGAGTCATTCAGCATCCGTTTCATTGCCTCGTGCAAATGGCATGGCAAAGAAGAATCCGCTTGCCTAGATGTTTCACGTGAAACATAATGGATACTAACAGCTTGCAGTGTTTCACGTGAAACATAGCAGTTGCTATCGATTCGGAATGTTTCACGTGAAACATCCTCCGTTTGACAGCTTTAATACACACCAGGAGGGACCGTGGGATTTCGCGACGTTAAGCGTTCTAAAAGCGCAAAAGACACGCGTATCATTGCAATCATCAATCAAAAAGGCGGCGTCGGTAAGTCAACGACGGCTGTAAACCTTGCAGCAGCACTGGGTGAGCAGGGTCGTAAGACACTGATTGTCGATTTTGATCCGCAGGGAAACAGCACCAGTGGATTCGGAATTGAAAAAGAAGACCTTGATCACTGCATCTATGATGCATTGCTGAATGATGTGCCGGCAGAATCGCTTGTTCTTGATACAAATTGCAAAAAGGTATTCGTAATTCCGGCTACAATTCAGCTTGCAGGCGCGGAAATTGAACTCGTAAGTGCAATTGCTCGTGAAACCCGCCTCAAAGATTTGCTTGAGCCGATTCAGGACGAGTTCGATTTTATTTTCATTGACTGCCCTCCTTCGCTCGGCCTGCTTACTATCAACGCTTTGACCGCAGCAGACAGCGTTTTGATTCCGATCCAGTGCGAGTATTACGCACTCGAGGGCGTTACGAAGCTGCTTGAGTCAATGAAGATGGTCAAATCTCGTCTGAACAAGGGCTTAGACACCTACGGTGTGCTTATGACCATGTATGACTCGCGTACTTCTCTATCGAATCAGGTTGTTGAGGAGGTTCAATCGTACTTTGGTGATAAGGCATTTAAGACGTTGATCCCCCGTACGGTTAAAATCTCCGAAGCTCCGTCTTTTGGGGAACCGGTAATTACCTATGCACCTCAAAATAAGGGTGCAAAAGCATATATGAACCTTGCAAAAGAGGTGATCAAGCGTGCCTAGTGTAAAGAAACGTGGCGGATTGGGACGTGGACTCAATGCTTTGGTCTCAGAGGCCGAGTATGAGACCGGTGGTTCGGCTGCATCGGCTTCGAATGCCGCATCTGAAACAAAACTACCTATTGAGGATATCGTTCCCAACCCTAATCAGCCGCGAATTCACTTTAACGAAACTGAACTTCGTGAGTTGAGCGAATCAATCCAAGAACATGGCGTCTTGCAGCCGCTTTTGGTTCGCAAGCATGGAAACGGCTATGAGATCATCGCTGGTGAGCGTCGTTACCAAGCGTCAAAGCTTGCTGGTCTTGAGGAGCTGCCTGTCATCATTAAAGATGTTAATGATGAAGAGATGCTGGCTCTTGCTCTGATCGAAAACCTTCAGCGTTCTGATCTGAATCCCGTCGAAGAGGCTAAGGGCTATCGCCAGCTTATCGATGCCAGCGGTATGACCCAGGAGGCATTGTCGAAGGCAGTCAGCAAGTCACGCTCTGCAATTACAAACTCGCTGCGCCTTCTCGATCTCCCTGAAGTTGTTCAGCAGATGATTTTTGAGGGCAAACTTACTGCTGGTCATGCACGTGCGATTCTTGCAGTTCCCTATGAGGACGCTCGAATTCGACTTGCAGAGAAGGTTGTTGCAGAGGGCCTTTCCGTAAGAGCGACAGAAAATCTTGCTCCGTTGTTTTCTGCCGGAGAGACACCTAAGACGCCGAGGCCTGCAACGCCTCAGTCTTTTAAAAAGGCTGCCCGCGTGCTTCGTCAGGTTTTTAATACCAACGTGCGTGTTAAGAGCTCGCGTGGAAAGAATAAGATTGAGATTGAGTTTAAAGACGAGGAAGAGCTCTCTCGTATTCTTGGCGAAATGATTCAGTTTGATCAAGGAGGCCAAGATGAGGAATAGGATTATAACTGCGATTGCATTGGCGACGACTGTCGCGGCTGGTGCCTTTGCTGGCTATAAGATCGCGACAGACGATGAACTTCGAGGTCGTTTGCTTCGTAGTGCGCAAGATATTGTCGATACATCCAAGAAGAAAATGGATGTTATGACAGAAGATGTTGCCATGCGTACGGCTCAGGTAACGAAGAATCCCAAGATTAATCAAGGTTGGGTTAGTAACCAATGGGAAAATGTAGGCTATTAGGTACCTAACAATTACTTAGCATATTTTGAGGGGTCCTTGTCTGATTCACGAGGCAAGGACCCCTTATTTTGGCCGTAAAAAATGGGACAGGTAGCAGCTGATTCAAAATTAAGGTCAATAAATAAAACGGCCCCGGTTGCATCTCCTGTAACCGGGGCCGTTCGATGTTTCACATGAAACGTTTTGGGGTGCGACTCCCCTATGCGTTCTTCTGAACTTTGAAGCGCTGCTTCAGCTGTCCGCAAGCGGCGTCAATATCGTTACCACGGGAGTTACGAATCGTGGTCTCGATGCCACGGGACTCAAGACGACGCTGAAGATCCTCAACCTTATGAATCGGCGACGGCTTGAGCGGGCTACCCTCGATGTCGTTAAGCTGAATGAGGTTAACGTGGCACAGCGTTCCCTCGCAGAAGTCGCAGAGCGCCTGCATTTCGGGATTCGTATCGTTGACGCCTTCGATCATGGCATACTCATAGGTCGGGCGGCGGCCGGTCTTCTCGGTGTAGAGCTGAAGCGCCTCGTGAAGGCGAAGTAACGTGTACTTCTTAACACCGGGCATGAGCTTATTGCGCGTCGACTGGATGGCGGAATGCAGGGAAACGGCAAGCGTGAACTGCTCGGGGATGTCGGCAAATTTGCGAATACCGGGAATAACGCCGCTGGTAGAGACGGTGAGGTGACGAGCACCGATACCGATGCCATCGGGGTCGTTGAGGATTCGCAGCGCCTTGAGAACCTCGTCGTAGTTGGCAAACGGCTCGCCCTGGCCCATGAAGACAACGCTCGTGACGCGCTCGCCAAAGTCGTTGGATACATGAAGTACCTGGTCGACGATCTCTTGAGCGGTCAGAGAGCGCTTGAGGCCGTTGAGACCGGTAGCGCAAAAGGCGCAGCCCATGCCACAGCCAGCCTGGGTGGAAACGCAGACGGAAAGCTTGTTACGACGGGGCATACCGACAGTCTCGACGGAAACGCCGTCGTGGTACTCGAGCAGATACTTGCGAGAGCCATCTTTGGAAACCTGCTTGGTTAGTTCAGTCGGCGTGTCAAAGGCAAAAGCCTCTTTAAGCTGCTCGCGGAAAGCCTTGGGAAGGTTGGTCATATCGTCAAACGAACAAACGTTCTTCTCAAAGACCCATTCGATGAGCTGCTTCGCGCGGAAGGCTGGCTGGCCAAGTTCGGCCACGAGCTCGCGAATATCGTTTTGGCTCAAGTCGCGAATGTCCTGAGATTTAGTCCTGGGATTCATGGAAGCCTTTCGATTTTGGGGAAACGTAGAGGGTATCGCTACAATATGGTATCAGCTGCAGAAATTATAGAGGAGGAGTCTGCCCATGCCGGGTAAAAGCCTAGAGAACATGCACGTAGCGGTCTTGGCGGGCGGTCATTCCGCCGAGCGCGAGATCTCGCTCAATTCGGGAAAGAACGTTGTGGTGGCACTGAAGGAAGCCGGCTACACCTCGGTGGAGCTGCTCGACACGGCCGCTGATGATTTTATGGTAACCATGGCGACCGGCGGCTTTGACGTGGCGTTTATCGCCATGCACGGTGCCGGCGGCGAGGATGGCGCCATGCAGGGTGCCATGGAGACCCTGGGTATCCCCTACACGGCCTCGGGCGTGCTTGCCAGCGCCTGCGGTGCCGACAAGGAGGTCTCTAAGCTCTTATACGCCAAGGCGGGCATCCCCATTGCCCCCAGCCTTGCGCTCGAGGTGGGCGATGAAGTCGATATCGATCATATCGTCGAGGTCTGTGGCGAGCGCTGCTTTGTGAAGCCGGCCGTCAACGGTTCCAGCTATGGCATTTCCCTGGTCCATGAGCCCTCCGAGCTGCCCGCGGCAATTGCCAAGGCGTTTGAGTACGGCGACAAAGTGCTGGTCGAGAAGTGCATCGAGGGTACCGAGATCACCGTCGGCGTGTACGGCGAGGACGACGTGCGCGCCCTGCCGATTGTCGAGATTCGCAAGCCCGAGGACTGTGAGTTCTACGATCTGGACGTGAAGTATGTCGACCCTACGGACATCCATCGTATTCCGGCGCAGATTTCACCCGAGAATTACGCTCGCGCTCAGGAGCTTGCCTGTGCTGCTCACAAGGCCCTCGGTTGCCTGGGCATCTCGCGCAGCGATTTTATCGTGAGCGAGGACGGCCCCGTCATCCTCGAGACCAACACCATTCCCGGCATGACCGATACGTCGCTGTATCCGGACGAGATACGCCACACAGACGACATGACGTTCCCGCAGGTCTGTGACAGCCTGATCCGTATGGGCCTTCGTCGAGCGGGCATTGCATGCTAATCGAGGACGCGGTTTCGTCAGGAACGCCGCAGTTTGTCATCGACTCCTATGCCACGCTTGCCGAACGCGCCAAAACGCAGTCCTTCGGCCTTATCGAGGAAGATGTGATTGTCCTCGATACCGAGACCACAGGTCTTTCGGTGCAGGACAACGAGCTGATCGAGATCTCGGCGGCCCGTCTTTCGGGCCGCGAGATCGTCGACCGCTTCGATACCTTCGTGCATCCCAAGCAGCTAATTCCCGCCGAGATTACCGAGCTCACGAGCATTACAAATGCCGATGTGGCAGATGCCCCGTCGGCCGCTGAGGCCGTCGCCGCTCTCGCCGATTTTGTCGGTGGTTGCCCGGTGATCGCACATAACGCCACGTTCGATCGCTCGTTTATCGAGTCGGTCAAAGGCGGCGTCAACGTGAGCGATATCTGGATCGATTCGCTGGCGCTGTCGCACATCGCGCTTCCGCGCCTGGCCTCGCACAAGCTGTCTTTTATGGCCGATCTGTTTGGCTGTGACTCGGTATCACACCGTGCCAATGCCGACGTCGACGCCCTGTGTGGCGTATGGCGTGTGTTGCTCGTGGCGCTCACCGACTTGCCCCAGGGCCTCATGGCGCGCCTAGCCGACATGCATCCGGATGTGCCTTGGTCCTATCGTCCTATCTTCTCATTCTTGGCGGGGCAGAACCCTGGTTCTATCTTCTCTCTCAGCGCCGCTCGTGCTGACGTTCTCAAGGCCGATCGCGCCGACGATCGGGTGGACGCCGACGAACTGCCGGTCCTCAAGATGCCGAGTCGTGAGGAGATTGAGGCAGACTATGCGCCGGGTGGCCTGGTCAATCGCATGTATCCCACTTACGAGCCGCGTGATGAGCAGATCGCGATGGCGCTCGAGGTCCGCGATGCGCTGGTCACGGGCACACATCGCGTAATTGAGGCGGGCACGGGCGTCGGCAAATCGATGGCCTATCTGGTGCCTTTTGCCGAGGCAGCACGCCGTAACAACATCACGGTTGGTATTGCGACCAAATCGAACAATCTTGCCGACCAGCTCATGTACCATGAGCTGCCAAAACTTGCCGAGCAACTGGACGGTGGTCTGTCATTTTGCGCTCTCAAGGGCTATGACCACTATCCGTGCCTGCGCAAGCTTGAGCGCATGAGCCGAGGCCAGGTCGAGATTACCACCAAGCGCGATCCGGCGGACACGCTCACGGCGGTCGCGGTCATTATGGCGTACGTCTGCCAATCAGCCGATGGCGACCTCGACTCGCTCGGCATTCGGTGGCGCAGCGTCAACCGTCCCGACTTTACGACGGCCTCGCGCGAGTGTGCTCGTCGCCTCTGCCCGTTTTTCCCTGATAAATGTTTGGTCCACGGCGCTCGCCGTCGTGCGGCGCATGCCGATGTGGTGGTCACCAACCATTCCCTGCTGTTCCGCAATGTCGCGGCCGAGGGCAGGATTTTACCTCCGATTCGTCATTGGGTAATCGACGAGGCCCATTCCATCGAGCGCGAGGCGCGCCGCCAGTGGGCGCGCGTGGTGTCGGCGGACGAATCACGCGTTCTGTTTGAGCGCCTGGGTGGCTCGAGCGCCGGCGCGCTAAGCCAGGTTTCCCGTGATTTGGCAACCTCCGAGGGCTCTACGCTCTATCTGGGCCTTACTGCCAAGGCGACGTCGACGGTTGCGCGCGCGAGCATGGCAATCGCCGACGTGTTCGATGGCGTTCGCGAGCTCGGCCGCCGTGCGCGTGGGGGTTATGACAATGCCAATCTATGGATTGGCCCCGAGCTGCGCGAATCTGACGACTGGCATGATTTCTTACAGTCGGCCTACGCTGCCATCGATGCATTGGAACAGGCTGACAAGAGCGTCGACGCGCTGGTGCAAGCCGTCGCCGCCGACAAGCCCGAGGTTGTTGTTGACCTGGGTGATATCTCGCGTCGCCTGCACGAGCTGGTCGAGAACCTCAAACTCATCATTGATGGCACCGATGAACACTACGTGTATTCGCTGCAGGTCAATCGCAGGCTGCGTGCCGGCGGAGAGTCGATGACCGCAGAGCGCATCGACATTGGCGAGGCCTTGGCAACCGAGTGGCTGCCCGAGGTTCACACGGCTATCTTTGCCTCGGCGACTATGACGGTGTCCAAAAGCTTTGAACACTTTAACCATGCGGTCGGCCTCGATCGCATCGGTGCTTCAACATCCTCATCGCTGCACTTGGACTCGAGCTACGACTTCGATTCGAACATGGCTGTAGTCGTTGCGGGCGATATCCCCGATCCGCGCGATCGCGAGAGCTATCTTACGGCGCTCGAGCGCGTGCTGGTCGACGCCCATCTTGCCATGGGCGGATCGGTGCTCACACTGTTCACCAATCGGCGCGACATGGAAGACCTGTACGCCCGCGTTGAGCCCAAGATGGCCCGTGCGGGTCTGGAGCTCGACTGCCAGCAGCGCAACTCATCTCCTCGTCGCCTGCGCGACCGGTTTATCAACGAGCCGACCTCGTCGCTTTTTGCGCTTAAGGCCTTCTGGGAGGGGTTTGACGCCAGCGGCGAGACGCTGCGTTGCGTCATCATTCCCAAGCTGCCGTTCTCGAGCCCCACGGACCCGCTCTCGTGCGAGCGCAACCTGCGCGAAGACCGCGCTTGGGCGCGCTATTCGCTGCCCGAGGCGGTGCTCGAGGTTAAGCAGGCGGCCGGCCGCCTTATCCGCTCGTCGACCGATTGCGGCGTGCTGATTCTGGCCGACCCGCGCCTGGTGACGAAGGGCTACGGAAAGAAGTTCTTAACGTCGCTGCCCACGAGCTCCTACCAGCGCATCGAATCGGCGCAGATCGGTCACTATCTGCAACTGTGGCGCGCACGTCACGAGCGGCGGCGCTAAAGCGGACAGACGAGGGTTTTTGCCATATCGCACAGACGCTTTGACAGGGCGGGGTCATCCAAGATGCGGATGGCTCCGCCCGCTGCGATTACCTGGCTCAGTAGCCAACGCTCGGAGCCGTAATGCACGGTTAACGTTGCCATGTCTGCCCCGCTGCGCTCGATTAGGGTGATGCCGGCCCAGTCCAGATGCTCCGCCATATCGAATGGCATCAAGAGCTTTGCGCTACGCTGCGTCCGGGCAAGGGAATCGTGGAGGGATGCGACGCCCGGTGTGTGAGGCACGACGGAGTCTTCCGTCAAGGTGAGTCCCTCGATTTTATCCATGCGATAGGTGCGCTGCTCATCGATCGCGATGTCCCAGGCAATCAGGTATGTTTGGTCGCCGTTTGCCGTAATGCGCAAGGGGTCGACCAGACGCTCGCGTGGCCGCGCATCGTCCATCGAGCGATACGAGATGCGGCAACGAACACCGTCCTGAATGGCGCAGCTCAGCTGCTGCCAGTGCGACCCGTGGTTGACGGTGTCAAAGACGCGCTGGTTATAGCCGAGCTCTTCGGGCAGAAGGGCATGTCGAATCCGAGCTGCCGTCTGCGGCTCGATCCCCAACGATTCAAGTTCATGGTTGAGCACGGCGCCCTCGGCGGCACTCAGGCGCAACGGTAGCACGCGCCCGGCGTCACCAGTGAGGGCCACGCGCTCGCCGCGGCATTCGCAGATGATGCGCGCGCCCGATTCTCGGTCCGCGAGCGTCGAGACGATCTCGAGAATCTCGTCGAGCGACGCCCCCGTGATGTCAAAGCGGCTGCAAATCTCGGTTCGTGTCATGCCGCCATCGCCGGCGGCGTAGAGGGCCTCCATGATGTCGATGGCGCGCGAGAGTCTCTGCTCGCTGGTGAGTTTACGCACGGGCATGCTCGTGCACCGTCCTTTCTATGAGGTGGTTCCACGCCTGCTTGAGCGATTTGGGGGCCATGGGCCTCATGCCGTCCATGGCGTGGGCCATGCAAAATGAGGCGGCGGCTTCAAGGTCACGCACGTCAACGGTCCAGGTCCATCCCGCATCGGTGTGTGCGAGCTCACCTCGCCCGCGCGTGAGGCCGTTGATCATATCGATCTGCGTCTGAGGACCGAACGAGAACGTGGCTGCAACGGGCGGTCGGTCGGCAAAATCGAATTCAAAGAACAGATAGTCGTTGAGATTGAAGTCTGCAGGGATGGCGTAGGCCTTCGAAGGACGCCAAGCGCGAACGATACGGTCGCAGCGGAATGTCCTGATGTCGTCGGTGGCATTGTCGAGGCCGCAGAAGTACGCCACGCCCTCGCGCTCGAACATGCCGTAGACGCAGACGGTACGTTCTTTCTGCTCGCCGCGTCCGTTCTGATATAAAAATCGCAGCGCGCATCGCTCGGCAAAGGCGCTCCATACCGCATCGACGGTGGGAGAGCGGCGGATCGGTGCTTCGTCCACCGCCGACATGCCGGTGAGGTAGGCAATTTTGGAGCGAATATCGGCAAGCGGCGCGGCAAAGGTGGAAGAGCCGGCCGCTAGCGTCTGGTCGATGGCGTTGAGTAGGATGTCGGCGTCGTCTGCGGTGATGAGGCCACCTGCTGCAAACGTGTGCTCGCGGTCGATTGTCCACGAGCTTTCCTCGGTCTCCTGCGCACCGGCGGGGCGAACTTCCTTGATTAAGATGCCACGCTCGAGCAGTTTGTCACGATCGCGCCGAAACTTGCGCTTATCCGAGTCGATGTTGCCCGAGCCATATCCCAGGTCAGAATCCAAGACGATCTGCTCGGTCGTCAGCGGTTCGGGGGAGCTGTTGAGCACAAAGAAAAGATTGAGGATGCGCTGAGCCGTTTTATCGAAACCGGGCTCCGAACTTCCCTTTTTAATTGTCGCGGTCGCGTCGCTTGCCGTCATAGAGTCCTCGCATGAGAAGGTGGTTTGCTGCCATGATTTTAGTCCGATATGGAGATTAGGCTATATCCTTGTCCGCTCGGGGCGTTAAGATGGCCCGAATTCGGTCGTTTGCGCTCGCTCGGGGTATACTTTCGACTATATACGGTTCTAATGTGCATGCATTGGGCCTATTTGTCGGATTATGGATGTGGAGCGCACATGGCGAACACCCAGAACTATATTAACCACCTGCTGCAGAACACCGGCATTACACCGGCATGCAGCGAAGAAGAGCGCTTGGCTGCCGAGGATATCGCTCAGATCTTCCGCAACCACGGCTTTGATCCCGAGGTTCAGGAGTTCAATGCCCCGGCGCCCGGTAGGTTGGCATTTGCCGTTACCGGTATTCTTGCGTTTGCCGGCGCCCTGCTGATGGGCATCGGCGGCGGTATCGGCTTGGTCGGCACCTTGCTGGCCGTTGTCGGCGCCGTTCTTTACGTGCTCGAGCGCACGGGCCACCCCGTGGTTTCGCGCCTGGGCAAGACGGGCGTGAGCCAAAATGTCATCGCCTACCACAAGGCCTCGGGCCCGCTCGCGTCTCCGCGCAACCGCCCGGTGGTCGTTGTCGCACACTACGACTCTCCCCGTGCTGAGCTGCTCGCCCGCGAGCCCTATGCTTCGTATCGTGCGCTCATCGCCAAGCTGTTGCCCGTTGCCACGGTTGCCCCTGCTGCCGTTGCCATCCTGCGTATCCTGCCGCTCCCCGGCGCGCTCAAGGTTCTGCTGTGGATTGTCGCGATCCTCGCTTCCCTCGTTGCACTTGCCAACGCGGCAAACATCATCTCTAACCGCCACATTCTTCCCTATACGTCCGGCGCGGTGTGCAACAAGTCTTCTGTCGCCGCTATGCTCGGTGTTATGGACAACGTTGCTCCCTTCCAGGGCGAGAACGAGTTTCCCGACGATGTTCCGTTCGATACCTATTTTGGGGAGCAGAAACGTCGTGCCGAGGAAATGGCGCGCGCGGCGGCGGAGTATGCCGCGGCCCAGCAGCAAAACGACTACGGCAACACCATCGAGTACGAAGAGCCTACCTACGCCGAGGACGAGTTCGGTCAGCCGATTGCTCCCGACGCTCAAACCGAGCCCGAACAGGGCGAGGCTTTTGACGAGCAGATCGAGGGCTTTGAGGGTGCGTCTGCCGACGAGACGCTGATTGCCGCCATCGTGCCCGAGGATCAGAATCAGGCTGTCCAGGCCGAAGAGTTCAATGACGAGGTTCCCGCTGCTGAGCCGGCGGAGGAGCCTGCCGCGGCCGAGCCCGAGCCCAAGCTCTATCGCAACGCCGCCGGCAACATCCGCTTTGGTTCGGATGCCATCCGTGCGCTCGGAATGCTTCCCGAGTCCTGCACGCTCGATTACGAGGAGGGCGAAGAGCCGACGTTTGAGCCCGAGCCTGCGCCCGTTGTCACTGCGGATGATGAGTCTGCCGCGGTTACCGCTGCCGTTGCCGAGCCCGAGGCGGTGTCTGCGATCGATCCCGCGGCAGGACTGGACATTTTGGCTCCCGCCGCGCCGGCGCAAGACGTTGCGGACGAGTCTGACGACGATTACGTTGAACAGCCGAGGCGCGTGTCTTACGAGAGCGATACTGATTTCTCTGCCGAGATTCCCGCGGCAACGCCCCATGCCGATATTGCATCCGCGTTCTCTTCGATTGGCGCCAGCGCTTCCAGCTTCTTTAAGGGTGCGCTTGCAAAGGGCAGGAAATTTGTCGACGATTTCGAGGAGAAGCGCGCTGCCGCACGCGAGGCTGCCGAGCAGGAGGCTATCGCTCAGCAGCAGGCAGCCGAGGCGGCACGTGAGCGCGCGGCGCAAGAGTTTGAGCAGAACGAGGCTATGCAGTCCGGGCCCGTCGACGCTGCCGAAGCTACGACGTCCTTTGAGTCCCAGCAACCGACGTCAGCGGATGTTGTTGAGGCAACAACGTCTTTCGAGGCTCAGCAGCACGTCGATAGCACCATGTCGTTTGATGCCGCGCAGTTCGATTCCACGATAACGTTTGAAAAGCAAGGCACCGCAATTGCCGAGCCCCTTCCTGTTTCCGATGAGCAGGGCGACGCGGCAGACGATGACGAGCCCATTGATGCTGCCGAAATCCAAGATGCCGCCGAGGACGAGTCCGTCGAGGCCAACTCTGACGAAGAGCAATACGCGGCAGCCGATCAAGGTGATTCGACCGAGGTCGAGCAGGAGGAAGTGCCTGCGGTTTCCGAGACTCCCGAGACGGATGAGTCGAGGCCTTACTCCACGCAGATTTTCACCATGCCGACCCCGAGTGGTTCCGGTGCCACGGTTGCCAATGTTGCTCCCACCCAGGACGAAACGGTCGATTCCCTTATGGCCCAGATTTCCTCCCAGGCATCGCCGCGTCCGCAGATAAATGTTCCCGATCCGGCGTCGGCACCGTCGCCTGCACCTTCCTCGTCTCCGCTGGCTTCGGTCCCCGATCCGTCGCTGCCGTCTATGAGGCAGGCAAACGTTGCGTCTCGCACGTCGCTGTTCGACCTTCCCGATCCCTCTGCCCAGGTCAACGACCCCTTTGCTACTGCCCAGGGTCCCGAACCCACATCGGCACCCGTTGCGCCTTCTATGCCCGTTGCGTCGGGCGCGCAGCCGATCGAGACCATTTCGGCTCCCGCCCCAGCGGCACCCAAGTCTCGCAAACGCGGCCTGGGTGGCCTGTTCGGTTGTAAAAGGAAAAACGAGCAGGACAGCATGAGTGATTGGCTGGGCGTCGAAGACGATTACGATGCCAAGAAGTCCGGTCGCGGTATCGGTTCGTGGGATAACTTCGAGGACGATAACGATGGCTGGAAGGGCGGCGCTACGTCTTCCGATGGCGCTTCTTCCGAAGATATGCTCTCGGCTGTCGCCTCTATGGGCGATGATGAGCTGCTCGGTCACGATATCTGGTTTGTGGCAACGGGCGCCTCGGATTGTGATGGCGCCGGCATGAAGGCCTTCTTGGCTTCGCATCGCGATAAGCTCCGCGGCGTATTCTTCATCAATCTTGAATCCGTCGGCGCCGGTAGGCTTTCGGTGGTGACGGTCGAGGGCGAACAGCAGCTGCTCAAGGGCGATCGCCGCATCATGAACCTGGTCAGCAAGGTGTGCAAGTCGTTCCATGTCGATTGTGGCGCGCTCGAGATGCCCTATGCCAAGACCGATGCCTATGCCGCGCTCGAGGCGAGCCGCCGAGCCCTCACCATCGCCGGCGTGGACGGCACGCGTCTGGCTTGCGCTCGTACCGAGGACGACCTGCCCCACAATGTCAACCCGACGAACATTGCCACGGTATCCGAGGTCGTGACCGAGGTTATCCGCCGTTCGTAGACGGAGCTCTAAGGAGTCAACGTGTTTTCGTATATTAAGCGCCATTGGCCTGTCTACGTGATTTTGACCTTGATTGCCATTGCGTTAGGATTTGGGGCTGCCTACATCGTGGGTGCAAAGGGCTCGACCCCCGCCTCCGCAATCAGCGAAGAGGTGGAGCAAGAACAGAGTACGGGTGCCGATGGGATTCCTGAGTCCGAGCAGGCAATCGTTGATGGTGGATCTTCGTCTGCAGAGTAGATACGGCGATTTACATGATTGAAAGCGGGCGAGCCAGGGGA
>OLSL01001061.1_pt1 | contig 27200 bp, 21 predicted proteins | sample 1672511 | NCBI WGS metagenome assembly OLSL01 (sample SAMEA3136694, study PRJEB25190) | human gut metagenome | biome: human gut; feature: human-associated habitat; material: faeces | place: Austria | collected 2013
ATACCAACGAGAGCCTGTATACCAAGCTGAAAACCGGCGGCTCCTCCTATGATATCATCGTCCCCTCCGACTACATGGCCGGGCGGCTGATCGACGAGGGATTGGTGCAGAAGCTCGATTTCTCCAACATCCCCAACTATCAGTATATCAACGAGGCTTACAAGAACACCGCTTATGACCCAAACAATGCGTACTCCGTCCCCTACACCTGGGGCACCGTCGGCGTGATCTACAATAAGAAGTACGTGGACGAAGCGGATATCGGCTCCTGGGATCTTCTCTGGAACGACAAATACGCCGGGAAAATTCTGATGTTCGACAACAACCGGGACGCTTTCGCCATTGCGGAATCCCGGCTGGGCTATTCCCTGAACACCACCGATTCCGTGGCCATGACCGCCTGCGCCGAGCTGCTCAAACAGCAGAAGCCCGTGGTGCAGCAGTACGTCATGGATCAGATTTTCGACAAGATGACCCGGGAGGAGGCCTGGATTGCCCCCTACTACGCCGGTGACTATCTCACCATGCTGGAGGACAATCCGGATCTGGGCTTCTATTTCCCCGAGGAGGGCTTCAACCTGTTCATCGACTGCATGATGATCCCCTCCTCCGCCGAGCACAAGGCCGAAGCAGAAGCCTATATCAACTTTCTGCTGAGCCCTGAGGTCTGCGGCGAAAACCTGGATTATCTGGGCTATTCCGCTCCGGAAGACGCCGCGAAGGAATATATGGATCCCGAGGTTTCCTCCAGCGAGATTGCTTATCCCAGTGCGGAAACCCTGGCCCGTTCCGAAGCGTTTCTCTATCTGCCCACTGAATCCAATCAGCTGATGGATTCCCTGTGGCTGGATGTGAAGACCGGCGATTCTGAGGACACCACGGTGATGATGGCCGTCACCATCGGCATCATCGTTCTGGCCCTGGCCATTCTCCTGATTCATTCCCTGCGGAAAAAGAGACGGAGAGCCCGCCGCTGCCGGTATTACTCCAAATAAAAATTCGGCGCTGTACCAAATTCGGTACAGCGCCCTTTTTTCTTATTTTGTCGGCTGAATATGGACGTTCAAATGGGGATAGGTCATTGGAATGCCGTTTTTGTCGAAGGTTCGCTTGATCTCCTCCAGCAGGGCATAATACTGCTCCCAGTAGTCATCCCCCTTGCAGTAGGCCCGGACAGAATACTCCACGGCGCTCTCTCCATAGCCCTTCACATGGATGAAATAGGGTGGGTCCTCATAAAAGCCGCCGACGGTGTCCAGTGTCTCCCGCAGCGCCGCCTTCACCCGGTCGATATCTGCATCATAGCTGGCGCTGACCTCAATTTCCACCCGGCGCTTGCCGTCCATGGTGTAGTTGACGATGTTGGAGGAGGTCACGGTGCTGTTGGGAATGAAAATCGTGCGCCGGTCGAAGGTCATCAGCTGGGTATAGGTCATGCCGATTTCCTCCACAAAGCCCTCGCTGTCGCCGATGGAGACGTAATCTCCCGCATGAAGGGGCTTGGTAGTAAGAATCACAATGCCTCCCGCCAGGTTGCTAAGAGCGCCTTGCAGTGCCAGGGACAGTGCCAAACCTGCCACGCTGAGAAGCGCAATCAGGCTGGTTACGTCGATGTTCAGGCTGCTGGCCACAATGGTCACCGCCACAAAGCACGAAAGGATCCGGCAGCCCGCCCGGAGGAAGCCATACAGGCTTCGGTCGATCCTGGAGCGCTCCAGGAACCGGTCAAACAGCCTACACAGCAGCTTTACCAGCACCACCAGCACCACAATCAGCAGCACAATTTTAATGATGGAGCTCAGGGACAGGCTTTTAAGTACCCCCACCAGGGAGGACACCTCCTGCTGGTCGATCTCCACAGGGTTCGTTACAGTCAGCATTGCGTTCCCTCCTTACCGGCCCCGCCGCAGCAGAAAGCCCGCGAAGAAATACACCGCCAGCAGCAGCGAGATCGCCGCGCCGGTGGAGCAGCCCCAATAATAGGACGCCATAAGCCCCAAAATGCCGCAGACCAGTGCGCCCACAACGGAGAACAGATGGTACTGCCGCAGATTTTTCGCAAAATTCCGGGATGCCGCCGCAGGCAGCACCAGCAGGCTGTTGATCACCAGCAGTCCCACCCAGCTCAGGGCCATGGTCACCACCACGGCAATGACCAATGTAAACAGCGCCTGTACCGCACCTACCTGAATGCCCCGGCTATGGGCCAGATTGGGATGCAGCACCGACAGAAACAGTCCGTTGGAGCCGACGCACCAAATCACCGCCACGGCCAGCAGAACCAGGGCCAAAATGCCGATTTCCGCAGGGCGGACGGACAGAATATCGCCGATGAGGTAGTTATTGAACTTGGTAAAGCTCCCGCCGCCCCAGGTTGCAATGAGAATGCCCAGTGCCACTGCGGTAGAAGAAAAAACGCCGATCACCGTATCTCCGGACAGATTGGAACGCCGGCGCACATAGGTAAACAGCAGCGCAAACACCGCCGACAGCAGCACCGCCATCCCCAGCGGAAATGCCATGCCGCAAATGGAGCCGATGGCAATGCCCGTAAAGGCCGAATGCCCCAGCGCATCAGAGAAAAAGCTCATGTTTCCCGTGACCACATGGCAGCTCAAAAGGCCCAGCAGCGGGCAGAGCACCAGAATGCCCAGCAGTGCGTTTTTCATAAACAGCATGGTGCCCGGCTGCGCCCATTCAAAGGGAAGCAGCGACACAATATGATACCAGACTTCCATTACGCTTCCTCCCCTCCTGCCATATGGAATACGGACCGGAATTCCGGCGACGACAGCACCTGCTCCGGGGTGCCCTGGGTGAGCACCGTCTCCTTCAGCAGCACCACCTTGTCCACATAGCGGCTGAGCATGGCAAAGTCATGAGTCACCATGAGAATGGACAAGTCGAATTTCGTCCGAATCTCGTCCAGCATGGTCAGAAGCTGATGAATGCCCTCAGCGTCCACGCCGGACAGCGGCTCGTCCAGAATCAGAATATCCGGCACCGGTTCCAAGGCCAGGGCCAGCAATACCCGCTGTAGCTCACCGCCGGACAGGCTACCGATTTTCTTGTCGATCAGGCTCTCACCATGGACGTTTTTCAGGCACTCCAGCACCTTTTCCCGCATTTTTCGCCCCACATGGAAGGCCGCCGGGCCCTTTCCGATGCACATGGCGAATAAATCCAGCACGCTCACCGGATCGCCGCCGGAAAAGCTGGGGCTCTGGGGCACATAGCCGATGCGGAATTTCCGGGTCTTTTCCCCCGCAGGCTGAAAGGTGATGGTGCCGTCATGCTCCCGCTGGCCCAGAATGGAGCGGATCAGCGTGGATTTTCCCGCGCCGTTGGGGCCGATCAGCGCCACAATCTCGCCGCAGTGGATGTGAAGATTCACGTTCCGCAGAATCTCGTCGGAGCCGATTTTTACCCCCAGATGTTCGATTTTCAGGCAGCAATGGCCGCCGCAGCCCTGCCCCTGATGCTTTGTTACACTCATTTCAGTCCCGCCTTTAACGCGTCAAGATTGGCGTCCATCACCGCCGCATAGCTCCGCTCGCCGCCGCTCATGCCTAAGTCCAATACGCCGGTTTTTACTCCGGTCTCCTGGGCCACGATCTCCGCAGCGTTGGCAGCGCCGTTTTTCTCCGTAAAAATCATCGGAATGTGATGGGATTCCGTAAGCTCCACAATCTCCTTTAGCTCTGCCGCCGATGGTTCCGCCCCTTCTTCCTCCTCAATGGCCGCCAAAATGGTCAGGTCATAGGCGTCGGCAAAGTAGGCAAAGCCGTCGTGGAACGTGATGAGTTCCTTGCAGGAAAGGCTCTGAGCCGCTGGATACCAGTTGTTCTGATATTCCCCCAGCAGTGCATCCTCATAGGCCTGCATATTTTGCTGGAACAGCTCCGCCTGATCCGGATAGCGCTCAGACAGCGCCTCCACAATGTTCTCCCCCTGCTGCACATACCGCCGGGGATCCAGCCAAATGTGGGGATCGTCGCCCAGCAGCTCAATCCCCTCAGAGCTGTCGATCACATCCGCTGCATTCTTTCCGGACAGACTGGACGACATAAAATCCTCCAATCCCGCGCCGGAGAGAATCACCAAATCCGCCCGCTCGATCTTCTTCATCTGGTCGGTGGTGATGGTGTAGTCGTGCAGGCAGGAAACCTGATCCTGAATCAGCGCCTGTACGGTGATGCCCGTTGCCCCGGCAATGATCTCCTGGGTCAGCTCATACATGGGCTGAGTGGTGGCCAGCAGCAAAGCGTCGCCGCTGTCTCCCGAGTTTTCCGTACTTCCGCAGCCGGACAGCATGGACAGTGCCATAACAGCCGCCAAAAGGCAGCAAAACAGTCGTTTCAAATTGATATCCTCCGTGTCAAAATGGTTTATGGTATATTATATCATACCCCGCAAGGCTTTGTAAAACACTTTCGCCTGCAATCTAATATGCGGCAAGCCACCGGAAATCATGCAACTTTATCCTGTTATCCCCCCATTTGCTTGCATTCCTGAGGGCACTTTGCTAGAATAATGGCAAGATTTATGTGGAATCAGGAGGATTTTTCATGATTACGGTTTGGAACGAAGGCGGTTACTATCAGGGCGGCGCTGCCATCCCTGCACAGGAGGGTATTCAGGCAGGCTACCGTCCGGAAACGGGCCGCACCAAGACCATGGCCTATGGCATTATGGCCGCACACAATCTCAGCGGCGATATGCAGCACCTGAAAATGAAGTTCGACGCCATGGCATCCCATGATATTACTTACGTGGGCATCATCCAGACGGCCCGGGCCAGCGGTCTGAAGGAATTTCCGCTGCCCTATGTGCTGACGAACTGTCATAACAGCCTGTGCGCAGTGGGCGGCACCATCAACGAGGACGATCACGTGTTCGGCCTGTCCGCTGCCAAGAAGTACGGCGGCGAGTTTGTCCCGGCCCATCAGGCGGTCATTCACTCCTATATGCGAGAGCGGTATGCCGGCTGCGGAAAGATGATCATCGGTTCCGACTCTCACACCCGCTACGGCGCATACGGCACCATGGCCATCGGCGAAGGCGGCCCCGAGCTGGTCAAGCAGCTGCTTGGCCGGACCTATGACATTGACCTGCCCCAGGTGGTGGGCGTTTATCTCACCGGCAAGCCCCGTCCCGGTGTCGGCCCTCAGGATGTGGCCCTGAGCATCATTGAAAAGACGTTCTCCGCCGGTACCGTGAAGAATGCCGTCATGGAGTTCTTCGGCCCCGGCATTGCCTCCCTTGCCATGGACTACCGCAGCGGGATCGACGTGATGACCACCGAGACCTCCTGCCTCAGCTCCATCTGGGAGACTGACGACGTGGTGAAGGAATCCCTGACCATCCATGGCCGCGGCGCGGAGTATCGTCCCATGCATCCCCAGGAGGGTGCCTATTATGACCGCATTCTGGTGGTGGATCTTTCCACGGTGGAATGTATGATTGCGCTGCCCTTCCACCCCTCCTGCGCCGTCTCCATCCATGCCTTCAATGAGAATATGGAGGATCTGCTCCATCAGGTGGAGGTTCGCCGGGAGCAGCAGCTGGAGCTGAAATCCAAGCCTGAAAGCCTGCTCCGCAAGATTCGCGGCGGTAAATTCTACGCCGATCAGGGCGTCATTGCAGGCTGTTCCGGCGGCACCTATCAGAACCTCCAGAAGGCCGCGCAGATTCTGGACGGCAAGCCCCTGGGCTCCGGGGAATTCTGGCTGTCCGCCTACCCCGCCTCCATGCCCGTGATGATGGAGCTGGGCAAAACCGGTGATCTCGGTAAGCTCATGGCCAGCGGTGTGTCCATTCGCTCGGCATTCTGCGGCCCCTGCTTCGGCGCAGGCGATGTGCCCGCCAACGGCGCGTTCTCCATCCGCCACTCCACCCGGAACTTCCCCAACCGCGAGGGCAGCAAGCCCGGCGACAATCAGCTGTCCTATGTGGCACTGATGGACGCCCGCTCTATCGCCGTCTCCGCGCTGAACGGAGGCGCCATTACCGCAGCTTCCGATTATCCCGAGATTCAGGCCGATCCCAGCCGCGTGGCGTATCATTATGACGACAGTTCCTACCGCGCCCGGGTCTACTATGGCGTTGGCAAGCCCCAGCCCCAGGAGGAGCTGGTGTTCGGCCCCAACATCGCCGACTGGCCCCAGCAGATCCCCATGCCCGAGAACCTGCTGCTCACCGTCTGCTCCGCCATCTATGACCCGCTGACCACCACCGACGAGCTGATTCCCTCCGGCGAAACCTCCTCTTACCGCTCCAATCCCCTGCGTCTGAGCGAATTTGCTCTGAGCCGCAAGGATCCCCAGTATGTGCCCCGCGCAAAGGCCGTGTTGGCGCTGGAGCGTCAGCGTCAGGAGAATCCCGCCAGTGTTGCCGCAGAGATGGCAGGCTATGATCCCGCCACCACCGGTCTTGGCAGCGTGGTCATGTCCATCCGCCCCGGCGACGGTTCTGCCCGGGAGCAGGCAGCCTCCTGTCAGCGGGTACTGGGCGGCTGCGCGAACCTCTGCCTGGAGTATGCCACCAAGCGCTATCGCTCCAACGTCATCAACTGGGGCATGGTTCCCTTCACGGTGGAACATATCGAGTCTCTGAACATTCAGCCCGGTGATCGAGTATACGTCCCCGGCATTCGCAAGGCCCTCAGCAGCATGGACGAGACCGTAACCGGCACTCTGATTCAGCCCGGCGGCACCCAGGAGATCGTTCTCCAGCTGAAGAATCTCTCCCGGGAGGAACGGGACGTGATTCTCTCCGGTTGTCTCATCAATTACTACGCAGGAAAATAAGATCATCGCACAGCCCAGGCCGCAACCCCTTGCGCGGCCTGGGTTTTCTTTGTGCATTTTGTGCATTTCCCTCCACCCGGATATAGGTCATTCCGCCAAAGTTTTGGGAATTCTCCCGTACCCCCTTACTTCGATTTCGAAAAAGTTGTATAATGAATTGGTAAGTACTCGCTGGATGCGGAACACAATGAAACGCAGCGGAACGGAATTGAAATCAGGTCACGGAATCTTTGGAGGAATACGAATATGTCTGAGTTAAACTTACACATTGGCGACTGCATTCACTATGGCGGCCACGGGGTCTGCCGAATCTGTGGGCGCGAAACCAAAACCCTTGGGAAGGAATGCCGGGACTACTTCCTGCTCCGCCCTGTGGGAGACGATAAAACCATTCTCTATCTGCCAGCTGACGCCCAGCCGGATCGGGTTAAGCTCCGGAATGTGCTCTCAGCCGGGGAAATCTTTCAGCTGGTGGCCCGGGAGCAGGACAATCCCCCCAGCTGGATCAGCGACTGCCGGGAGCGCCGTCAAATCTGCGGACAAACCCTGCGCAGCGGTGACGCCGGTGCCCTGATGCATCTGGTGAAGAATATGTACGCCCACGAACAGCAGATGCCCTCCGGCAAGCTGCTGCCCATGAGCGACCAGGAGCTGCTCCAGTCGGCAGAAAATCAGCTGTATAACGAATTTCGGTTCGTGCTGGACATTGCCCGGGATCAGGTGCTTCCCTTTATTCTTGGTCAGTGCCAGGTGGCCGTAAAAAACGAGCCCTCTACATAAAAATCGGAAATTCTGCGCCCAATTTCGATGGAATCTCCCACGGAATCTATGCTATTCTATTGGCGCAGCTTACAGATCGAGTATCCATAATCCAGAAAAAATGAGTGCCTGCAAATGCGCAGACACTCATTTTTTCTGTTTTATTCATATGTGACGTCCATGCCCTTGACCAGCAGGGGGTTGATCTCGATTCTCACCGGATCGCCCACCTGAGCGGGGATATCCGTAATGTCAAAAATCGTCTGAACCATACCGATATGGCCCAGCACCCGGGCAGGCTTCCCGTTCACCGAGACATAAAACGCCTTCTTCTTCAGGAACGCCTTGAGATAGCCCAGGCCGCCTCGGAGACAATCCCGGAACCGGAACAAATCGTTGCCCTTTTCCGTGCCAAACCCATGGAAATAGCCCACGCCGCATACCGCAATCTTTGTGGGACGTATTGCCTTCCATGCCGCGCCGTAGCCCACGGTATGGCCCTTGGGAAGCTCTCGGATCAGCTCCACCTGGCTCCGACACCAGCCAATTTTCTGGAGGCCCATATCGCCGGGGAAGCTCAGCCGACCCAGCAGCGCTGAGCCCAGCCGCACCCCATCCAGATACATCTCCGGATACTTGAGGAATGCCGAGGAATTGCAGCAGTGCCGGGTTCCAAGGTCATAGCCTGCCGCCCCCAGCTTGTCCAAAACGCCGGTAAAGGCCGCAAACTGTGCCCGGGTATCCTTCTCGCTGGAAAACGCGCTGTGGAAATGGGTGTAGATGCCCGTCACCTGTAAATGCGGGAAACTGTATACCTTCTGCATCTCCTCCAGCTGCTCCGGCAGGAAGCCATATCGGCCCATTCCGGTGTCGATTTTCAGGTGGCACAGGAAGGGCTTGCCCATTTTCTCCGCCACCTGATCCATGGTGGTGGCACACTCCAGAGAACCGACGGTTGCGGTGGCATTCTGCTCCAGCAGTACCTCCAGCTCCTCCGGAATGCAGGTGGCGCGCATCATGAGGATTTCTTCCTCCGCAAAGCCGCCCTCCCGCAGGGCACAGACCTCCTCCAGGCCGGTGACCGCAAATCGGTCAATTCCGCCCTCCCGGAGCACCTGCGCCATGGGGATCAGGCCCAGGCCGTAGCCGTTTCCCTTGATCACACCGTAAATGGGAGTATCCCCGGCCTTTTCTCGGAGCACCTGAATGTTCTGCTCCAGTGCCTTCCGGTCTACTACATATGCATTCATACGTCCGCCCTCCGGCTCACTTCTTGTTTTTCAGCAGATAGAGCTTCTTCCGCAGGTCCATAAACACCGGCTTGCCCTTGGTAATCATAAAGTTCACAGGCTTACTCAGCACCATATCCATCTCGCCTACGAACTCCACATAGTCGCCGCCGAAGCCCAGCTTGAACTTGTAAAGGCCGTACAGCGGATGATCCTCGCCAACCCGACCGGGCACGCCGCGGAAGTCATAGATCCGGCAGCCCTTTTCCACGGCCCACTCGATCATGCTCCACTGAAGCATATAGTTGGGCATCAGGTTCCGGTGCTCGTTGGAGGATGCGCCGTAGAGATACCACACCTTGTCGCCGTACCAAATCGCCAGCGTACCGGCAATGGCCTGGCCCTCGTAGTAAGCCATGTACAGCCGGGCGTGCTCGCCCAGGTTGTCCAGCATATTCTCAAAATAGGAGGCTTCGCGGGTGACAAAGCCATCCCGCACACCGGTCTCCAGCATCAGCCGCGCAAAGTCGGGCACCGCTTCCTTGCCCTTGATCTCCACGGTCACGCCCTTTTTCGCACCGGCGCGGACCTTCCGGCGGGTAGACTGGGGCAGGCTCATGAGCAGTTCTTCCGCAGTCTTGCCCTCGGTATTCAGCCGGAAGACATACTGGGGCTGAATCGCGTCGAAGGTTGCGCCACCGCCGGTAAGCTGGAAGCCCAGATCCTCCAGCATTTTCGTATAGGCCGTCTCGGAGGAAGGCACATCGGGATCGATCTTGATGACATAGGAGTGATACTGCTTTGCCAGTTTCTTTGCGCCGTCGATGAGGTCGGCCATGGTCTCCTTATCGTCCAGATCCGTCACCGGGCCCCGGCAGCCATACATCATGGTAAAGGGCAGGCCGGGCACGATTTTACGAATCAGCACCGCCAGAGAGCCCTTGATTGTTCCGTTTGCATCCCGGGATACAATGGCCTCCCACTTCCACATGGGTTTCTGCTTGGCCCAGAGCACGCTCTGCGCAAAATGGCCCTTGGGATGGGCCTGCAAGAATGCCTCATACTCCGGGATCTGTTCTTTTGTGATGATTTCAGACATAATGAAACTCCATTCATTTATTCTATGGCGGCAGAGACAAAGGCGCTCCAAATCCGCCGGGCAGACGCATAGTCCTGCCACATATGCTCCGGGTGCCACTGTAGCCCCAGCATAAATCGTTTTTCGGGGAACTCGATTGCTTCGATGATCCCATCCTCTGCCCGGGCCGATACAACTGCGCCTGGTGCAGGGGTTTTCACTGCCTGGTGATGCATACTGTTCACCGACATGGTTTCACAGCCCAGGATATCATAGAGCATGGTGCCCTTCTCGATTTTCACCTGATGGTGGGGAAGCTCATAGGGCTTGTCCTGGCGGTGCACCACATGGGAAGGCACCTGGGAGAAAATATCCTGATACAGGGTTCCGCCGTAGCTTGCATTCATCATCTGAATGCCCCGGCAGATGCCCAATACCGGCTTGTCCATTCCCATCAGCTGTTCCAGCATATACTGCTCCTGATTGTCCCGCAGGGGGGCCTGATAGCCGCACTCCGGCAGCGTTTCCTCACCGTAAATGCCGGGGGCAATATCCTGGCCACCGGTAAATACAAAACCGTCGCAGCTTTCAAGATATTCATCCCACAGCTCCGGATCCTCGCTCAGGGGCAGCAGCAGGGGCAATCCGCCGGCCTGCTCTACGCCGCCGAAATACAGGGGGTTGATCCAAAGCGTCTGTTTTTTACTGTCATACAAAGGTAAAACGCCAATTCTAGGACGCATGGTAATCATCCTTTGCAAAAAAGTTTAAGCGTGGGGCACCGTGTCCCGGGTGCGAATCACGTGCTCCGTCACCTGCACCTCTACCTTCCGGCTGGAGGGGGTATCCGCCGCCCGGAAGCAGCTCCGTTCCACCGCGCAGGCGTCATAATCCGGCCCGTGAGCGATTTTCAGGTACCCCTCCTCCACCGGCGTTCCGATAGAGGGATCCATGGCCCGCCAAACTCCGCCGCAGTAGACCTCCGCCCAGGCATGGGCCTGGGGAACACCCACCGCCAAACCGGTAACAAATCTTGCACCGATGCCCGACAGTCTGCACAGGCACAGGAACACATGGGCAAGATCTCTTGCATCGCCGACCCCGGACTCCATTGTCTGGGCAGCGGTACGGTTTTGAGATAGGGGAACCAAATCCAGGCTGCGACAGGTCAGGGCACAGAGTGCCTTCGCCCTGGCCCAGGGCTCCTCCGGCAGGGGTTCTCCCACAATCAGCTGCTCCATCTGAGGAGTAGGCTGCGTAAGCCGGGTGGGATAGAGATACAGCCGATCCAGGGGATCATGAATAATATACTTGGAGCACAGCACAAAGCCCTCCGCAGAAAAACCGAAGGAGGTGTGCTTTTTGTCGATGGTACCGGTGTACATCTCATTGCCGTACACGTCGGAAATATGGGTCAACGCCGCATGGGGCGTGATGTTCAGCTTATGGGCATAGGAACGCTGAAAGGGGAACGTGCCCGGCATACAGCGGATTAAAAAATTGTGCTTCAAAATCGGCGCTTCAAAGTCCTGCTGTACCTGAAAACGAAATGCATATTTCTTCATACCGCAGCCTCCTTATTCGCTCATGACCCAGGTGTCTTTAAATCCGCTGGCCGGAGTGCCGTCCGCTTTCATGACGGTAAACCGGGACAGGCCGCCCATCCAAACCCGCAGGGAATCGGAATGCACCGTATACGCCCGGAAATCGCACTTGGCCTGACGGGTGGATACGCCGTCCTCTGCCAATACCGGCTGGGTTTCCACCTCAATCCGGCTCTGGGCAATATAGCGTCTGGGCTCCCGAAGGATCCGCTGGGTGAGCTCCCGCTTTTCCTGGGTGGTCAGGGTATCACCATACACCGCCCCTGCCCGCCGGTCACTGGACACGTCCTTGAAAATCAGACTGTCCATATGCTCCAGCACATATTTCTTCTGGTCAGGATACCAGGGCACAAATGTGGGCACGTTGGGCAAAATGGGCTCCTCGTCCAGGTAGTAGCGGATCATGGCGGGGATGAAATAGTGCAGTCCCCGATCCTCCGCCAGCGAGCAGCCCGGGGCATTGATGATTGCAATATGTCCGGCGCAGTAGGCCTCCATGAGATGGGGCACACCGCAGGGCGTATCCTCGTCAAAGCACAGAGGATCCAGCATACTGTCCAGCGCCAGCCGGTGAATGATGGCCACCCGCTGGAAGCCGCCCTCCGGCGCCTGGTAATAGACCTTGTTGTCCATGACAATCAGCTGCTCGGCCTCGGCCACCACCGCACCGGTGAGCTTCGCCATATAGCACAGCTCAAAATACGAAAGATCCTGCTTTCCCTGGCTCAGCAGTACCACAATGCCGCCCTCCAGCTCCGGATCGTCGTCCATAATGTCCCGATACAGCTGCCGCAGCAGAATGTCAAGGCCGCAGTTGTCGCACAGTTCCGGCACCTGATAGTTTTCCGGGGCAATCTCCCGGCAGAGCTTCCGGGCAAAGTGAGGATAGGCAATGCCATCCGGCACCGACAGGCTGTCCTCCATGGCATACCATTTGCCCCGGGTGCTGCACACCAAATCCGTTGCGGTAATGTGGGTGTAGACACTTTTCGGGGGCTGAATTCTCATGCACTGGGTACGAAAATCCGGAGACGGCAGCACAAACTCCTCCGGAATTTTCCCGTCCCGCAGGATCATCCGGTCGTGATAGATATCGTTGAGGAAGATGTTCAGGGCGTTGACCCGCTGGATCAGTCCCTGCTCCAAATGGGTAAAGGTCTTGGCAGAGAGCACCCGGGGAATGGGGTCAAAGGGCCGCTGGGTAATTTGACGCTGCCCCTGCCGAACCACAGCAAAGCAGGCCCCCTGCTCCAGCATCCAATCATTGACCCGCTGCCGCTGTAAATCGAGCTTTTCCATGGCAAAGCCTCCCTACGTTATAATTCTGTTCATCTTAATAATGTATCACAACTTCCCTGAATATGCAATCATAGAAACCCATAGAAATCAATAAAAGGAACTCCGCAGCGTCCTCTGCTGCGGAGTTCCAAGTCTTATTGCTTCTGTTTCCGAATGCCCAGCACCAGGTAGCGGATGCCGGGAATTCGCCGCACCAGCTCATAGAGTCCCAGACTGATGGGAATTGCCAGCGCCGTCAGTCCATAGCACAGTCCAACGGGCAAATCCAGCCCCCTTTGCGTCAGGCAGCCGATGGCCAGCATCACCGGATAGTGGAGGATGTACACGCCAAAGCTCGCCTGGCTGAGATAACGGGTCGTATGATTTTCCCAATTGAGGAAGCGACCGCCGCAGCCCAGTGCCGCCAGCACCGCAACCCATAGATAAAGGTTCGTCCACAGGCTTTTCAGGCACTCGTCTGACGTGTAGTTGCTTCCATAATAATGCGCCGTATAGACCGCCGCACCGAAGGCCCATAAAATTCCCATGGGAACTGCCATTTTCCCCACGTTATGCTGCACGGACTCATGGGAAAACACATAGTACCCCAGCAGATACGCTGCAAAGTAAATGCCAAACCGATAGGTGGTGATCACCGGCGCATTGAGGATCTGTGCCGCTCCCCAAATCACCGGGAACAGCAGGCAAATCACGATTCCATTCGCCCGCTCCCCCAACTGCCAAACACGGTCCTTCCGATCAATTTTCCGCAGCAACACCAGCAGCAGCGAATACACAAACAACAGCTGAATGAACCACAATGGCCCGATCCCGCTGAGCACCGCAATGGGATACAGCAGCGGCTTCGGCATCAAATTCGTTGCCCCGGCAAGGTCGATGTTCATCAGCCCCGTGATCCAGTGGACAATGAATAGTCCCAACGTACTGGGTACCAGCAGTCGGTCCCGCCGATCCCGCAGAAACTCCCGATTCGTTTTCCCCTCCAGGGCATAGCGGGCGCATATGCCTGACACCAGAAACAGCAGCACCATAAACCAGGGATAGACGATGTACAAAAATCCGTCCCACACCGCAAGATGCTTGGCGTTCGGGATTCCGCCCAACACGCCTACACCGTTGAACAGGTAGCCCACATGGTAAACCGTCACCAGCAGCACTGTGATCCAGCGGATGTTGTCGAGGTATGCCTTTCGTTCCGTCTTCATTGCCCATTTTCCTCCTGACTGTACCGCATCCGAAGCCCCGCAAAGCCGTCGGTAAGCATTCGGCTGATGAACGCTTCATCCCAGGCCTCATAGCCCGTAGCCAGCAGCACCGCAATGCCGTGGACATAGGCCCACATTTCCGCATGGAACACCACCGCCTGCTGCCAGGTGATGTGGAGCGTTTTCGTCAGCAGCTCCAGAATTCCGGCGATGGAATCCAGCTCATTTTCCCGGTTCTCCCCGGTACGGTCCCGCATATAGAGGAGCCGGAACAGCTCTTTTTCCGCCCGGGCAAACAGGATATAGGCCATGCCGATGGACTTATAGGGCGGAAAATCGGAGGTTTTGGCATAGTCCTCGGTGAATTTCCGCTGGAGCTCCCCCGCCGCCTGCACCGTGGCCTGCTTTAGCTCCTCCATCCCGGAAAACGCGCTGAAAATCACCTTGGAGGATGCGCCCAGCTTTGCGCCCACGGCTCTTGCGGATACTGCGTCATAGCCCTTCTCCCGTACAAGCGCCAGAGCGGCCTCTACGATTTCTTCCTTTGAAAATTTACACTCCGGCGGCATATGATTCGCTCCTTTCAGAAACGTATGTTGCGCAACGTATGTTTCCAGTATATCGTTCCGATTCTGCTTTGTCAAGTCCCTCTGAATTGCATTTTCTATGGCATTTTACACGATTTCACAAACCGTTCATTAAAAGTTCATGCAAAAGTCCATAGAATTCCGTATACTGTTGTCAGATATCATAGCCGGAGGTATGCCCTCCGGTTCTTTCCCCCGGAGCATCAAACCTCCGGCTTACTATCCTTAACGGAGGAAGTTTTATGGATCCTTTTGAGCACGATTCCGATTTTCTGGATGACGCCTCTCCATATCAGGACTACTACAGCACCGGCGGACAATACCGTCCCCCGCGCAAGCCCCGAAACCACGGCTGGATCGCCGCAACCTTGGGCGTTTTGCTGCTGTGCGTCACCGCAGGGGCAACGCTGGCCCGGGAAACCCGTACTACCCAGCCGCAGAGCGATACGCCCCAGCCCTCCCCCACCGCCACGGAAATCACCTCTGGCGGTGCACAGGAGCAGGCCCAGGTCAGTGTTTCTCCCGCGCCGCCCCCGGCTTCCGGCACCGTCATCGGTACGGGCACGGTGCTGACCATTACCGAGAGCACCGGAGAAGAACTGGCGCTACCGGATATCTATAAGAAGGTCATTCCCAGCGTGGTATCCATCACCGCCACCAGCGGCTCCTCCACCTCCACCGGAACGGGCATTATCATGTCCTCTGACGGCTATATCATCACCAACTACCATGTGGTCTCCTCCGCCCAGCAGATTGTGGTACTGCTCACCGACGGCCAGGAATATGCAGCCTGCCGGGTGGGCGGTGACGAAACCTCGGACATTATGGTGCTAAAAATTGATGCAACAGATCTGACCCCGGCGGAATTCGGCGATTCCGATGCCGCTGAGGTAGGCGACAGTGTGGTGGCCATCGGCGATCCCCTGGGCATTGAACTCCGGGGCACCATGACCGACGGCATCATCTGCGGCATCAAGCGGGATGTGGACGTGGGCGACCGCACCATGAGCCTAATGCAGACCAATGCGGCTCTGAACAGCGGCAACTCCGGCGGCCCCCTGGTGAATATGGAAGGACAGGTCATCGGCATTAACACCATCAAGCTTTCGTCTTCCGGTTTTACCACCGTGGAGGGCTTGGGTTTTGCCATTCCCATTGATTCCGCCAAGCCCATTGTGGACGAGCTGGTGGAAAAGGGCTATGTCACCGGCCGCCCCGCCTTTGGTTTTGACGTGGAGCAGTTGGAAAGCCGGATTTCCCTATACTATGACCTTCCCGGCAAGCTGTATATCCGCTCGGTGGAGCCTAATTCTGATGCTTACGCCCAAGGCATCCGCTCCGGAGACATCATCACCGCCATTGACGGCCAGTCCGTTACCACAGTGGACGAATTCAATCGCATTAAGAATGAATACTCCGCAGGAGATCAGATTCCTCTGACCGTTTTCCGCAGCGGGCACAACTATGAAGTCACCGTCACCCTGATGGATCGGGCGGATTTGGACTAAACTGCATACAAAAGAACCCTATGTCGCATTACACGGCATAGGGTTCTCTTTTTATGGCAACGCCACATAATCTGGCAAGGAGATTTGGCGTTCCTAATTTACTTGCAAAACTCAACGGCCCGTTCGCCTGCCAAATAGCCGCTGCTGAAAGCAACCGTCAGCGCCGACAGCACGCCCTCGATATAGGCAACGCCAATTTCACCGGGAAGCATGATACCGCGGATATTATCACCGGCGGCATAGAGTCCGGCGATGGGCTGATCCTGTTTGAGAACCCGCAGGTCACTGTCCGTTGCCATTCCGCCTACTGCGTTCTCGTGGAACAGCTTGATGAACAGGGCATAGAACGGGCCGTTGGCAATGGGCGTGGGATCGGGCATCTCCATGGGGCCGAACATACCGCCCTCGTCCTCATCGTCTTCCTCACCGGGCTTGGGGGGAGGGCCGCCGGGGCCTTCGTCGTCGCCGCCGGGAGGAGGGCCAAAGGGCATGGGATCGTTCAAGTGCTCATTATGAGACTGCACCGAAGCCAGCAGCACCGCGGGATCTACCCCAAGCTCTGCGGCAAGCCCCTCCAGGGTATCGGATTTCTTGATGCTGCCCCATTCCACCTCCTGGTCGATCTCCGCCTGGAAGTTGTTGTAGAGACGATCCATGTCCACGCCCACGGCGTCGGGAGTACGGCCCTTGGCGCTTTCCATGGCGTTCTCCAGGGCGGTCTGATCCAATACGGCCCAGAGATAGCGCTCCTTGGTGTGGGCCAGGGGGCTGACCTCGGTCATTGCCATGGGGGCGCGGAACAGCTCACCGGTGGGGGTGATGTTCATCACGCTCATGCCCCGGGATGCAGTCAGGCCGCAGGTGCCGAAGGGGTGCCGGGCGGGGCCGAACAGGTTCACGCGCCGGTTGACATAATCAATATCCGCGCCGATGTTCCGGCACATGGTGATACCGTCGCCGGTGCAGGTGGGGCAGGTGAAGATATGGACCGGCTCGCTGCCGTCGTCCCGATAGAAAATCGGCTGGAACTGGGCCATGAGTTCCTTGTTATGGGTGAATGCACCGGCACAGACGATGACGGCCTTGGCGTGTATTTCAATTTCGCCGCCGGGATCCTGGGCCAGTACGCCGGTGACTGCGCCGGATTCATCGGTGAGCAGCTTTGTAGCCGGAGCGCGGTAGAAAATCTCGCCGCCCTTGTCCAGCAGAATGCCCAGCAGCTTCTTACATAGAAACCAGCCGTTGCCGCCGGGGCCGATGGAGGTGTCAATGCGCTTATGGTTATAGGGCTCGTCATAGGTGCCCACCAGGCCCTTGGAGTTGAAGGGGCCGTCACCGAATACGTAATCCCTGCCCAGATCGTGCTGGGTGATCAGCCAGTTTACAAAGTCCACATCGGCATCCAGCATATTTTTCACCAGCTGACCGTTCACCTGATTTTTGGTCTTCTTCATAAACTGCCGATACAGCTTCTCTCGGGGATCTGGAATACCGTCCTGCTCATGCCAAACGGACCACTGGGCCCGGAACATATGGGCATACCAGGCCGAGCCGCCGATTTCCTTGTTCTTCTCCAGCACCACAACCTTCTTGCCGCTGTCGGCAGCACGAGCGGCGGCGGCCAAACCGGATGCACCGGCGCCGATGACCACCACGTCGCAGTCCCGAATGATCTTGTCATGAACGGGCACTTCGGGCGCGGGCAGGTCGGGATTGGAGATCACATCGTTGTGGCAGACCGTGGCGCAGTGGCCGCAGTCGATGCATTTTTCCGGGTCGATCCAGTATTTTGCGCCCTTAAAACGGATGGCGCCGACGGGACATTCTACCCGGCAGCGGTGGCAGCAGGAACAGTGCTGCCGGTCAATGACATATGCCATGGGAAATCCTCCTGTAATCAGTTATCTATATAACTATTTTAATACGAAACGTTTCCCGCTGCAAATATCAATAATCAACCTCCGGTGCGATTTATGGAACTGAAGAAATGCTACGCTTGTGAAGTTGGGGAGCTATGTGGTAAGATGGAACGAAACAAGGAAATCATTTGAAAGACGGAAGGGAGAAGACATATGAAATACTTGGAAATCGCACTTCTTACCGTTATCATCGGTTATGCAGGAGATGCAATCCTGGGGAATTTCCTGAATTGGCCCAGTGCAGGGGTGATTTGCGCCATAGCGACGGTGGGTGCGTTCCTGCTGCGGGAGATGGATAAAAAATAAGCCGAAATGCAAACAAAACGGGCACATATGGGGAACGAATTCCGCATGTGTGCCCGCTTGCTATGTATTTAGTCCGCGTTGAGAATCTTCATGAACTCGTCGCCGGTGATGGTCTCCTTCTCGTAGAGATAATGGGCCAGCTCATCCAGCTTCTCACGGTTCTCAGACAGAATTTCAATGGCTTTGGCGTGCTGCTTCTTGACCAGCGCAATCACCTGACGGTCAATTTCCGCCTGGGTTTCTGCGGAGCAGGCCAGGGATGCATCGCCGCCCAGATACTGATTGGTGACAGTCTCCAGGGCCACCATGTCAAAGTCCTGGCTCATGCCGTACCGGGTGATCATCGCCCGGGCCAGCTTGGTGGCCTGCTCAATGTCGTTGGAAGCGCCGGTGGTGAAGGAATCGGTGGTCAGCTCCTCGGCGGCACGTCCGCCGGTAAGGGTAGCAATTTTGTTCTCGATTTCCTTCTTGCTCATGAGGTAGTGGTTGCCTTCCTCCACCTGCATGGTGTAGCCCAGCGCGCCGGAGGTACGGGGAACAATGGTAATCTTCTGCACCGGTGCGGAATTGGTCTGCTTGGCTGCCACCAGGGCATGACCGATTTCGTGGTAGGCCACAATGCGCTTTTCGGCGTCGGTGAGAATGGCGTTCTTCTTCTGGTAGCCTGCAATGACCACCTCAATGCTCTCCTCCAGATCCGCCTGAGTAGCAAATCCACGGCCATCCCGAACCGCACGGAGGGCAGCCTCGTTGACGATGTTGGCAAGCTCTGCACCGGAGGCACCGGAGGCCATCCGCGCGATTTTGGAGAAGTCCACATCGTCGGCAATCTTGATCTTCTTGGCATGAACCCGGAGAATTTCCTCCCGGCCCTTGAGATCCGGCAGCTCTACCGGTACCCGGCGGTCAAAACGGCCGGGACGCAGCAGGGCGGGATCCAGAGAATCGGGGCGGTTGGTGGCGGCGAGAATCACCACGCCGGTGTTGCCCTCAAAGCCGTCCATTTCGGTGAGCAGCTGGTTCAGGGTCTGCTCCCGCTCGTCATTGCCGCCATAGTTGCCGCTGTTACGCTTTTGACCGATGGCATCGATCTCGTCGATGAACACAATGCAGGGGGCCTTTTCCTTGGCCTGCTTAAACAGGTCACGAACCTTGGAAGCGCCCATGCCCACGAACATCTCCACAAATTCCGAGCCGGACATGGAGAAGAACGGTACATTGGATTCGCCTGCCACGGCCTTGGCCAGCATGGTTTTACCGGTGCCGGGAGGGCCCACCAGCAGGATACCCTTGGGCATGGAAGCACCGATGGCCTCGTATTTGGAGGGGTCATGGAGGTAGTGGACGATTTCCGTCAGATTCTCCTTGGCCTCATCCTCACCGGCCACATCGGAGAATTTGATGCCGTCGGAGGATTTGACATATACTTTGGCGTTGCTCTTGCCCATGTTGAACATCATAGAGTTGGAGCCGCCCATTTTCTGCATGAGCTTTTTGGACATCCACTGCCCCAGACCGATAAAGATCACCAGCGGCAGGATCAAGGTGAGCAGCAGATTCATCAGCGGTGACATCTGCTGAACGATTTCGCTGGAGAACTGTGCGCCGGACTGATACAGCCGATCCACCAGCCCGTCGTCGCTGATTACGCCGGTTTTATAATAGTTGTTGCCGGATTTGTCCGTAAACAGGATCTCGTTGTCGGAGATTTCCACCTGGCCGATTTCCTTATTTTCGGTCATTTCCATAAACGTGCCGTAATCGACTTCTTTTACCTGTTTTTCCGCCAGATAGGGCACCAGCAGCATATTGATGAGCAGCAGCACAATCAATACCAGCGCATAGTAGATCATCAGCGGTTTTTTCGGCTTTTTGACTTCATTCACAGGATTACCTCCCTTTGCGGCAGTGCCGCTTTCTCTTTTTCTGCATTATACGGCAGAAACAGTTGAAAGTGATAACGAAACTTTGAATTTTTTGAGAAATTTATGAACAAAATTCCCGCCCGGGGAAAACCAGAGCGGGAACGTGAAATGAAAGGCAATACCGCATAAATCGGCAAGAGCGTCTGACGAGGGATTTTTCGTCAGAAAAAGGTGTAAAACCGCAGGAATACTTTGTGTATTTCAAGGTTTTACAAACGAATTTCCGGCGGAAAAGATCCGTCAGAATCCGCAGACGCATTTGTGCGGTGTTGCCTTAGCCAAAATGGCTTTCGATGATGTAATCGCTGAGGGCGGCAGTCCATTCCTTGGGCTCCTCGATGCCGGTGATCCGCAGCATCATGGTGTCCAGCACGGAATAGTTGGGGCGCTGATCCTCCACGATCACAGGCTCCACCACGGCTTCCTTATGGGCCTTCTTCAGAACCTCTTTGGCAAAGGCATAGCGGCTGCACGAACCCTTGCACACCACGTGATAGGTGCCGCACTCCTGAGAATCCAGCATGGCGGCAATGGTGCGGGCGATTTCCTTGATGCTGGTGGGGGATGCAATCTGGTTGTTGGCCATTTTCAGCACCTCGCCCTTTTCCGCTGCAGTGAGAATCTGCTCCACCATATCTCCGCCGCCGCCATAGACCCAGCAGGAGCGGATGATGAGATAGCGCCCGGCCAGGGTCTTGACGAACTCCTCACCGGCCAGCTTGGACTTGCCGTAGGTGCTCCGGGGAACGGCAGTGTCGAACTCGTGATAGGGCACCGAAGCCGTGCCGTCGAAAATATCGTCGGTGGAGAGCTGCACCAGCAGTGCGCCGGTGGACTGGGCCGCCATGGCAAGGTTCCGGGCGCCGATGGTGTTGACCTTGTAGGCCATCTCCTGATTTTCCTGGCAGGCGGCGATGTTGGTGTAGCCTGCGCAGTTGATGATCACGTCGGGAAGCTGCCGGTCTGCCAGCTTCATTACGCTGGTCTCGTCGGAAACGTCGCAGTCCTCCAAATCTGTTGCAAATACTTTATAACCCCAGCCCTCAAAATAACGGGTCAGGGCAAAGCCCACGCGCCCCTTTGCGCCGGTGATCCAAATCTTTTTCATACTGGGCACCTCTTTCTTCAGCGAATTACTTGATAAGATTATAACAAACCGAAAGCGGATGCACAAGAGGATTTGCGGGAAAAATCGCGGTCTCAGCTGCCTGGATCAAATATTTCTTTTGATTTCCCGCCGGACTTCGACAGACTTTTTCCCCGCGTGGGCGTACAATATTTTTGTGATAACCTGGATTTGGATCAGGGGGCCAGCTCATCGAGCCGGAGCACTGCGGCAGTCATATCATCCTCCCCACCGGCTGCCTCGGCCTGAGCCGTGAGCAGGGAAGCCAGCTCTTTGACATTTTCCCCGTCATAGCTGCGGAGCAGATCCTCTGTCTCCTCCCGTACCACGCCGTCGCTGACCAAAACCAGCATATCCCCTCCCCAAAGGGACAGCCGTATCACCTCTGGGCTGCTGGTGCTCCCCACACCAAGCCCCGGAGGCGGTGCGGCTGTTCCCAACTTTTTTACGATTGTTCCGGACTTCACATAGCTGGGTGCCGCGCCCCATTTATAGAGGGTGCCCTGGCCGGTAATCAGGCTCAGCTCCAGAATGTCCATGGTGGAAAAGCAGCCGGTATCCCGGAGAATGTACATACCGTTGAGGAATTCCATGGCGTGATCCGGCTGCATACCGGACTGAATGAGATCGGTGAGGGTATCCACAGCGGTGGTGCTCTCCTGGGCGGCATCGGAGCCGGTTCCCATGCCGTCGCAGAGCATGGCATAGAGCCGTCCGTCACCCGTATGGAAGCAGACGCCCCGGTCTCCGCTGATTCGAGCGCCCCTGCGTCCCTTTGCCGCAACGCCTACTTTTACCGTATAGGCCTCCTGGGGCGTAATCTGTACGGAACGGAGTTGGCGGGCGTTTTCCTCCAATAATTCGGACATATGGAGCAGATTTTGGCTGGCAATCAGGCGGGTTTCCTCATTGCGGCTGCGGAATTGGCTACGGCAGGCGATGCTGCTGAGCTCCTGATTCAGGGCCACCAAAAGGCCCTCCATATGGCGGCATTCCTGGGCAAATTCCGTGGGGAAATCATCCCGCTGTGCCTCGCCGCGGTCTAAAATGGTTCCCAAAGCACTGCGCAGGGCTTGATAGGTGCTCTGGGCATTCCGCTCCCAGCAGGTGCTGTAGCGGGTACATTGGCGGCAGACCTTATTGGCGGCCTTGTCGAAAATATGTTCCCGTTCCTGCTGGGCCTTCTGCTCCGGATCCAGACCGATGGCGGCATAGAGACGGTGCAGGGCGGTTTCGCCATAGGCAAGGCGCTGCTCCACCAGCGCGGAGGACTGCTCGATGGCGCTTTCCTCCCGGCCCACGATCATGGTGCCCGGAAGCACCAACGACAGCAGCACGCCGATGCCCAAATCCGCGAATTCCATCAGCTGCGGATCACCAAGATACAGCATCGCCGCGCCCATTCCCACGGTGGACAGCAGCGTGCGAATCCACTTATGCTGCCGGGAAATACAGGTTCCGGTCAATGCCCCGGCAGTGATCGTCAAAACCCAGATGCCGCCGGACATCAAGCTGGCATCTAGTGCCAGCCCGGAGCACACCCCAACCGCCGCGCTGGTGCCGGGATCGGTTCTGCGGGCGGCGAGTATGGTAACGCCGCAGGCGGCAATGATGCCGGGATTGAGATTCCAGGGCAGTGGCAGACGGCTGAGGCCAATCAGAAAAAACGCCATCGCCATCATCGCTCCGGTGCTGCGGCGTTTTTTCTGGAGCAGCGCATCAAAGGCCAGGGGGCTCAGGGCGGAGAGCAGCACATTTTGGGCGTATCCGGCCAGGAGCAGCGGGGTCAGCTGCCGGCTGAACAGAAATATCGCCCCCACAATACTGCGCATGATCCCCGGCACCAGGCAGCGGAACCAGCTTTGTTTTGTCACCCAGAGGGAGCCGAATATGTACATGGTCACAAACGTCAGCAGGCCCGCGCTGGTCAGCTCCAGTCCCTGAGAAAAGGACTGCATGGTCAGCGCCCCGGCAATGGCCCCGATGAGGGTGCAAAGTCCTTTTAGTCCGCCACCGGCGGCAGCCAGCAGGCCCAGAACAAAGGGCGCAGGCTGTCCGGCCAGCTGTCCGCAGGCAAGCACAAAGCCGCTGACCAGGAAGAGAAGGCAGGAGACGGTTTCCCGCAGGGCCGGGCGGGTAATCACCAGGGGCGACTGGGTGTAGAACCACTGTTCCAGAATGGGGCGTTTCTTCAGCTTTTGTTTCATACAAACCTTCTCCTCCCGTAGATGCGGAATAGAACGGAATCCCGCTGTATGCTGCCATTATAGCGGCATCCGGCGCAGCATCCTGTCGGGAAATGCTGCGGGAAATGGAACTGCGGAAATTATGCAGGAAAGAGCGGAAAAACCAAAGAGGAGCATAAAGTATGGAGAAAATCCCTTGCACAAACGCGGGAAAGCGGGTACAATGGAGAAAGAGAAAGGACGGCGATTTTCTTGGCAACAGAAATTGAAATGAAGCTCGGCGTGCCCAATGCGGACATCCTCCATAAGGTGCTGGAGGATCCGGAGCTGACCCAATATATGAAGGATGACTATGAGACCCGGCATATGCACAGCACCTATTACGACACCGCCGACGGCCAGCTCAGCCGTCGGAAGTGGACGCTTCGTCTTCGGGACGAGGGAGGCCAGCGAGTGGCGGCATTCAAGACCGCGAATCTCAGCGACGATGCGGGCTTCTTCACCCGGAACGAGTGGCAGTGCCTGGTGGACAACATTGAGGATGCCATTCCGCTGCTCATTGACCAGGGCGCACCCAGAGAGCTGAAAAATATCCTCAAGGGAAAGCCCCTGGTGGAGACCTGCGGCGCGGAATTTGACCGGAAAGCGGCCTACCTGTTCCTGGATGACGGCGTTCGGGTGGAATTGGCAGGCGACCTGGGCTATCTCTTTGCGGGAGATCGGAAAGAGCCCATCTGTGAGGTTGAGGTGGAGCTTTTGTACGGCGATGCGGGCAGCCTTCCACCCCTGTGCAATCAGCTCATCGGCGAGTACGGGCTCTATGAGGAAAAACGCAGCAAATACCAGCGGGCAAGAGCACTGGCAGAAGCGGAAGAAATCGAATAAACAAAATGGACCACAGAACAGCTTGATTGCTGCGCTGTGGTCCAAATTTTTGGAATCAGAATGCAAAGTTGCCGTCCAAAAACACGGGGATTTCCCTCCCATCGTGGGTAATTCCGGTGATGGAAAGATCCCGGGTGCCCACCATAAAATCCACATGGGTGATGGACTGGTTCAGGCCCAGCGCCTTCTGACCTTCTGCATCCTGTTTCTCGCCGCCCTTGACGCAGTTGGGATAGGCGGAACCAAAGGCCAGATGACAGGAGGCGTTCTCATCGAACAGGGTGTTGTAGAACAGCAGCCCGGTGTTGCGGATGGGGGAATCATAGGGCACCAGAGCGACCTCGCCCAGATAAGAAGCGCCCTCGTCTACCTGGGTGGCGGCCCGGAGATATTCTTCACCGGTTTCTGCATGGACACCAACGGTTTTTCCGTTCTGGAAGTCCAGATAGAAATTTTCGATGAGGTTGCCGTCCATGGCCAGGGGCAGCGCGGCATAGACACGGCCATTGACCCCATTCCACTGGGGCGCGGTGAAGACCTCCTCCGTGGGCATATTGGCTACGAACTCCACCCCGTCAGCGCTTTTTTCACTGCCGCCCTGCCAGACGTGGTTTTCGGGCAGTGTAACGGTGAGATCGGTGCCCAGGGCATTTTTGTAGTGGAGGGCCTTGAAGTTATAGTCATTGAGGGTTTTGCACCGGCGGGCGCAGGTGTCCACGTGCTCCCGCCAACGGGCAACGGCAGTTCCGTCGCCGGAAATGCGACAGGTGGCGAAAATCGCGTCCCACAGCGCATCCACCGCATCCTCTTGGGACAGCTCCGGGAAAACCTTCTGGGCCCAGGCGGCAGTGGGATATGCACCGATGGCCCACTGGAATTGACCGGCGGTCATCGCATCATAATAGGCCCGGAGACTGTTGCCGGAAACCCGCCGCCATGCCTGAATCCGCTTGGAATCCACGCCCTGAAGCAGCTGAGGATCGCTGCTGTCGATGCTGAGCACCGGGCAGCTGTGGGCGGTCATATAGTCGAATTTCTCCTGAAGATAGCTGGGAAACTCGGAGAAAACCTGGGCGTCGGCCTTGAGATAGCGCTGGCGAGTGACGAAATCATCCGTCCAGTCCACAAACACGTCCCGGGCGCCCAGCTCCAGCGCCACCTGGGCGCACAGGCGCATCAGGGGCGCACAGTCGATGCTGCCTGCAATCCGGGGCGTTTGGCCGGGCTGGACGTTCATGCCGATTTCCACCAGCAGGTGGGCATATTCACTGAGCTTGGCTTCAAAATGTTCAATCATGGTCATAACCTCTTTTTCATTCGGATGGAATGAGTATAGCATATCCGGACTTGCCCTGCAAGATGCGAAACAGGCCGCCGCACCAAGGCGACAGCCTGTTTGAATTGATGAAAGTTTAGCCTTCCTTGACCACCAGCATACCGCCGGAGGCCAGGGTATAGGTTCCCGCAGTTTTGCCGATGGCCTGAATGGTCACGCCGCCGGGCGCGTCGATCTGATCGGTATCCACCTCACCCACCAGGGTGACGGAGGACTGATTGGTCGCCGTCCAGGTGCTTTCGCCGTCGAAGTGAAGAATGGCGCCCTGAATTGCGCCCACCAAAGAGGATTTCTCAAAGTAGACGTTCATCTCACGGTCGGGATCCTCGTGGAGAATCGCGCCCTCCAGCTCAGAATTCTGGATGTGGACGTGGATGCCGTAAACCCGCTTGCCGCCGGTCTTGGTGGCGTTGGGGTCGGTGTTGACGATGGAGTGTACCAGCACGCCGTTGTCGGCGGTAATGTCGCTACTCTCGATGTTCACAATGGCGTTCTGGCTGCGGATGGAGACCGCGTCCTTTACGGAGTTCACGGCGCTGTTCCGCACGGTCAGGGTGCCAACCTCAGAGGGCATACCCATCACGCAGTGGATGTGGGCAAAGTAGCTGCCGCAGACGGCGGTGCAGTCGTCAAAGGTCATGTCGCACTCACCGGCCATGATACCGGCCTGATCGGCAACGTCAAAGTCGCAGCTGTTGAAGAAATCGTGGCAGCAGCCGTCGGCATAAGCGCCGTAGCCAGAGAGAATGGTCTGCACCTTGCAGTTGTTGGCCTCCAGCTTGACATAGCCCTCGGAGCCGTCGGTAGACAGAGCCGCCCAGCCGTCGCCGATGATGGTGGAATCATAGAGATAGGTCTCGGAATTGGACTGGGTGCAGTGGGTGCGGCAGTTGCCCTGAATCTCCAGCGCTGCCGGGGGATGACCCGCATCCTCCAGATTGGCGGCAGCGGCACCAAAGGGCGCGCCGTGGCCATGGAGATAGCTGTTGTAGATATACATCTTGGAATACTGCTCGGTGGCGGTGCAGCAGCGGGCCTTGCCCACGGTGAGCACCTTGCAGTTCTTGACGGTCATCTCGGAATGATCTCCGGCAAACAGACCGGAGCCCTTGCCGCCCAGACCGTTGGAGTTGGAGTGCAGAAAGATGGTGGAGTCCTCCACGGTGTACGTTTCGCCCTCGCCGGAAACGGTGATGCCGCCAGCGTCGGGATCGTCGGACTCGATATAAACGGCCTTTGCCTCGGTTTCGCCGATGGTGCCCGCAATGGTGGGAGCCTTGTCAAACTGGCCCAGGGTGAGCTTGCCGTTTTCCTTCAGCGCAACGGGCGTTTTGGGGGTGTTAGGGCCGCCGGGAGGGCCTCCTTCGCCGGGTCCGCCGCCAGGGCCACCGGGACCACCGGGGCCACCGGGGCCACCAGGACCACCAGGGCCACCGGGG
>OLSL01001067.1_pt1 | contig 27101 bp, 25 predicted proteins | sample 1672511 | NCBI WGS metagenome assembly OLSL01 (sample SAMEA3136694, study PRJEB25190) | human gut metagenome | biome: human gut; feature: human-associated habitat; material: faeces | place: Austria | collected 2013
TTGACTACCGCCTGGCCATTGCGGCAGCAGAGGGCGGTGCGTCTAAAATTCGCATCAACCCCGGCAATATCGGCGGCAAAGAGCGGGTGAAGGCCGTCGTGGACGTGTGCAAAGAGAAGCATATTCCCATCCGTATTGGCGTCAACGGCGGCTCGCTGGAGAAGAACATTCTGGAGAAGTACGGCCATCCCACCCCTGAGGCCCTGGTGGAAAGCGCCCTGGGCCATGTGGCGCTGCTGGAGGAGCAGGGGTTCTATGACATCTGCATCTCCATGAAAAGCTCCTCGGTTCCGGTGACCATGGCGGCCTATCGGCTGATGGATCAGAAAACGGATTATCCCCTGCATTTGGGGGTCACGGAGACCGGCACGGAGCACATGGGTGTCATCAAATCGGCCATCGGCATTGGCGGACTTCTGTGTCTGGGCATCGGCAACACCCTGCGGGTGAGCCTGACCGCCGATCCGGTACGGGAAATCATTGCGGCCAAAGAGATTTTGCAGGCCGCCGGAATTCGGAAGGAAGGCCCGGAGTTTATCTCCTGTCCCACCTGCGGCAGAACCCAGATCGACCTCATCGGTCTGGCCTCTGAGGTGGAGCGGCGGCTCCAGGGCATGAACAAGCCCATTACCGTGGCGGTGATGGGGTGCATCGTCAACGGCCCCGGCGAGGCGAAGGAAGCAGACGTGGGCATTGCCGGGGGCAAGGACTGCGGCGTGCTGTTCGCCAAGGGAAAGAAGCTCAAAACTCTGCCCTATGACCAGCTGGCGGATGCGCTCATGGAGTATATTGAGACGCTTTGAGATTGTGCAAACGAAAGGAAAGGACATGGACGGATGGACGAAAATACCGTAAGACTGCTGGATCTGTTCCGGGCCTATGAGCCGGATGCGGAGCTGAAAGAACTGCTGGATGATGTCAAAATCTTTTCCGCAGAAGTGGATATGAAGACCCGCAGCGCCCTGGTTACCATCTGTCCGGATCGCTATGTGACTCTGAAGCAGGTTCGGAGCATTGAGCGTGGAATTTCCCGGGCCTATGGCATCCATAAGTTTACCCTGCGCACCTGCTATGGGAAGGACAACCTTTCTCTGCTGAAGCCCGAGGATGTGGGCACGTATCTCAAGGAGCTGTTTGCGCCCTGTATGTCCATTCTGGCGGGCTGCCAGTATCGCCTGGAGGGGGAGACCGTGGTGCTCCAGCTGAGGGGAAACGGCAAGGACATGCTGCGGCCCCATGTGGCCCGGGCAGAGCGCTGGCTCAAGGATATGTTTGAAACCCCTGTGAAGATTGACATTCAGGTGGGAAAAGAGCTGGACGCGCAGGCGCTGTTTGAGGCCACGGAGAAAATCCGTCAAAGCGCCGTGGAGCATCTGCCCCAACAGAAGGAGCCAGCCCCCAAGGCCAAGGTTGCGGCGGCTGCCAATCCCAATCTGCTGTATGGCAAGCCCATCAAGGGCGATCCCGTGCCGCTGAATACCATTTCCATGGATTCCGGGCGCGTGGTGGTGGAGGGCGAGATCTTCTCTATGGAGCACCGGGAGCTCACCAAAACCAAGGCATGGGTCATCAACTTCGACCTTACGGACTACAAGGGCTCCGTGCGGGTCAACCGTTATATGGACATTAAGCGGGATAAGCCCCAGGTGCTGCTGGACGGACTGTCCAAGGGTATGTGGGTAAAGATCTTCGGCAAGGTCAGCTTTAACCGCTTTGAAAATGATATTGTGCTGGAGCCTTATTCCATCGAGGTGGGCAAGAAGCCCCAGCGTCAGGATACTGCCGACGAAAAGCGGGTAGAGCTGCACCTCCATACGGTCATGTCCACCATGGATGCCCTGACGCCCACCGCCGACGTGGTAAATCTGGCTGCAAAATGGGGGCATAAGGCCATTGGCATCACCGACCATGGCGTTGCTCAGGCTTATCCCGACGCCATGAAGGCAGGCAAGGGAAAAATCAAGATCCTCTATGGCTGCGAGGGCTATTTTGTCAACGACATCGACGATAAAATTGCCGTCAAGGGCAAGGAAGACTTTGATTTTCATCAGGAGTATGTGGTGTTTGACCTGGAGACCACGGGCCTGAGCTTTGAGCACGATGCCATCACCGAAATCGGCGCGGCCATCTACAAGGACGGCAAGATGGATCGGCAGTTCCAGACCTTTGTGGATCCCAAACGGAAGCTGCCCCAGAAGATCGTCGAGCTCACGGGTATCACCGACGCTATGCTGGAGGGTGCCCCTCAGCTGGAGGAAGCGATTCCCGCATTTCTGGAGTTCTGCGGCGGAAGACCGCTGGCGGCCCACAATGCGGACTTTGACGTGAGCTTTGTCAAGGCGGCATGCCGGAAGCTGGGAATTCAGTTTGAACCGACGTATCTCGATACGCTGGTGATGGCTCAGGGCCTAATGCCCGGCTTGAACAAATATAAGCTCAACGTGGTGGCGGATGCACTGAGCCTGCCTGATTTCAACCATCACCGGGCGGTGGACGACGCCATGACCGTGGGGTATATGCTGGAGCGGTTCTTTCAGATGCTGGAGGAAAAGGGCGTTACCCATGTGGCGGGAATCAACGATGCTATGTCCAGCATGAAGGCGGGCAACAAGATTGCATCCCTCCAGGCCCGGCATATCATCCTGTATGCGAAGAACAATACGGGCCTTCGGAACCTGTACCGCCTGATTTCTTATTCCCATCTCCGATACTATAAGCGCGTACCCCGTATCCCCAAGAGCGAGCTGGTAAAATGGCGGGAGGGTATCATTGTCGGCTCCGCCTGCGAAGCCGGTGAGCTGTTCCAGGCCGTGGTGGCCAACCGCAGCTGGGACGAGCTGCTGCGGATCGCCAGCTTCTACGATTTCCTGGAGATTCAGCCCATCTGCAACAACCGGTTTATGATTACCAAGGGCATTGCGGAAAACGACGAAGACCTGCGAAATTATAACCGTACCATCGTCAAGCTGGGCGAGGAACTGGGCAAACCTGTGGTAGCCACCGGCGACGTTCATTTTCTGAATCCCGAGGACGAAATTTTCCGGCATATTCTGTTGGCTACCAAGAAGTATGATGACGCGGACAAATCCCTGCCCATCTACTTCAAGTCCACCGACGAAATGCTGGAGGAGTTCTCCTATCTGGGAGAGGAAAAATGCCGGGAGGTGGTCATCACCAATACGAACCTCATTGCGGATATGTGCGATGAGATTCGTCCGGTGCCCCATAATCTGTTCCCGCCGTCCATCGAAAACTCCGCAGGCCAGCTGAAAGACCTTGTTTACGGCAAAATGCACGCCCTCTACGGTGACAATCCTCCACAAATCGTCACCGAGCGAATTGAAACGGAGCTGTCGGCCATTCTGGGGCGGCACTATGACGTGATTTATATGTCCGCGCAGAAGCTGGTGGCAAACTCTCTGGAGCATGGCTATCTGGTCGGCTCCCGTGGTTCCGTTGGTTCGTCGCTGGTGGCGTTTATGTCCGGCATCACCGAGGTAAACTCCCTGCCTGCCCACTATCGCTGCCCCAACTGCAAGCATACGGACTTTGAAGCAGGGGAGGGCTATGGCTGCGGCGCGGATATGCCCGACGCGGTCTGCCCCATCTGCGGCGCGGACTATGCCAAGGACGGCTTTGACATTCCGTTTGAGACGTTCCTGGGCTTCGGCGGCGACAAGGTGCCGGATATCGACCTGAACTTCTCCGGCGAATACCAGTCCAAGGCCCACGCCTACTGTATTGAGATGTTCGGCTCCAGCCACGTGTTCCGAGCCGGTACCATCGGTACGGTGGCAGAAAAGACCGCCTACGGCTACGTGATGAAGTATTTGCAGGAACGGGGTCTCAGCGCTTCCAAGGCCGAGGAAAACCGGCTGGCCCAGGGCTGTACCGGCGTCAAACGAACCACCGGTCAGCATCCCGGCGGTCTGGTGGTTATCCCGGGCGACAAGGAGATCTATGATTTCTGCCCGGTGCAGCATCCCGCCGACGACCCGGACACCGATATCATCACCACCCATTTCGAATATCACTGCATGGAGGAAAACCTCCTGAAGCTGGATATGCTGGGCCATGATGACCCCACCATGATCCGTATGCTGGAGGATATGACCGGGGTGGACGCAAAGAAGATCCCTCTGGACGATCCCGCTACCAAGGAAATTTTCCGCAGTCCCGCGCCGTTGGGCTTGCCGGACGACGATCCTATCATTGGAAAAACCGGCTCCATCGGCATTCCTGAGTTCGGCACCTCTTTTACCCGGCAGATGCTGGTGGATACTCAGCCGGACGGATTTGATATGCTGGTGCGGCTGTCCGGCTTCTCTCACGGCACCGACGTGTGGCTGGGCAACGCAAAGGATTTGATTCTTTCCGGCACAGCCACCGTAAAAGAAACCGTAGGATGCCGAGACGATATCATGCTGTTCCTGATTTCCAAGGGCATGGAACCGAAAATGGCATTCAAAATCATGGAGGCAGTCCGAAAGGGCAAGGTCAAAAAGGGCGGCTTCCAGGACGGCTGGGTGGAGAAGATGCAGGAGCTTGGCGTGCCCAAGTGGTACATCGAGTCCCTGGCGAAAATCGCCTATCTGTTCCCCAAGGCCCACGCTGTGGCCTATGTGATGATGGCGTTCCGAATTGCATGGTTTAAGGTCCATGAGCCCCTGGCGTTCTACAGCGCCTATTTCTACCGAAAAAGCCAGAAGGGCGGCTTTGATGCAGAGATGATGACCCAGGGCATCGACAATGTCCGGAAGCACATTGAGCGCATCAAAAACGACCCGGAATCCACCGATAAGGACGAGGATCTGCTGACCACGCTGGAGGCCTGCTATGAGTTTTACCTGCGCGGTTTAGAATTCGCGCCCATTGATATCTATAAATCCCACGCTACCAAGTTCAATCTGGAGGATGGAAAGCTCCTGCCGCCCTTCGTTGCGGTATCCGGTTTGGGCGAAAGTGCGGCCTGGGATATCATGGAGGGCCGCGAGGGCAAGCACTTTATCTCCGTCGAGGAGTTCAGCGAGGCCTGCCCAAAGGTGTCTAAGACCCATATGGATCTTTTGCGGGCACTGGGAGCATTTGGCGATCTGCCGGAAACGTCTCAGGTCACGCTGTTCTAGCATACATACTTTTTTACTGCCGGCGGGAATGGGAATTCTCGCCGGCAGCCTTGCAATTTTGGAACATCCTGCAAAAAGAATCTGGGAGAGAGGACGGATTTCGGCAAAATCCATCTTGCAGAATACACTTTCTTATGATAATATATTAGCGAACGAAAGAAAATGAGGAGCTGAGTTCCATGAATCGAACCATCGGTACGCCGGAGGGCACGCGAGACCGACTGTTTGCGGAGTGTGCGGCCTGCCGGGAGGTTCAGCGGGCTGCCACCGCACTGTTTCAGCGCCGGGGCTATTCTGAGCTGACCACCCCCAATGTGGAGTATTTTGATATCATTCCCGCTGCAGGCCATCCCCTGAGCCAGGAATCCATGATGAAATGCGTGGAGCGCACCGGAAAACTATTGGTCATGCGCCCGGACAATACCGTGGCAATTGGGCGGGTCGCGGCCACAAAGCTCAGCTCCCTGCCTCTGCCGCTGCGGCTATACTATAATCAGACGGTGTTCCGTTCCGACGACATCAACACCGGCGCCCGGACGGAAATTGACCAGTGCGGCGTGGAGCTCATCGGGGCCCAGGGCCTACGGGCGGATTTGGAGATCCTGTCCATGGCCATTGACGCGCTGGAGGCCTGCGGGGTGACGGATTATCATCTGGAAATCGGTCATGTGGGCTATTTCTCCGCACTCCTTCGCAGCCTTGGGGCGGATGAGGAAACCCAAGCCGCCCTTCGTCAGCTGGTGGAAAAAAAGGACTTTGTTGCCTATCGGGAGTGGCTGAAACCCTACCGGGATGCCGAAGCCGGAAAGGCCCTTTGGAATCTCCCGAGAATGTTTGGCGGGCCCCAGGTGCTGGAGCAGGCAAAGCAGCTGACCGGGGATGAAAACGCCAGAAAAGCGCTGTCCTATCTGGAAGAAATCTATGGGGTGCTTTCCGATGCGGGGCTCAACGACCATGTGCAGTTTGATTTGGGACTGATTCAGAACATGGAATATTACACCGGCGTGATCTTCCGCGGCTTTGTCCAGGGGGCAGGGAGCAACGTGATTTCCGGCGGACGCTATGACCGGCTGATCGGTCAGTTTGGCAAAGAGATCCCCGCCACCGGTTTTGGCTTGGATGTGGAAGCGGTGGCAGGCTGCCGGGAGCTGCCGGTACACGCACAGCCCAACACGCTGATTTGGTATGACCTGGGCTGTTTGAAGCAGGCTCGGGCGCGGCTGGAGCAGGAGCCGGAACAGACGGCCATGCTGTCCACCGCCAATACCCCGGAAGCCGCCAGAGAGGAAGTAAAACGGCTTGGGGCCACGCGGCTCATTCTGATGGACAAAACCGGAGAAAAGGAGGCGGCACTGTGAAGCGGCTTAGAATTGCGGTTACCAAGGGCCGCCTGCTGGAGGATTCCCTGGATTTGTTCGAAAAAATGGGACTGGACTGCACCCAGGTGCGGGCGGATACCCGAAAGCTGATTTTGCCCATTGCCAACTATCCCATGGATGTGGTGCTCAGTAAGGCGGCGGATGTGCTGACCTATGTGAGCCACGGGGTGTGTGATCTCGGCATCGTGGGCAAGGATACCATGATGGAGCACGGGGGCAGCTATTACGAAATGCTGGATCTGGGCTATGGAAAATGCCGGTTTGCGCTGGCAGTGCCCCAGGACAGCGACTTTTACGGAACCTATCAAAACCGTGTGATTGCATCGAAATATCCCAATGTCACTAAGATGTATTTTGCGGAAAAGGGCATGGATGTTTCGGTGATTAAGATCGAGGGCAGTGTGGAGCTGGCACCGCTGGTGGGGCTGGCCAACGGCATTGTGGACATTGTTCAGACCGGCACGACCCTCAAAGAAAACGGCCTGGTGCCCATTGAAACCGTGGCGCCGGTCAGTGCACGTCTGATTGTGAATACGGCGAGCATGAAGCTCTGCCAGCAGGAGATTTTTGATTTCATTGACAGAATCGAGGCGCAGCTAGGATGATTACCATTGTAAAAGCAGACGGAACGGCGGAACAGCAGCAGATTGCCGCCATGCGGGAACGGGCCGCGAAAACCGGCGCGGGCATTGAGCAGTCCGCCCGAGAGATCATGGAGGCCGTCCGCCAGCGGGGCTATGAAGCGGTGAAGGAATATTCCCTGAAATTCGACGGCGCGGAACCCTATGAGATTCCCAAATCGGAATTGCAGGCGGCGGCAGAGCGGATCGCCCCGAAGCTCCTTGGGGCCCTTCGGCGCAGTGCCGAGAATATCCGCGCCTATCAGACGGAACTTTTGTGCAAGTCCCGCCAGTGGGAAAGCCCCATGAAGGGCGGAACCGTGGGGCAGGTCGTTCGCGGTCTTAGCCGAGTGGGCATTTATGTCCCCGGTGGACGGGCGGCCTATCCCAGCTCGGTGCTGATGAATGCTGTCCCAGCGAAGGTAGCGGGCTGCGGCGAAGTGATTATGGTGACTCCGCCCACGGAAAACCTCAATGACGCTGTCTTGGCGGCGGCATGGGTGGCTCAGGTGGATCGGGTCATTGCGGTTGGCGGCGTTCAGGCGGTGGCGGCGCTGACGTTCGGGGCAGGATTCATCCCCAGAGTGGACAAGCTGGTTGGCCCCGGCAATGCCTTTGTGGCGGCGGCGAAGCGCATGGCATATGGGACGCTGGACATCGACATGGTGGCCGGACCCTCTGAGGTGCTGGTGATTGCGGACGGAACGGCCAATCCCGTCTATACCGCGGCGGATTTGCTGTCGCAGGCGGAGCATGACGTGATGGCAAGTGCAGTGCTTTTGACCACTTCCCAGGCCCTGGCCGATCAAGTGGCCCAGGAGATGGAGCGTCAGACCGGCTATCTTAGCCGCAGTGACGTGATTTTGCAGTCGCTCCGGGATTATGGTGCGATCATCGTCTGCGACAGCCTGGAAAAATGCTGTGATCTTGCCAACGAGATTGCGCCGGAGCACCTGGAAATCATGACCGAGGATCCCAGGGCGCTGCTGCCCAAAATCCTCAACGCCGGTGCGGTATTTCTGGGGCAGAATACCCCGGAACCCCTGGGCGACTATATGGCGGGGCCCTGTCACGTGCTGCCCACCTCCGGCACTGCCCGGTTCTTCTCGCCCTTGAGCGTGGAGAGCTTCTTGAAGAAAATGAGCATTATTGATTTCAGCCGGGACGCATTGGCAGAGGTAAAGGACGAAATCATCGCCATGGCGGAGAGCGAGCACCTGACCGCCCACGCCAATTCCATCAAAGTGAGGTTCTGATATGAGAAAGGCAGAGATCAGCCGGAACACCAAGGAGACCCGGGTTTCCGTATCCCTGGACCTGTCCGGGGGCGAGCTGTCCATCGACACCGGCATCGGCTTTTTTGACCATATGCTCCATGCGCTGCTGTTTTATGCGGGCTTTGGAGCTACCATCACCTGCAAGGGCGATTTGTATGTGGACGGGCACCACTCGGTGGAGGATGTGGGCATCGTCCTGGGCATGGCGCTGAAAGAAGCACTGGGGGATAAGCTCGGCATTGTCCGCTTTGCCTCCAGCTATGTGCCCATGGATGAGAGCTTGGAATTTTGCGCCGTGGATGTGTCCGGGCGGCCCTATCTTGTGATGAATGCGCCCATGCCCCAGCCCATGATTGGGGACTACGACAGCTGCCTGACCAAGGAGTTTATGCGTGCGTTTGCCATGAACAGTGGCATCACCCTGCATCTGCGCTGCGAATACGGCGAGAACGCCCACCACATTACTGAGGGACTGTATAAGGCGCTGGGCCTTTGCCTGAAAGAAGCGGTGCGGGTGGTGTCCGATCAGGTGACTTCCACAAAAGGAGCGTTGGCATGATAGCGGTGATTGATTACGGCGCGGGCAATCTGAAAAGCGTCACAAAGGCGCTGGATCACTTGGGCTATGCCAATACCATTGTCTCCAGTCCTGAGGAATTGGAGGCGGCGGACGGTATGATCCTGCCCGGTGTGGGAGCATACCCCATGTGCATGGCGGCACTGCGGAAATCCGGCATGGATCAGGCGATTTTGCAGCAGACGGGGAAAAAGCCGCTGCTGGGCATTTGCCTGGGGATGCAGATGCTGCTGGATTCCAGCACCGAAATGGGTGGAGCTCAGGGCCTGGGCTTGATTCCCGGCACTGTGGAGAAAATCGAAACGAATCTCAAACTGCCCCATATCGGCTGGAATAGCCTGAATATTGTAAATCCCAATCCCTTGACCGCAGGACTTTCGGACGGGGACTACGTCTATTTCGTCCACAGCTTCTGCGCCAAGGTGAAAAACTCCGAGGATTTGGCGCTGACCACGGACTATGGCACAACTGTCACGGCTATGATTGCCCGGGGCAATGTGTTTGGCTGCCAGTTCCATCCGGAAAAAAGCGGGCCGGTGGGCATGACCATTCTTAGAAACTTTGGGGAGCTGACAAAATGATTATTTATCCTGCCATTGATTTGAAGGACGGGAAGTGCGTCCGGCTGTTAAAGGGCGATTTTGCCACGGTGCATCAGGTGGCGGAGGATCCGGTGGCAACGGCGCTGGCATTTCGTTCCGCCGGGGCGGAGTGGATCCACATGGTAGACCTGGACGGGGCAAAGGACGGCGTTAGAAAAAACGGCGAGATTGTCCGTGCAGTCTGCCAGAAGTCCGGCATGAAGGTAGAACTGGGCGGCGGCATCCGGTCCATGGAGGACCTGGCAGCGGTATTTGCGCTTGGAGTCAGCCGTTGCGTCATCGGTTCTGCGGCGGTGTCCAAGCCTGAGTTTGTGAAGGAAGCTGTCGAAGTCTACGGGAAAAAAATCGCCGTGGGCATTGACGCCATGGACGGCATCGTAAAAACCGCCGGATGGATCGAGGACAGCGGCCTCAAAGATTTGGACTTTGCAAAAAGCATGGAGGCCCTGGGGGTTCAGACCATCATCTACACCGACATTGCCACCGACGGCGCACTGTCCGGGCCGAATCTGAGCCGCTTAGGGGAGCTTAGAAAGGCTGTGTCCTGTAATATTACGGCCAGCGGCGGTGTTGCCTGCAATGGGGACATTACGGCGCTGAAAGCGGCAGGGATGGACGGCGCGATCATTGGCAAGGCCTATTATGCCGGAACCATCGACCTGAGCCGGGCTGTTCAGGAGGCGAAGTAATGCTGGCAAAGAGAATCATTCCATGCCTGGACGTAAAGGACGGCAGAGTGGTAAAGGGCGTCAACTTTGTGGACATCCGGGATGCCGGTGATCCCGTGGAGCTGGCGAAATACTATTCCGATCAGGGAGCCGACGAGGTGGTGTTTCTGGATATCACCGCCACCAGCGACGCCCGAAAATCCGTGGTGGATGTGATCGAGAACACCGGGAAAAAGGTGTTTGTCCCGCTGACTGTTGGCGGCGGAATTCGCACTGTTGCGGATTTTCAGGAGATTCTCCGGGCCGGTGCGGATAAGATTTCCGTGAACTCCGCGGCGGTGAAGGATCCGGAGCTGATTGCCCGGGCGGCAGAGCAGTTCGGCAGTCAGTGCGTGGTGCTGGCCATCGACGGAAAAAGCCGGGGGGACGGTACCTGGGAGGTTGTGATCGCAGGCGGTCGCACCCCCACTGGACTTGATGTAGTAGAATGGGCGAAAAAGGGGCAGGAACTGGGCGCCGGAGAAATCCTCCTGACCTCCATGGATGCCGACGGTACCCAGATGGGCTTTGATCTGGAGATGACCAAGGCCGTGGTGGATGCGGTCTCCATCCCCGTGATTGCCAGCGGCGGTGCAGGACGGCTGGAGGACTTCTACGAGGTTTTTGACAAAACCGGATGTGATGCGGCACTGGCGGCGAGCCTGTTCCATTATGGCACGCTGACGGTGCCACAGGTGAAGGAATATCTCCGGCAGCGGAATATTCCCGTGCGGTAGGAGGAAAATCATGTTTGACGTAAAAGAGCTATTTCAAAAATCCGAGCTGATTCCGGTGATCGTGCAGGATATCCACACCCATCAGGTTTTGATGCTGGGCTTTGCCAACGAAGAAGCTGTGCGGAAGACCTTTGAGACCAGGACGGCCTGGTTTTGGAGCAGAAGTCGGAAGCAGCTTTGGAACAAGGGGGAGACCTCCGGCAATTTTATGTATGTCAAGGAAATCTATACGGACTGCGATACCGACACGCTGCTGCTGCTGGCAGAACCGGCGGGCCCGGCCTGTCATACCGGCGCGGTGTCCTGCTTCTACAACAAATTGGAGGAGATCAAATGAGCGATACGATTCTCGAGGATATGTATGAGGTGATTCTGGATCGGAAGCAGAACCCCATGGAGGGGAGCTACACCTGTTATCTGTTCGAAAAGGGCCTGGACAAGATCCTCAAGAAGGTAGGGGAGGAGAGCGCCGAAACCATTATCGCGGCCAAGAACGATGTGCCTGAGGACACGGTGGGGGAGATCAACGATCTTTTCTATCATGTGCTGGTGATGATGGCGGAGCTGAATATCCCCCTGGAGGACGTGCTGGCGGAAATGGAGAAGCGCAGCCGGAAAATCGGCAATCTCAAGAAAATGCACGTTTCCGACCATAACACTTAAACTACGAAATCTTAACTTTCTGTAAAGACGACAGGAATCCCTTTACATTTTACCGGTTTTGCGGTAAGATAGTGTCAAGACAGTACCGCTCGATGTGGTATTGCCTCAATCATCAGGAAAAGAGGCTGAGCCGATGGAAGACCAGACGATAAAATTTCATGTAACGGATGACACCAACCGGGAGATGAAGCGGATTCTCACATCGGTGTATTGCTCCCTTAGTGAGAAGGGCTATAACCCCATCAACCAGATTGTGGGCTATCTCCTCAGCGAGGATCCTACCTACATCACCAACTATAACGGCGCTCGCACCGAAATCACCAAGATCGACCGGGACGAGCTTATGGAGGAACTGGTTCGCAACTATCTGTTTAAGTGATGAAATTCCGAGAAGCGCCCTGGAGCTCGGGGCGCTTTTTTCCGGCGCTTTTCCCTGTTTTCCAAGATGTTTTGACAATAGAATATGGCTTCTTCCGTTTTTTGACTCTGTAACCCCAATGACACCTTCAAAAAAACTTCACGAAAGAATGCACCGAAATGGTTGACATATCCGATACAATGTGTTACAATTCGGTTACATTCGCTGAAAGGAGAAACAAGATGGCTACAGAATCCAAGAAAACTCTCCTGTATAAGGGTCGCCCCCTGATGCGAAAGGACAACATCATCTACTACGGATCTATGGCAGATCCCTATATTGTGATGATGCAGGTTTTGGAAACCAAGACCGTTGGCGGCGAGGAGATCGCGTCCAAGGTTTCCGTTCAGCTCCAGCTGACGGATCCCAATGTGAGATCCCGCGACAGAGTGACAAAGCGCTCCGAAAAAGACGGCATTTATTCTGCCTTGGATGTGGGCAGCGTATGGCTGGAGCGGGCGCTGAATGCAAGCTCGAAATAATTTTTCCCTTACACAGAGCAACAAACGGAGGTTACATATCATGAATGTCAAGATTTATCGATCTGCAAAGATGCTGTCGTTTGTACTGGCAGCATCTCTTGCATTAGGATCTGCTGCAATGGCCGCAGACACCGGTTCCATCCATGAGGCTGATTCCGCCGCAGCTGGTATTACCGAGCAGGATGTTCCTGTTGAAGTTGGCGATGTCCTCACGGGTACGGCACTGGGTGTCGGCACGGTGACCGCGCTGGGCGTCAACGTCCGCGAGAACCCCAACATGGACGCAGCCGTGGTTGCAGTCCTGGATCAGGGGCAGCAGGCCGTGGTACTCTCCCAGGAGGGCGACTGGTACCGGGTCAGCTGTGACGGCGTGAACGGCTTTGTCAGCACCGACTATATGTCCCTGGAGCAGGAGGGACAGGCCCAGCTGGGCTACGGCCTCATCAAGTGTGCCGCCGCCAACATCCGATCTTCCGCTGACACCGAGAGCGCGCCCATTACCTCTCTGGAGGAGGAAGAGGTTGTTACCATCACCGGTGTGACCGATGGCTGGTATCAGGTGGACGTAAACGGTTCTACCGGTTATGTCCGCAGCGACCTGGTGGATCCCACCGCCGAGATCCCCGCTGAGAAGATCTATGATTACGCTGTGATCCAGTGTGCCGCTGCTAATCTCAGAAGCGAGCCTGATTCCACCGCCACCAAGACCGACGTGCTGTATAATGGCAGCCTTTGCGCGCTGCTGGAGCAGGACGGCGACTGGTACAAGGTGCAGTATGGCAACACCACCGGTTATGTGCTGGCATCTCTGATGAGCACCACCAATGATGCATCCGACGGCAGCACCAACGTTGAGTCCTACAACGCCATCGTTGCCCGGGAACAGGCAGAGGCCGAGGCTGCTGCGGCAAAGGCACAGCAGGCAGCGGCAACGAAGCCCGGTGCTTCTCAGCCCACCAGCACGCCTGCACAGAGCACGCCTTCCAACGACTATGTGGAAGACAACAGCCAGGAACCCGCATATGAGGAGCCTGCCTATGAGGAACCCGCTTACGAGGAGCCTGCCTATGAAGAGCCTGCCTATGAAGAGCCTTCCTATGATTCCGGCTCCAGCAGCTCCATTGTGAGTGTTGCTCAGAATTACCTTGGCGTTCCCTATGTCTGGGGCGGTACTTCTCCTTCCGGCTTTGACTGCTCCGGCTTTACCCAGTATGTATTCCGTCAGTGCGGCTACTCCATCAACCGTACCGCCGACGCCCAGTACTCCAACGGTTCCTATGTCTCCTACGACAGCCTGCAGGCCGGTGATCTGGTGTTCTTCGCCAATACATACTCCGCATCCGGTATTACCCATGTTGGTATTTACATCGGCGGTGGCCAGTTCATCCATGCAGCCAACGGCGGCGTAAAGATCTCCAGCCTCAGTGAGAGCTACTACTCCAGCCGCTATTATGGCGCAAGACGCATTGCCTAAGTTCATCTGAACCTCAAAATCCTCTTTCCTGGTCTGGGAAAGAGGATTTTTTTTGTAATTTTTCTAAAAACCCTATTGACGAATCCCGTCGAATATGATAAAAAAGTATTTGGAAGAAAAATGCAGGAAAATGATTGAACAAAGTGGCTTTTTATGGTAAATTATTGTCGTAAGCTTACAAAACAAAAATGACTGCCACATTAGGGCAGTTTGGGGAGGATATAATCTATGGAAACCGTATTAAACGTAGTAATTGCAGACGGCAATGAGGCCTTTGCAGAGTCCCTGAAAAGCACACTGGAACAGAACGGTGGCTTTTCGGTGGTTGGAATCTCCGGCGATGGCGAGGTCATCCTGGATACGATGCTCCGTACCAGAGCGGATATCCTGATCCTTGATCCAATGCTGACCGGTATGGATGGGCTTGGGGTGCTCAGTCAGCTGCGGAATTCCCAACTGAAGCCGATGGTCATGGTGATCAGCACCTTTGCAAGCGAGTATCTCATGGGTCAGATGGCAGAGCTTGGGGTAAGCTACTTTATGATGAAGCCCTGTGCCATGGAGGCAGTGGTGCGGAATCTGGAGATGCTGCGCAATACCGCGCCGGCGGCAGGCCGCGTTACCACGGTACAGCGGCAGAACGCCATTGAAACCATGGTCACCAATGTTATCCACGAGATCGGTGTTCCGGCCCACATCAAGGGCTATCAGTACCTTCGTCAGGCCATTATTATTGCAGTGGAGGATATGGATGTGATTAACGCCATTACCAAGGTGCTGTACCCGCAGGTGGCCAAGGCATTCGGTACAACGCCCTCACGGGTAGAGCGCGCCATCCGCCATGCCATTGAGGTGGCGTGGGATCGGGGCGACCTGGAAATCCTGCAAAAGTACTTCGGCTATACCGTGTCCACGGCAAAGGGCAAGCCCACCAATTCCGAGTTCATCGCGCTGATTGCCGACAAGCTTCAGCTTCAGATGAAGAACAGCGGCCTCATCAGTATGTAATGATAAAACAAGATCGCTGCCTCCGATTCCAAACTGGAAGGGGGCAGCGATGTTTTTTAATTACGCTGGAAATCTCCGGAGAGGAACGCAACCGTATCCTCCACGGCCTGCTTTGCTTCCTGGGACAGGGGCTTTCCGGCGTTTTCATGGTCAAAGCTCCGGCAGAACTCCGTCACATGGGCCCTCAGTTCCTTGAGCTGCTTTCGGGCCAGAGCCAGAACATCTTTAGAAAAAGCCAGATAAGCGGCTTCGCTTAAATCCTTCTGCCCCTGCTCCAGCAGTGCGGCAGTGTGCTCCAGACAGAAATAGGGCTGGGCCCGGAGCTTTTCCTGGAAGGCCGCGTCCTTTTTCCAGATGTAGATCACTTTGGACACATTTTTTTTCTCACACGCCGCGGCGCGGCGGCAGACATAGCAGCTTTCTGCCTGAGCCATAAGCTGGGGGGCAGGGGAGTCACCGTCGTATTTCTTGAGCTTGCCCAGCCGTCCGGGCTTTTGAGTGCTTTCCCCGGGCACCAGAGAGGCAACGCTGTCTAAATGGCTCTCCAGCATTAGTGCCAGACTCAGACGGTTGCCCATGCCCAGCATCTTGTGAAAATGTGTCCGGCAAAAGCCCAGCTGATTGGTGACGATCCGGATGTCCGGTTCCATCATAGCCGCGCCCATGATGTATTTGAGGCTCTGATCCTCCAGCTTCTGACGGAGACGGCACAGAGGGCAGCCCTCTTTCTCGTCAAATGCCTCGTTAATGGGAATGGTATATAGCTGCTCTGCCATATTGCTCCGCCTTTCTATGGCGCGTCCGCGCCTTGATTATTCTGTGAAAATTGTGTATAATGATTTTATCAAGGGAATCCTGAGATCAGTATACAGGATGATTGCGAAAATTTCCACTCTGTTTTTATGAGGCATGTATTATGAATGAAATTTACACAAGAACCATGGAGATCGGTTCTTCGTCGGTGGATCTCTATGATAACATCCGCCCTGCGGCCATGCTCCAGATGCTCCAGGAGCTGGGCACGGATCATGCGGCGGTGCTCCATATGGACCGGGACTATCTGGTGGAGGAATACCATGCCTGCTGGATCCTGGCCCGGGTGTGGTATCGGGTCACGCGGCCCCTCCATGCAGGGGAGCAGCTGACCATTTCCACCTGGCACCGGGGCGCATCCAGTCTGATCGTCTACCGGGACTATGACCTGTTTGTGGGAAACGAGCAGGTGGGCGAGGCTGTGGCGGCCTGGGTTGTGGCGGACATCGACAACCGAAAGATGCTGCGGCCCAGCTCCATCGAAAACATCGCCATTTCTGCCCCGCCGGAGCAGGTAAAGGAGCGGCAGCTTCGATTGATTCGCTGCCCCAAGGACAAAAAGCACGTGTATGATCGGACGGTTCGCTATTCCGATCTGGACGTCAACGGACATATGAACAATACCCGCTATGCCGACGTATTGGCGGACGCCCTCGCGGCTCAGGAGCTGGAGGGACGGTTCATTTCCGAGCTCCAGCTCAACTACTCCCAGGAGTGCAAGGAAGGGGAAACCATGGAGATTTCCCGGTTACTGGAGGAGAATAGTTGTTATATTGACGGATGCAGCGACGATGGGAAACGCCGGTTTGAAGCAACTGTACAATTTCAGCCGTACCGCTGAATTATCCTTGACGAAAAGACGCAAAATGAGTAGAATATCATAATAATATCTACGGACACAAAGGAGAGGTTTGCATGATGGTAAATGACAATCCGGCACAGAAGTTCTACAAAGAGGGGCTGACCTTTGACGACGTGCTGCTGATTCCCGCAGCCAGTGAGGTCGTACCCCGCCAGATTTCTCTGGGAACTCAGCTGACCCGCAAAATTCACCTGAATATCCCCCTGCTTTCTTCTGCAATGGATACGGTTACCGAGTATAGAATGGCAATTGCCATGGCCCGTGAAGGTGGCATCGGTATTATCCACAAGAACATGAGCATTGAGCAGCAGATTGAGCAGGTTGACATGGTAAAGCGCTCGGAAAACGGCGTCATCACCAACCCCTTCTACCTGGCTCCCGACAATACGCTTCAGGACGCCGATAATCTGATGGGCAAATATAAGATTTCCGGTGTGCCCATCTGCGTGGAGGATCGGAAGCTGGTTGGTATTATCACCAACCGCGACATGAAGTTTGAAACCGACCTGAGCCGTCCCATCTCCGAAGTGATGACCCATGAAAACCTCGTCACCGCCCAGGAGGGCATCACCCTGGAGGGCGCCAAGGAGATTCTGCGGAAAAACAAGATCGAGAAGCTCCCCATTGTCGATGCGGATTTCCGCCTCAAGGGCCTGATTACCATTAAGGACATTGAGAAGGCAGACAAGTATCCCAACTCCGCCCGTGACGAGTCCGGTCGTCTGCTCTGCGGCGCTGCCATTGGCGTAACTGCCGACGTGGTTGATCGCGCAGGCGGTCTGCTGGAGGCCGGCGCCGACGTGCTGGCACTGGACAGCGCCCACGGTCATTCCAAGAACATTCTCGAGTGCGTGCGGAACATCAAAAAGCAGTTCCCCAATGCCCAGCTCATTGCCGGCAACGTGGCAACCTACGACGGCACCAAGGCCCTGATCGAGGCCGGCGCCGACTGCGTTAAGGTTGGTATCGGCCCCGGCTCCATCTGCACCACCCGTGTGGTAGCAGGTATCGGTGTGCCGCAGATTACCGCCATTTATGACGCCGCCTGCGCTGCAAAGCAGTATGGCGTGCCGATCATTGCCGACGGCGGCATCAAGTATTCCGGCGATATCGTCAAGGCACTGGCAGCAGGCGCATCCACCGTTATGATGGGCTCCATGCTGGCAGGCTGCGAGGAGAGCCCCGGAGAGACCGAGATCTATCAGGGCCGTCAGTTCAAGGTATACCGCGGCATGGGTTCCCTGGCTGCCATGGCCCAGGGTTCCAAGGATCGTTATTTCCAGGAGGGCAACTCCAAGCTGGTGCCCGAGGGCGTTGAGGGCCGCGTTCCCTATAAGGGAAGCCTGTCCGACACCGTATATCAGCTGCTGGGCGGCATCCGTTCCGGCATGGGCTACTGCGGCTGCCCCACCATCGGCGAGCTTCAGGCACGGGGACAGTTCGTGCGCATCACCAGCGCCGGTCTCATTGAGAGCCATCCTCATGATATTACCATCACCAAGGAAGCACCCAACTATTCGAGAGGCTGATTGAACATTTTAGGCAATACCGCATAAATTGGCGGCGAGGATTCCGCCTGAGATTTTGCGTCGGAAAAAGGCAGTTTTTCGCGGGCATACTTTGTGTATGGCAAGAAAAAATAACGAATTTCCGGCGGAAAAGATCAGAGGGAAGACCGGCGACACATTTGTGCGGTGTTGCCTTAGGACCGTCATTGCAGGGAAGGGGAGATCCCGGCATTCCGTTCCAAGAGGACGGGTGCACGGATTTCCCCCGGCAGTGGCGGTCTTTTCTGCGGATAAGGGAAGAAATTATGGTAGACATTTTTGTAAAAGATCTTGTGAAGTCCTTTGAGGTGGGCAACAACCTGCTGGACGGACTGAGCTTTGAGGTGCAGCAGGGCGAGCGCGTGGGCCTGCTGGGAAAAAACGGCGCCGGTAAGACCACGGTGTTCCGTATCCTTACCGGCGAAATCGGTTATGACGAGGGCACTGTAGAGATTGCGCCCGGGAAAAAGCTGGGGCTGATTTCCCAGATCCCCAAGTATCCCCAGGGCTATACCGTGGAGGATGTGCTCCGCTGCGCCTTCCATGAGCTCCGGAATATCCAGAAGAAAATGCAGCAGTTGGAGCAGCAGATGACCGAAGAAGTCACCGACTCCATGCTGAGGGAATATGACCGGCTCACCAACCGCTATCAGACCGGTGGCGGATATGACATGGACGTGAATGTAGACAAAATCTGCAACGGCCTGGGTATCCCCAAGGAAATGCGCACTCAGGACTTTACCATGCTCTCCGGCGGTGAAAAGACCAGAGTGAACCTGGCCCGGCTATTGCTGGAGGAGACGGATATTCTGCTGCTGGACGAGCCCACCAACCATCTGGACATGAAAAGCGTGGAGTGGCTGGAGGAATACCTGCTGAAATTCAAGGGCACGGTGCTCACCATCTCCCATGACCGGTATTTTCTCGATCAGGTGGTAGACCGGATCGTGGAGCTTCGGGGCGGCAAGGCGGAGAACTACAGCGGCAATTATTCCTTCTACGTGGAGGAAAAGGAGGCCCGGTTCGAACTCCAGCTGAAGCAATACGAGCAGGAGCAGGCGAAAATTGCCCAACTGTCCTATACCATGGAACGGATGAAGGGATGGGGTATCAACAACCGCACCTTGTACCGCCGGGCCATGAGCATTCAGAGCCGCATTGACCGCATCGAGAAAACCGAGCGCCCCACCCGGGAGAAGACCATGCAGGCATCCTTTGGTCAGCGGGAATTCCATGGTGACGAGGTAATGGTGCTCCGGGATCTCTCCATGGGCTTTGAGGATCGGACGTTGTTTTCGGACGTAAATCTGCTGGTGCAGGGCGGCGAACGAATTGCGCTCCTGGGCGACAACGGAACGGGAAAATCCACCTTCCTTAAGCTCCTGATGAAGGAGGAAAAGCCCACCGGCGGCAAGATCAAATTTGGCCCCTCGGTGAAAATGGCCTACCTGCCTCAGATCATCCATTTTGCCCATCCGGAGCGATCCGTATTGGACACCATGATCTATGAGAAAAACTATTCCACCCAGACCGCCAGAAACCGCCTGGGCGCGTTTTTGTTCTCCGGTGAGGATGTATTCAAGCCCGTTGCAACGCTGTCCGGCGGCGAACAGAGCCGCCTGAGACTGTGTATGCTCATGGACGAGGAAATCAATTTGCTGATTCTCGACGAGCCTACCAACCATTTGGATATCGCGTCCCGGGAGTGGATTGAAAACGCCGTGGCGGAGTTCCAGGGTACCTTGCTGTTTGTATCCCATGACCGGTATTTCATCGACCAGTTTGCGACCCGAATCTGGGAACTGGAGGACGGCAAAATCTCTGATTTCAAGGGCAATTACCGCCAGTTTAAGGCCATGAAGCAGCGACAGGCCGCCAATCAGATGCAAAAGCAGGCCCCAAAAGAAAAGAAGGAACGGGTGCGCACCGAGGAATCCCTCCAGAAAAAGAACACCAAGCAGCTGGAAAAGAAAATTGCCAAGCTGGAACGGGAAATCGAAAAGCAGGAGGCGCTGCTGGAGCAGCTGGAAACCCAGGTTCAGGAGGCGGCCATGGATTATACCCGCCTGCAGGAGCTGATGGCCCAGCAGACCGAGGCGCAGACTGCCCTGGACGAGATGTATGCCCAGTGGGAGCTGCTATCCGGAGATTTGGAGGCGTAAGATGAAAAAACTATGGATCTTTTCCGCCGTGTTTTTACTGGCAGGCGTGATCATGCTGCTGGTACCCATTCATATGCAGCCCACCGGCGCGGTGCTGCTGCTGTTGGGGCTGGCCATGGGCATTTCCGCCCTGCTTTGGCGGAAGCCCACCAAGAAAAAACAGACCGCCATTCAAATCATTGCCGTGGCGGCGTCTGCGGGAGTTGTGATACTGATGGCGGCAATGGGAATCCTTACATCCAGTGGACAATCCGATTGGAAGAATGCTGAGAAATCCGACTATGCCATTGTGCTGGGCGCAGCGGTGCAGGAAACCGGCGCACCCTCACGGATTATGCGGAACCGTTTGGCGGCAGCGATGGAGTTCATGGAGAAGAATCCCAAGGCTATGGTGATCCTCTCCGGCGGTCAGGGCAGCGACGAGCCGGAAAGCGAGGCGGAGTGTATGTATGACACCCTGGTCTCCATGGGCGCAGACCCCAGTCGGCTGATTCTGGAGGATCAGAGCCACACCACCCGGGAGAATCTCATCAACAGTATGGAGATCATTGTGGGACAGGGCGGAACGAAACATAAAATTGCGCTGGTTACCAGCGAGTTCCACCAGCGCCGAGCGGCGTATATTGCCGATTCTCTGGACATCGACACCTGCGCCGTTGCGGCCCATACGGATCGCTGGTTCTATCGAGTAAACTATACGCTTCGGGAAGTGTTTGCCTTTGTGAAGGCGGCCATGCAGAGCGGAAACTGAGGTGATATAATGGAAATTCGGAAGGCAACCAAAGCGGATTTGGATGCGGTGGAGAACAGCTATCGAGAGTTGCTCCAAAATATTAAGCCCGAGGAGAATTATTCCGGCTGGATTCTGGATGTTTATCCCAACCGAAAATGGGCGGAGGAGAACCTGGCGGATCTGTGGGTGCTGATGGAAGGGGAGACCCTGGGCGCCAGTATGATCCTTAACCACAACCAGCCGGAGGATTACAAGAGCATTCCCTGGGAGATTCCTGCCGCGCCGGAACAGGTGACGGTGATCCATACCCTCTGCGTGCCGCCCAGTCAGTCAGGCAAGGGCTATGGAAAAACCATGGTACGGTTCGCCATTGACGAATCCCGGCGGCAGAGCATGACGGCCATGCGGCTGGACACGGCAAAGGGCAACAAACCGGCCACAAAGCTCTATACCGGCTGCGGATTTGCCATTCGCGGGGCGCGGCAGGTGCTCCATCAGGGGGTAATTCCCGAAGAACTGATTTTCTTTGAACTGGGGCTTTCAAATTCCTGAAAAATAGGGTACAATACCGATATGGTAACTCCAAAGCGATACAAACCTAGGAAGGATGAATCATAATGAGCGAGAATTGCAGCGGACAGTGTTCCTCCTGCGGCGAGAACTGCTCCAGCCGTCAGGCCGAGAGTCTGCTGGCCCAGGCAAATCCTCTGTCCAGCGTGAAAAAGGTCATCGGCATCGTCAGCGGTAAGGGCGGCGTGGGGAAATCCACCGTTACCTCCATGCTGGCGGTGGAGCTGAGCCGTCGTGGCAAGCATACAGCCATCATGGATGCGGATATCACCGGCCCTTCGATCCCCACGGCGTTCAATGTCCATGGCCGTCCCAACGGCTGCGAGGAGGGCCTGATTCCTCTGCGCAGTGAGACCGGCATCGACGTGATGAGCGTAAACCTGCTGCTGGAAAACGAGACCGATCCTGTAATCTGGCGCGGCCCGGTGCTGGCTGGCGTGGTGAAGCAGTTCTGGACCGACGTGGTTTGGAAGGATGTGGACTACCTGTTCGTCGATATGCCCCCCGGAACCGGTGACGTGCCGCTGACCGTATTCCAGAGTCTGCCCATTGACGGTATTATTGTGGTGACTTCGCCTCAGGACCTGGTGAGCATGATTGTCACCAAGGCCGTAAAGATGGCCGAGATGATGAACATTCCCGTGCTGGGTCTGGTGGAGAACTACAGCTATCTCACCTGCCCGGATTGCGGCAAGCAGATTGAGGTTTTCGGCAAGAGCAAGATTGATTCCGTTGCCAAGGAGCTGGGGCTGCCTGTGCTCGCGAAGCTGCCCATTGATCCTCTGGTGGCACAGGCCATGGACGAGGGACTGCTGGAGCATGCAAAGGTGGACGCCATTGCACCGGCGGCAGACGCACTGGAAAAGCTGTAACCGATTTACAAGGCGTACTCGTTTGGGTACGTCTTGCTTTTACCCCGAATGATTGCTGTCATTTCGGGTATGCTATCGAGAAAGAGGGTTCGAACATGACAAAACTGGAAACGGCATTTACCGCAGAGCTGCTCAAAAATCTCGCCGCAGCGGCAGAGCTTACCGGTGCGGAGGAAGCCCGGCTCCGTCAGCAGGCGGAAAAGCTGGGCGGCCCCAAAGCGGTGAAGGAGCTGATCGCCCGGGGACAGATGACACGGCAGTTTCAGCCGCTGAAGGAGAAAAAAAGACTGGATCTCAGTCCGGAAGCCCTGGTGACCAAGGGGAAATATGCCGAGCTGTTCACCGATGAGGAAGTCAACCTCTGCCTACAGGCTCTGCTGGAAGCGGGGATGTATCAGCTGGAGTGAAACCGGTCAAAAAACCTTTATGGATTGTTCAAATATCGTTTTGAGTCTGTCTATAGTTTGGACATAATTTCAAATTATCATATGGACGTAAACAAAAAGAAGCAAAAAGGAGCGTACCATTATGAGCAATGAATACGACAACGATCAAGTCATTCATCCCGATTCCCAGCAGCCCAGCGGGGGGCAGGGTGCCAATACATCCGGATATTATCATTACACCGGCGACACGGTACAGGACAGCCAGACGGCCGCACAGCCCGCAGCAGCGCAGCCTACTGCGGCACCGCAGGATCATGTCGCGGCTCAGAATTCCGTACCCTATCAGCAGGATCAGCCCTACGGCAACGGCATTCCCTATCAGCAGCCTCAGAACACCACCGGCTATCAGGCCAGTAACGATCAGACCCAGTATCCGAACTACGGCGGAGGCGCGGTTCCTCCCACCAATCCCATGTCCGGCTATAACGTGGGCGGTTCGGAGCCTCCTAAGAAAAAGAAGGGCGGCGTAAGCGGTAAGGCCGTGGTAGCCGTGGCTCTGGTTTGTGCACTGCTCGGCGGTGCGGTCGGCGGCGGTGCGGCGCTGCTTGCCCATCGCAGCGGCAATTCGGAAGACAATGCGGTGCTGGAGGCTTCGGAGAGTGAAGAAGAATCCTCCGCCAATGATAATTCCGTAATTCGCTCCAAGACCATTGATGTCACCACCAATTCAACTTCCACTAAGATGACTCCTCAGGACGTCTATGAGAACTACGTCAATGCCGTGGTTCTGGTTTATAACCAGGGTACCACCTCCACCTATTGGGGCCAGACGGAATCCCAGTCCTCCGGAAGCGGCATGATTATCTCCAAGGATGGCTATGTGCTCACCAATAACCATGTGGTCGAGGGCGCAGAAAAGCTCACCGTCATGACCACCTCCGGCGAGGAATATGACGCAACGGTCATCGGCGCCGACGAGGTCAACGATGTGGCTCTGCTGAAGATCGAGGGCGATGAGGACTTCCCCACGGTTTCCATCGGCGACAGCGATCAGATCGAAGTGGGTGAGCAGGTTTGTGCCATCGGCAATCCCCTGGGCGAGCTGACCAATACCCTGACCGTCGGTTATGTTTCCGCGCTGGATCGTGAGATCTCCGAGAGCAGCACCGGCACCACCATCAATATGTTCCAGACGGACTGCGCCATCAACTCCGGTAACTCCGGCGGCCCCATCTTCGATATGAACGGCAACGTAGTCGGTATTACCACCGCAAAGTATTCTAGCTCCGGCTACAGCAATGCCGCATCCGTTGAGGGCATCGGCTTCTGCATTCCCATTAACGACGCCATGAGCATTGTCAACGATCTGATGCAGTACGGCTATGTGAAGGGCAGAGTTTCCATGGGCGTTTCCGTTCGTGCAATGGACACCACCGTGGCCCAGTATTATAATCTGCCTACCGGCGTATACGTGGCAGGTGTGACCTCCGGCTCTGCAGCTGAGAATGCGGGCATCCAGGAGGGCGACATGATTTGCGCCATCGACGGTGACGAAACCGCCAGTGTTGCAGCCCTGAAGCAAAAGCTCAAGGACTATAAGCCCGGCGATACTGCAACCGTCAGCATCTACCGCAGCAGCACGGGGGAAAAGCTGGATGTGACCATCACCTTTGATGAGATGCAGGCAACTACCACCACCGACGAAAGCCAGCAGGACGAGACCCAGCAGGATCAGCAAAATCAGCAGGATCAGAGCCAGCAGCAGGGACAGAACATCAATCCCTTTGATTTCTTCGGCAATGGCAACTAACTCCTGAATATCGGATTCAGCCGGCGAGGACAGTTTTGTCCCCGCCGGCTTTTTTTACGCTTTATAACCGGCGGTTATCGTGCATATAAAATGGGTATTGGAAGAATTCGAGATGGTTCGATATAATACAATCAACATAGTCGAAAGGAGTAATGATATGCTTTCTACGCTTCAGCTCACCGAGCGGTTTGAGGATCGCCGTGAGATCAAGAACATCATGGGTAAGTATGTAACTTCCTGCCTCCTGTGCAGGGAGGACACCATTGTAGACAGCCTGTTCTGCGGCCGGGATGACATTTCCCTGGGCTTTAATGGCGGCTACTATGTGGGTCGTCAGGCAGTCAAGGAATACTACGAGGCGGTATGCGCTGCCACCGCGAAGAAGTCCAAGTGCCTGCAAAAGATTTTCCCGGAGCAGCTGGGCAAGCTCTCTGATGAGGAGCTTTACGGCGTTGGCCCCTTTAAGGCCGAGCCTCTGACCAGCTTTTATATGCAGGAGGCCGAGGACGGCGAGACCGCCAAGGCCATCTGGATGGTGGAGGGCTCCATCACCGACATCACCGAAAAGGGCCCTGTGACCAACTGGTCCTGGGGATACTACTGCGCCGACTTTGTGCGGGAAGACGGACATATGAAGCTGTGGCACGTACTGCGGGTGGAGGATGTCCATTGCCCCAACGGTGTGGACTGGGGTATGCCCGAGAATAACTTCCCCGAGCTGCCCGAATTCAGCGAGCTCAAGGACATCAAACTGCCCGAGCCTACGGTTAAGGAAACCGTCTATGAGACCTATTCCGCATCCCGCGGCCCTGCCAAGCCCCCCAGAGTTCCTGAGCCCTATAAGACCTTTGCTGAGACCTTCAGCTATGGCGTTTGAGAAGGAGGCTTTGTGACATGATTGATTGGACAACAAAAAAAGCCCCGGCCTGGTTTGAACATAACGTTCCCAAGCACTATCCGCTGCCTCGGCTTTCTGACGCGGATATGATTCAGATGGTCACCGATATCGAAGAAGTCCGTGACCTTATGAGCCTGCGCTCCTACTATCAGGCGGCTGATCTCCGCCAGAAGGAGCTGGACGAGTTGTGGGTATCCGAGCCGATCCATGCCGCCAAGGCATCCTACGGCTCCAACTATGGCTACTACTACGGCAAGAGCGAAGTGCAGCGCTGGTATGTGGACGAGTTCCAGGCAAAACGCAAGGCGCAGCTGAAGACCTATTGCGAGAAGCAGGGCATCCCCGAGGATGAAAAGCTCCTGGGTGCAGGCTGTATGTATATGTGCCCCCTGTCCACTTCCATTGTCCGGATTGCAAAGGACGGCCAGAGTGCAAAGGGCATCTGGTACTCCATCGGTCAGCAGTCTGACTTGAAGGAGGACGGCACCGCTTCCGGCCTGTGGATGTATCTGAAGATCTGCGCCGATTTCGTGAAGGAAGACGGCAAGTTCAAGCTGTATCACATTGTGGTGACCAACGACCAGAACTATCAGGCCGGAACTAAGTACGATGCTGATACCTACATTGATCCCAAGGACGATGCACTGGCTGTGGAGTTTGGCAACCCCACCATCCCCATGAACGTCCATGACAACACCTACAACTGGGCCGATAACTATCCGCCCATGCCCGAACCCTATGATACCCTGACTCTGGAGGACAGCTATGGTCCCGAGGGTCATCCCATGCTGAAAGGAGGCAAAGGCGTATGAACAGAGATCTGAGTCTGAGCCAGAGAATCTGGAACTGCGCTGCAACCCAGGAAGCGGAGTTTGTTCACGCAACCCATACCTATCTCCACGCTCGTGCCAATGCCACCGAGGAGTGGAGCCAGATCTGGTCCCAGGATGAGGACGTCAGCTGGGCGCATGCCTTTGGCCGGATGCGGGGCTTTAAGTCCGTATGGAACGGTTCCGTTACCCTGTATGATGTACAGGCAACTCAGCGATTCCAGCGTGCTTATGAGGCAATGCCCGATATCGGCGGCTTTGACATTCGCCCGCTGATGGAGCTGTCTCTTCACACGCTGGCAACCGATATTGTAGAAGTTGCTGATGATGGAAAAACGGCACGTGCATTCTTCCTGACCCCCGGCCTGATTTCTAGCGCGGTGAGCGATAACGGCAAGCGCCGGTGCAGCGGCCTGTGGGAGCGTTACGGCTCCGACTTTATCTTTGAGGACGGCTGCTGGCTGTTCCTTCATGAGCAGGTTTGCCCGGATATGGGCATCGGCTGTGATGCAGGCAACCCCGGTATGGAGAACTATCTCAAGACCAAG
>OLSL01001072.1_pt1 | contig 27055 bp, 23 predicted proteins | sample 1672511 | NCBI WGS metagenome assembly OLSL01 (sample SAMEA3136694, study PRJEB25190) | human gut metagenome | biome: human gut; feature: human-associated habitat; material: faeces | place: Austria | collected 2013
CCCACAAATTGTGACGCACATCTTGCAGAAAGCCTTTTTCAAACACGCTCTAGGAGACTTTTTTGTAATATTATGAATTTGTCAGTTTTATGAAATTCTATATTGGAAAATCTTATGCGGCTTTTTGTGCCTTCATTTTTTTATTAAAATAGATAAAAAACAAGGTATTCAATATAATTCCCACTGCTGTAGAAGCAGGCGCAGCCAAACCGATTTTGGTCAGGCTGGCATCAGGCTGAATACTCATATAATAGGACATTGGCAGACGAACCAGAAGAGTCTGGAAGAGTCCCTGAAACATCACCCAAAGTGTCTGATTGTTTCCATTAAAATAGCCTACCATACTGAACATTATGGCAGTCAAAATGGTTTCAGGAGCGAAGCCCTTCAGATAATCATAGCCTTTCTGGATTACAGCTGTGTCAGTTGAGAACAGACCGGCAAGCACATTACCCTTAAACATAACCAAAATGAAAACCAGACATCCAAATACAAGTCCTACTCCAATTCCTGTAAACATGGATTTTTTTGCACGCTTCTGTTTTCCGGCACCAATATTCTGGGAAACAAAGGAAGCCATGGACTGCATCAGTGAACTTGGAATCAGCATGGCAAAATTTACAATTTTGCAGGCAACACCGTAGCCAGAGGAAGCTTCAAGTCCCAGCCTGTTGACAAATGCACAGAGAGCCAGGAAGGAAATCTGCGTAAGAAATTCCTGAAGTGCCAGCGGAAGACCGATTCCCAGAAATTTTTTGCACTGATGGTTAAAACAAAAATCTTCTTTTGTGATGGAAAACGGAAGCTTCTTTTTGATTAAAATCACAATGGCGCAAACAACGCTGATGGCCTGTGCAAAAACAGTGGCAAGTGCAGCACCGGCGGCATCCAGATGCAGTCCTGCAACCAGCAGCAGGTCTCCGAAGATGTTGACAATACAGGCTACCAGTACAAATAAAAGCGGTGATTTGCTGTCCCCGAGACCACGGAAAATAGCAGCAAGCAGGTTGTAGGCTACTATGAAGAAAATGCCGCTGCCACAAATACGCACATAGCTGGTAGTCAACTCAAGTGCCTCCTGTGGTGCTTGCATAAGCACAGAAATGGGGCGTGCAAAAGTCACCATAATTACGAACAGTGCAGCTGAAATTACAGTAAATACAACTGCTGCGCCTCCAATTACAGAACCAATCTGTTCCGGTTTCTTTTCCCCAAGGTAACGGGCAATGAGAACTGTAATTCCCATTGCAAACTGCGTTACTACAAAGGTGACCAGATTCAGTACCTGGCTTCCGGTGGAAACCGCGGAAAGTCCGGAGGTGGAGCCAAAGCGGCCTACTACCAGAAGGTCTACAGCACCGTAAGCGGCCTGCAGTACCAGTGCGCCCAGAATAGGAAGCATAAATAAGGCAAGCTTTTTCAGAATGCTTCCTTTAGTAAAATCGTTTTTTTCACTTGTCAATGGAAATTCTCCTTTCACACATAATAGTATAGAATTTTTCAATAGTGCGGATCATACATAGGGCATCTTCCTCAGAGATTCCTTTCACGCAGGAAGCCAATGCATGGAAATACTGTTCATTGTATTTCTGGTGCAGTTCTTCACCCTTGCCTGTAATGGAAAGATAGGTGACGCGGCCATCAGCAGGAGATGCAAGCTTTTTCACATAGCCTTTGGTCTCCATATCCTTGATGGTTCGGGTAACACCTGGTCTTGGAAGTGCCAGCGCATCGCTGATATCTGACACTTTCGCCTGAATCCCCCGGCAATTCAGGGAATGAATGACATCCAGATACTGAATGTAAGAGGAGGTCACTCCCTCCGGCAGTGGCGGCAGCATATCCCGGATTCTTTTCGCCTGATAAAAGGCATCCATCATTCGTTTTAACAGTTCAATGTCCATATAGATGCTTCTCCTTAAAAAGTAGTAGAGACTCATGATAAATAATTACCATAAGTAATTACAATTGGTAATTATAATGAGGAGAAGGGTAATTGTCAAGATACCTCTATCTTTTTTCAAACTAAAAAATCCTCTTGAAATGATGGGAGTGAATACCCATCAATCCAAGAGGATTTACAGCGTCTTTATTATTTTTCAGAGGACTTATATAAGCTTACTGGCTGATCAGCTCCTGTAATTCAGCATCATAGTCAATTCTTTCTCCGCTTGTGGTATCAAATACCATAGTAGATTTGTTGTCATCTGTATAAGTGCTCCATTCCGGTACATTCTCGCCATTTGGATCTCCGGTGCTTGCAAAGTTTACCCATGCACTTGCCATTACATCCTGCAGATCATAAGCGTCCTGACTTCCGCCATAGGAACCGGCTACTAAGTCAACATTGTGGAATACAAATGGGATCTCGCCACAGTGCCATAAGTTTACACCACCGTCAATTGGAGATTCATAGGATACAACGTAATCATAGTTCTTAGTTGCACCAGCTTCAACTCGCTTTGTAAGGGTTTTGGAGAACTTGGTACGATCTGCTACATAATAAGCATCACAAGCGCTCTTTTCAGGATAAGCCTTCAGGAATGCTTCTTTTACAGCTTCCGCTTTGTCACCATATTTTTCGGTTAATTTTGCGTCTACTTCTTCATCAGTCCAGGAGTTTTTGTTGGTTTCATTTGGATCCAGAGCAGTCCAGCAGTTCATTTCTCCAAATACAGAACCTACCATAACCGGAACGTCGTTTGTCCATTCCTGGAAATTACTCTGAATATAATCTTCATCAAGAACCGGACGCCAGCTTAAAGAAGTTCCAAGCTCCTCACCTACCTGTTTTAATGCTTCCGTTGCAGCAGCATCAAGAGTATCATACGGAACCTCTTTTAACTGCTCAATCTGGTTATCTGAAATTCCTAAAATCTCAAGTGTTTTTGCAGTTATTTTTTTAGCGGTATCTTTTTCAATGTAACGCTCACTTCCACTCTGTACAATAGCCTGATTGAATAATCCTTCTGCCTCAGGGGAAGCTAACATGCTGATAACCTTACCGCCGCCGCCAGACTGTCCGAAAATAGTTACGTTGTCAGGATCGCCGCCGAAATTAGCGATGTTTTCTTTTACCCACTTTAAGGATGCAATCATATCTGCTGTACCGCAGTTACCGGAATACTGATAATCCTCACCATACTCGGAAACATCCAGGTAACCAAGTACATTTAAGCGGTGGTTTACAGTTACTACAACTACATCACCATATTCGCTGAGATTCTTTCCGTCATATGCAATACCCTCGATAGAAGAACCATTTGTGTAGCCACCACCATGGAACCATACCATAACCGGTTTCTTTGCATTAGCATCCAGATCCTGTGTCCAGACATTCAGATTCTGGCAATTTTCGCTCTGAGCCCAGTAACGATGAGGAATCAGGAAATCTCCGCCATCCGGATCTGTCATTTTTGTAATAGGAGCTGTTGAACCATAGACAAGACAATTGCGGATATCGTCCCAGGTATCAGGAGTCTCCGGCATTTCAAATCTGTCAGCTTTTGCATAAGGAATTCCACGGAAGGTATAAGTTCCGTTATCAATAAAACCACGAACCTTTCCATATGCGGTATCTGTAATGCTCTCTGTTTTGCTCACAACAATGCTCTCTGTGGCTGCTGTATCATCAGCTGCAGCAGCGGAAACTGTTGAAATTCCCATGGAGAAAATCATAGCACTGCTTAAAAGGATACTTATAATTTTTTTCTTCATTTTAAAAAACCTCCTTCAAATCAAGTGACTTTATTATAAAAAAACAGGCCTGTTGGTGCTATAAGTTTTTGAACCAGTCACTGTTACTTTTTTGATTGTTTTGGGAATCTGATTGAAAAACAATTTGATTGGTTGTAGTATATTTTGTAAGAAAGGCTATAGTATTTTTATAAAAAATTTTATGAAAAGAGAGTCTCTATAATATGAAAAGAAATCTGAAAATATTTTTATTAATTGCTGTTTGTGCCATTACAGGCATCTGCATGTTATGTGTCAGAGAAGAAAATAAAAAGCAGCAAATACACAGCGTAAAAAAAGAAGAAAAGGAAACACTGGTGTTTCTTACGTCCAAAAGAGAAACAAGACATATTTTTGAGAAAATTATCGCGGATTTTAATGAATCACAAGATGATATATATGTAGAACTTATGGCAGTACCAAATCCGGAGCAGGAACTGCAAATCCGTGCAATCCAGGGAGAATTTCCAGATATTGTTGAATTTATCGGAGCACAGAAAGATGATCTGGTTAAATATGTAAAAGGCGGATACTTGCAGAAGCTGGATGATTTTTCTGCAACCCATTGTGTAAATGAACATTTTTTGGAAAAATTAAAAATTCTTAATGGTACTTATGTGCTTCCGTTGTCTGTGAATTACAGAGGGATATTTTATAACAAAAGGATGCTGGAAAAGGACGGATACCAGATTCCGTCTACATATGCAGAGCTTATTCAGACGATGCAGCAGATAAAAAAAGCCGGAAAGCTTCCCATTGTTTTTGCAGATAAAGACAGCTGGACGCTTCATCAGGGATGGGATGCAATTGACATGTCCTCCAGGGGAAGCCAGGATAATTTATTTCAGAATGTGCTGAACGGCACTACCGTTTTATATGAAGATCCTATTGCACTTGATTCTACCAGGAAATTTTTAGAAATAAGACAATATGGTCAGAAACAGACCATAAACACAGGATATGATGAAGCTGTAAAAAAATTTGCAAAGGGAGAAGCCTATATGTTTCTTCAGGGAAACTGGGCATATCCTATAATAAAAAAAATAAACCCGTATATGGATTTGTTATTTATGCCGTTTCCTACATACAATGAAAATCAGGCAAGGGTTGTAGTAAAAATAGATGCGACATTGGGGGTTTCTGCATCCTGCAAGCATCCGGAAGCGGCTGGAAAATTTCTGGATTATGTATTTTCAAAAAATGTCAGTGAATATTATGCAGATCAGGCCGGGGCCTATTCCTGCATAAAATCTGTAGATGTAGAAGACAATTATGCGAAGGTATTTACGGATAGGATCAGAAGCGGTGAGTTTTTCCTGGAAGAATTTGCTTATGAGAGCGAAAAAACTGATGCCAGGGATGCCTTGTTTCAGAACTTGACCAGTTCCCCTCAAACATATACAGAAAGAGCATTTTTGAAAGAATGGAATGATCTTTTAATTCTGCAGAAAGGAGCCTGAGTGTGAAGCGAATTTCAAGATTACCTGTATGGTGGCAGCTTTTTATTGGATTAGCATGCTGTTTTCTGTTTTCCCTGATAGTAATTTGTGCCTCCTTTTTCATTGATGTGAAGGAGGCTGAAAAAAATAATTGGTTTTATTTGCACAAAATGAACAGTCAGTGGGAGATGGAAATCGAGACCATAACAAAGAATCTGGATTATTTGAAATATCTGCCCTTGATAGATAAAAATATCATGACAGATATTCGAAACGATTGTGAAAAACAGTCTTTAAAAAAGCAGCTTTCATCAAAGGAATATGTAAATGGTATTCTGGAAGATATCAGTGGAATTAATCCATTTATTTTGCGCACTACCATTTTAACTGAAAATGGAAATGTTTATGGTAACTTTGTGGAAGACTCGTTGACACAGATTAAGCAGGCAAAAAAGCATATTGCTTATTCAAGGGTTGGCTATAAAAATGAGGAATACGTTACAGATGTATATGAAGGCGAAATAAATATGCTTCCTTATAAATTGCTGACAATCGCATACGCTATGTATCCTGTAGAATCGGATCAAAAGCTTGCTACAATTTATATCGATTTGGATTTTGAAGAAATAGAAAAGAGCTTTTCCGTGTTTTCAAATGATGAAATTGAATGCTGTCTTTTTAACAGAAACGGGATCATTTATTCTTCTGAAAAAGAAAACAATTTTCTTCTTCAGGACGTGAAGAAAATTTATGAAAATTCAAATCATCAGGGAACCTTGGAAGCGGATGGCTCTGTCTGGAACGCATATGTTATTAAAATCGATGATTTGGACTGGTATCTGGTTCAATGCATGCAGCGAAAAAGCTTTCTTTTCAATAGTATAAAGAATATTTTGCTTTTTTGTTTTTGGATTTTGATGGTTTTTGTTTTTTTACTGTTTGGAGGAATGCAGCTGATCAATCGCATTACCAAGCCTATTACTGAATTTTCTAATGCGTTAAATCAGGTAACCTTACATAAAAAACAAAAACCACGGCATATCCAATTAAAAGAGGATGTTCCACAAGAAATTTCCACAATGGTAAGTGGCTATAATGATCTTGTATCACGTATTGAAGAGAATATTATTCTGGCATACAAAAACGAAATAAGCCAGAAAAAAACAGAACTGCAAATGCTGCAATATCAAATCAATCCCCATTTTTTATATAATACATTAAATATTGTCAGTGCGTTGGCAAAACTAAATGGAGTTGATGAAATATCGGAAATTTCAGAATGCCTGTCCCATATTTTTCATTATAACGTAAAAGGGGGAAATATTGTACAGCTGAAAAAGGAGCTTGAGAATCTTCAGTGCTATGTAAAAATACAGTCCATGCGTTTTCCGGGAAAATTTGACGTGATTTATAATGTAGAAGAGGAAATGCTGACCTGTGAAATGCTAAAGTTTATATTACAGCCATTAATGGAAAACGCAATGGAACATGGTGTCATTCCCTGCAAACGAAGAGGGCGGATAGAAGTGACCGGAAAAATCACTTCGGCTAATATAGCAGAAATCAGTATTTGTGATAACGGAAATGGAATGAGCGATGAAACACTGCAGATGTTACACCAGGAATTAGAAAAAGACCTGCAGCAAGGCGTGAATCAGAGTTCATCCGGAATCGGCCTGATAAATGTACACCAGAGGATTAAAAACTATTATGGAGAAGAATTTGGAATCTTAGTAGAAAGTAATCAGGGAGAATACACTTGTGTAACGGTTCGTTTTCCGGTATTGGAAAAAGAGGTATAAAGATGAATTTTAAAATTTTAGTTGCAGATGACGAATATTATGCGAGAAAAGCACTCGTCATGATGCTTGAAAAATCCGGATTGCCGATTTCGGTGAATGGAGATTTTGAAGATGGGGAAGAAGTAATAGAATATCTTCAGGAAAACGAAGCGGATATTATCATTACGGACATCCGGATGCCCAATGTAGATGGCCTGGAGCTGGCAAAATATGTGCAGGAGCATGTGCCGAAATGCTCAGTAGTGATAGAAACCGGATATGAAGATTTTCAGTACGCAAGAAATGCGCTGCGCTATCAGGTAAAGGACTATCTGACAAAACCAATCAACGAATCAGAATTGCTTAAGTCTATAAAGGATATTCTTGTTGAAAAAGCAAAGTCAGATAATCTGGAAAATATCAATAAACTAAAAGGAATTGTTGAGAATCTGGATTTTGCACAATTGATACAAAATAAAAAGCTGCTTGATGAGCTGATTCCGGCGGAGCTTTGGAAAGAGTACTCCTGGTTTTTTATGGCGAAGGGAGAGGTTTCGCATTCGGGATATCAACAAATAAAAAAATATTTGCAAACTAAAAGAACTACTGCCAATGTACAAAGCTGGTACTTTAAAAATAAAGGTGAATGCATATTACTCTTTTTTTGCAAGCAGAAAATGGATTTCAAAGCATGCATTGGAGAGACTGATCTTTTGCAGCTAAAAAACAGCTTGGACCATAATTCGTGGTTTGGAATCAGTGGCATCCACAAAGAAAGAAGGGAAATTGAAAGGGCGTACAGAGAGTGTATTTACGCAATCAACAACCGTATTTTAATAAATGAAAATCTGTTTTTCTGGAAAGAAGAACTGGAAATTAAAAATCTGCTGGAAAAAGAAACCCTGGAAATATTCAGCAGAGTCGTAGAATTTGGCCGTATTTATGAGGCAGAAAAAATCATAGATAACTTATTTGCCAGATGCATAAGCGAGCGCGCAAACATTTACAGTCTTTATAATGCAATCATACAGCTTTTTTCCGTTCTCAGGAAAAAGTATTATAATGGATGTCAGATACCCAAGGGAGAAGGGGGATATTTCCTGTTTGATTTTAAGATTGATCTGTATCAATTTCATACAGCAGATGAGTTGAAAAAATATTTGCTTATGATTTTGAAAGAAGTCTGTGAAAAAAACGAGGAAAATGAAAATGAACTTCTGATAGAAAATATTTTAGTGTATCTCGAAAATCATTATGCAGATGATATTACATTAAATGAGCTTGCAGAGCATAAATACTTTGTAAGCGTGGGACACCTCAGCAGAACCTTTAAAAATAAAACCGGATTAACATTTTCCAAATATCTCACAGAGGTGCGCCTGAAAAAGGCAAAAGAATTTCTGGGAAATACGGACTTTGACATTACAGATATAGCAACATTTACAGGATACAATGATGCTTCCTATTTTACTCAGATTTTTCGGAAATCCTGCGGCATGACGCCTTCAGAATATCGTTACCAGGAAAGAAAAAAGAAAAGTCAAAAAAGTGATACTGAAAAAGAAAATAATTTATAGTTTTTATCTTCCGGGAGCCTTAAAATGACATTATCAAAAAAAGGAGGCTCTGTTTATATGAAGAAGAGATTAACTGTATTGGCTGCATTGCTTGCCTGCTCCACACTTATGGGAAGTGCTCATGTATATGCAGAGGAAAATGAAAAGAACGTTGTTGAAACTGCGTACGGAAAAGTGCAGGGAATCAACAGTACAGATGAAAACTATGAGGATGTTGTAGAATTTCGTGGAATTCCATATGCAGCACCGCCAGTTGATGATTTGCGCTGGAAACCACCGGTAGATCCGGAAAAATGGGATGATGTTCTTGTATGCGATACCTACAAGGATATTCCTATGCAGGTATTGGGCGGAGCTGAGGTGGAACCCTATAAAACAGATATTTATTACGATGGAGTTCCGGAAATGAGTGAAGACTGTCTGTATCTGAATGTAATGACAACAGGAGATTCACTTTCTTCCGCAGAAAAGAAACCGGTATATGTGTGGTTCCATGGCGGCGGACTGAACAGCTGCTATACCTTTGAGCCGGAAGGAAATGCGGAAGCTTTTGCAAAGAACGGAATCGTTGTGGTAACAGTAGAACAGCGTCTTGGCGTTTTTGGCTATCTGTCATTGCCGCAGCTTACCGAGGAACAGGGACAGAGCGGAAACTATGGTCTGATGGATCAGATCAAAGCTATGGAATGGATCAAAGAGAATATAGCTAACTTTGGAGGAGATCCTGAAAATATCACAGTTGGCGGACAGTCTGGCGGTACTACAAAGGCAATGGCAATGACTGCTTCTCCTAAAATGGATGTAGAAGTTGATAAATTAATCCTGGAAAGTGGCTTAAAATATAATATGGAATTCCAGACTCTGGAAAGTGCAGAAGAAAAAGGAACTGCATATCTGGGAGATCTGGGACTTGATGAGGCTGCGACACTTGAGGATTTGAGAAACATGGATGCTGAAAAGCTGATTGACAATACCAGTTCTAATTATCCGGGAAGTATGAACCAGGATGGTTTGTATGTCACCTATGAAAGCATTCAGGATTCCATTAATGATGGAATGTTTGATGAGATTTCTGTATTGTCCGGAACAAATATGGGAGAGGGAAGTTATCCGAAGGTATCCACAGCAGATGACTTCTATGCACAATACAAAGAAGCTCTTGGTGATCTGTATGATAAATACGACTTTGAAAATCTGGTAAAAGTAGATGACAATACAGCAGCTATGGTCAGCCGTCAGTTAGGAACCTATGGTCTTGGCACAAATGTCAGCAGAAGCCTTATGGTTAACAGACTGTACGGAAAAATGATGTCAGAAAGAACAGATGGAAAAGCAGCAAACTATACATACTTATTCAGCCATTCTACACCTGAGAGCATTTCAGATTTAGGAACAGACAGAGGCTGGGCTAACCAGTGGGCATGGCATACAAGTGAAATGTGGTATGCGTTCAACTCTCTGCGTGAGGGCGTTCCGGAAGTAAGACAGTGGACTGACTGGGACTATGAGTTAGCAGAAAAAATGAATCAGTATTGGTCAAACTTTATCAAAACCGGAGATCCAAATGGAGACGGACTTGCATACTGGCCGGCAGCAGATGAAAATATGGGATATATTCAGTTGGGAGATGGAATCAGTACTCATGAAGAGGAACTGACAGATCTGGAAAAACTGATGATGGATTATACTACCAACTATTTCAACTTTCCTGTAGCTGAGTAAAAGATACACTTTTAACCTCCTGGAGAATGCAGTGCATTTTCCTACCATACCATGGTTTTTTCAATATTATTCACAGAAAAAGTCGTCGGCTTTAGAAGCTGGCGGCTTTTTTTGCGTAAATAGCGCAAAATCTTTCCTCTTTCTTGTTCTGAAAATAAATTCATGCTATGATAAAAATTAAAAAAGGGCTGAACATAGACAAAAAGGTTTCTTTCCCCCAATTTTGCATAACCGTAATAGAAAGTAGGAGAGTATGGTGAAATTAAAGAAAACAATGAAAAAAATAGGCAAGATTTTTCTCTGTTTTTTGCTGGTGGTTGCGCTGGTAAATATACTTGCACCTCTTTTTTGCAAAAAACCAGATGGAAAATATGCAAAAAATCTGCAGCAGACAGAATTTACTTCTGAGACAGCAGGGGCAGAAAGAATCCGTTGTATTGATGACAACGAAGAAGCACTTTTGTGGCGGCTTCGAATGATTGGTACAGCGAAAGAAAGCATTGTGCTGTCCACCTTTGATCTGCGCGCAGATGAAAACGGCACTAAGCTTCTGGCTGCGCTGAATCATGCTGCGGCAAAAGGAGTGAAAATCCAGCTCCTGATCGATGGAATTTACCAACAGCTTTTTCTGGCTGGAAGCAGTGATTTCCAGGCTTTGGCGGCGCATGAAAATGTAGAAGTGGGAGTTTATAATCCAGTGACGCCAGCCAATCTGTTTAAGCTGAACTATCGCATGCATGATAAATATGTGATCATTGATGAGAAAATGTACCTGCTTGGCGGACGCAACAGTAACGATATTTTCCTGGGAGACCACACAGAGGATATCAACGTGGACAGAGATATTCTGGTGTACGATACCTCAGAAGGACAGGGAGAGTCCCTGCAGCAGTTGGAAAATTATTTTCATGAAATCTGGAACGAAAGCTGTGTGCATGTAAAAAAGGGAAAAGAATCTTCAAAATATGCAGACCAATACCAGCATATGGAAGAAATTTACGCCTCCCTGCTGGAAAAATACAATGATATAGAAACCTACAATTCCTGGGCAAAAGACACCACAGAAGCAAATAAAATCACCCTGATCGATAATGGAACCCAGGCAGACCGGAAAACACCCCAGGTTCTCCAGACCATCCAGTACCTTTCCGAAAATGCAGATCATGTGATCATACAGACTCCATACGTAATCTGCAACGGCTATATGTACGATGTCCTCCAGGAAATTTCAGATCACGCCAAGCTTCAAATCGTACTGAATGCAGTGGAAAAAGGCTCCAACCCATGGGGCTGCACTGATTACCTCAATCAGAAAAAGAAAATACTGAAAACAGGAGCAGATGTCTATGAATTGATGAACGACTATCCGGTGCATACTAAAGCTGTGCTGATCGATGATCACCTGTCAGTGGTAGGTTCCTACAACCTGGATATGCGAAGCACCTATCTGGATACTGAGCTGATGCTGGTAATCGACAGCAAGGAACTGAATCAGCAGATCCGCGCAACAGAAGATGACTATATGGAAAAAAGCAAGGAAGTTCTCGCAGACGGACAGGAAACCGAAGGTGCAAAATACGAGAAAAAACTGCTGACCTGGCAGAAGAAATTGTTCTACGGAGTGCTGAGAATCATCATCCGTCCCCTTCGGCAGCTGCTGTAGATTATGTTCCGCAAAGAAAGAAGGTGACACTATTTGTATGAATAAGAACCAAATCGAAAAATTTCAGCATCTTCAGGAAACTGCCGCAGATTTTCCCTTACCACATCAAATGAGGGAAAATTGGACAGTACTCAAATGTCTGAAGGAGAGCAAAGATTCCTGGACCGTTCTCGTGCAGGAGAATATCAGCAAAATAACCTGTGTGCTGAAATGGGGCAGAAACCTTCAGGCAGATCTGCTTCGTCAGGAAAGCCAGATGCTGGAAAAATTAAAGAACATGGAACTGTCAAAAGTTCCAGAAGGCTACCAGCTGTTTGAGGAAAACGAGGGCGTCTATTTCCTGCGAGAGTACATAGAAGGAATTCCCCTTGACCAATATGTGATGAAAAAAGGCGGCCTGAAAGAATCGGAGCTTCAGGAAACTGCTGTCAAAATATGTAAAACAGTTGAGATCTTTCACTGTCAGAAAGAGCCTCTGGTTCATAGAGACATTAAGCCGGAGAACATTGTGCTTACCCCATCTGGAGATGCGGTTTTGATAGATTTTGGAACCATGCGGTTCTATAAAGAAACGGGGCAGCGGGATACCTTCGTAGTGGGAAGCAAAATCTGACTCTGTGGGGAGCAGATACAATTCTGGAAAATCTGGAACCTTTGAAAGGAATGGAGAATTTGGAATCACTGGCATTTATGACTGATATTCCGTCGCTGGAGGGGATTGAAGATTTTCCGGTACTTAAGTGGCTTGTGATTGATAATTCCGATCTTATAGATTTAAGCCCGCTGGTACAGGCGAAACATCTACGTTATCTTACTATTAATAATACAAGTATTGAGGATTTTTCTCCATTATTCCAATGTAAGGAGCTATTGGAAGTCTGTTGCAGCGAAGAGGTGAAAGAAAAAATTTTGCAGCAAAATCCTGCTCCTGATTTTGAGCTCAGGTAACGCATTTTATAACAAATTAATATATAAAAGGACAGAGCTGTCCCGGGCAAAAATAGGCAGATGTGATAGTATGAAACTATTATATCTGCTTTTTATGTGGCATTTATTACAAAGGAATAGGGAAATATGAAGGAAAAAAATAAAAATGAAACAAATAGTTGGATAAAATGGTATAAAGCAACTCTGGAGTTAACAGAAACGACAATTCTTGCACATAAAATCCGAAAAAAATTAGTAGAGGAAGGATATACAGTTGTAAAAATTTTGTCAGATTATTTTCCAATGTTCAGTAAGGAGAAAATCAAAAAAGACAGAGATAAGCTTATAAGTGGTGTAAACAGTGTATATGCTTTACTGGATGATGAAGCGGATGAGACATGGATGGAGTTTCATTTAAATAATGCACTTTGGAAGATGAAAAATAAAGAACGAGGGAAATATCTTATTTCAGTAATTCGTTTGGGAACTTATCGAGATCTTACTGTTAAAGAGAGAGCAAGAATTGAATCGTTACATAAAAATTCGGTTACCAAAGATGAAGATGTGGAATTTTTGATGCAGACAGTTAAAAAAGTTTATAGTGGGAATGCTGGAATTTTAAATAACAATTCTGTTAAGGCAATGAAAAAATACATGGGGAGAATCTCTACAAAAAGTGTGGAAAATTTTGCAGAAGTAAGTAGAATGGACTCTATTGCATATGCAGCTGCCCTTTATATTTTGAATGAACACTGTGAGAATATGTATGATGCAGGTCTGGATCCTTATGTACTTGGCGTCAAAGCAGCAGAATATATTGAAAAAAGTAAAATGATGGAATGGTATTATCAGAAGAAAATAAAACTTGCTGTATTGAGAGAAAAAATGGTACACTTACCAAAAGATAGCTTAATTTGGGTGACAAAGAAAGAGAAAATGAATATGGAGAAAACGCCAAAAAGGGAAATGGATTTGGAGACAGGAATTGATTGGGAAGAGGATATGAGTTGGAAGGAAAATGCGGAACTTTCTGATGAGATGAAGCAGACGCTGAAACAGATGCGATCAGGAAAACTCCGATAAAACTTACAAGTGTACAAGGTAAATAAAGGGAATAGGGAGTGATAATAGAAAATGCCGCATAAAAATCGGGTTCGTATCTTTCGACAGAATCAGACGATGGAAACCTGTCTGTGCTGCTGTATTCTGATGATCCTTGATTATTACTACAGACTTCCAGGCGGCAGATCCTATCCTACCCGCCAGATGGAAGATCAGCTATATGGATTCCTTGGCTATCAGCTTGAAAATGAAGCTGGGGATCACAGATTTTTAAAGGGAACACCTCTTTCAGCAGCAGCCTGGTTTCTGAGTGAAAGGAATCTTCGAACGGCAATTTATCACTCTGAGGGGGAAATGCTTTGCAATACCCTTTGGGGAGCACCGTATTACCCTGCAGAGATTTTCCCTTATATTTTGGAAAAATATAAATACTGGCTACAGCTTGGGGCGCAGAAAATAGAACAGAAAAAGTGCGAGAAATTATCGGGCAAGCTGCTGAAAAGTCTTCTGGATCAGGGAATGCTGATTTTAACCGCATGCGTAGTGAATAGTGAGGAAGGACAGGTTCTTCATGCTGTTCTGATTGATTCGTACTATGAAGGTGACGGGCTGGTTTTGTTTCATGTCTGTGATCCGGCGTGTGGACAATATACCATGGAGAAAAGAGAATTGCTGAAACATATGAATACCCCTGTAGGGGTTCAATTTATAACTGTAAAAGAATAAAAATATATTTTAGAGGAGGACAATGACCATGACAGAAAAAAAGCTATCCCCAATTCAAATCCTTCGCGCGGAAACCGGTGACATTACCACTTTCCCTGTTTGCATCGTAAACGCTGCCAATGAATCGCTGCTTGGCGGCAGTGGAGTGGATGGTGCCATTCACGCAGCTGCAGGTCCTGAACTTTTTCAGGAGTGCCTTACTTTGGGCGGCTGCAAAACAGGCGAAGCGAAGATCACCAAAGGCTATCATCTGAAAGCAGATTACGTAATCCACACTCCTGGTCCGATTTATTCCATTCATAAGGAACCGGAGAAACTGTTGGCAAGTTGCTACCGTAACTGTATGAAGCTTGCAATGGAACATGATATCCATGAGATTGCATTCCCTGCCATCTCCACAGGCGTCTACGGCTACCCCAAGGAGGAAGCTGCAAAAATTGCCACAGAGACAGTTGCCCAGTGCCTGAAAGAACATCCCGATTATGAGATGCTGGTGCATTTTGTCTGCTTTGGCATGCGGGATTATGACATCTACGAAGAAATTCTTTGAAAAAAATCAGAGTAATACACAGAGCAGAACAAAAAGAGACAAATTTGTCCCGTTCAAATATTGGCGGATATGGTACACTTATTCTATCATATCTGCCTTTTTAAAACATGTTCTGGTATCTTTGCACCTGCTGGGATAATTCAGATGTTCCGTCTATATGGCAGATCATGAACTGGAGAGAGGTGTAAGACGAAATGAAAGAAACAGATGAAATCCTGGGAAAGATAAAAGAAGAGGGTGCTGCATATTTCGCGAAAGACAGGGGAAGCAAGGTAGAGGTAGGTCTTTACCTTGAGAAGCTGATCGAAGAGCATGGAATGAAAAAGAAAGAGGTTGTACGGAAGCTGAATCTGGAAGAGTCCTATGCGCGGAAGCTGTTTGGTGGACAGCGCATTCCTACAAGGAAGATCCTGCTGCAGTGTGCATTTCTTCTGTCACTGAATCTGGCAGATACCCAGCGGCTTCTGGACATTGGACAAAAGCCCAGGCTTTACCCCAGAATCCGATATGATGCGGCAATCATCTATGGTCTGGAAGAGAAGATGACTCTGGAGGAAATGAATGCTTTTCTGGAAGAAATTCACGAGGATGTATTGCTGTAAATTACCGGAGAACGTTTTGAATGCTGTGATTGCCATTGATAGCTTTGGGAGGGATTATGGATCGTATGAAATCAGAACGTGCAAATAAAGAGAAAGAAACTGTAATCAAGTATGAAGCGCCGGAAGGATATGAGAAGCTTTACTTCGATGACCTGAGATTTTTCTATGCTTCCAGTCGGAGTGATGAAAGCTTCCGCGGCAGCATCAAAGAGGAGCCGATCATTCAGAAATACGGGCTGGAATCTGCGTTTGTCAGGTGCCAGGAGCTTCCCATTTTTGATTCCTGTGACAGGGAATGGGGAAGCTATGAGAAACTCTTTTTAATTAACAAGGGTGGAAAAGTCCAGGCAGTTAAGCTTACAGGCGGCTACAAGATCGGTACACTTTATATCTACGAGGATGTTCGTTACGCCGACAGCCGTACCCAGGAAATCTGGAAAGAAATAAAACCATCTGGAATTCCCAGCAGAATTATGAAAGCAATCTACGAGATTTCCAGAGAGCTTTTGCAAAAAAGTACGGATTGAAGTACTTATAAAAAGAAATGTAAAAGAAAACAAAAAAGAAGGTGAAAATTTAAATAAATAGCAAATTAGGAATTGATTTTTTGTCCAAAAGCAGTTAGAATGGCTTTTGGAAAGAAAATAAATTTCTTTCATAAAAAATATGAAAACAAAGGCAGGTGAACAGAATGGATAGTTGCGATTCTCATGGGCGAAGTAGTTGCATAGGATGGAAAAACGAAATGGCAGATGAGCACCGCGCACATTCTGTTCTTCTTTAATTTCTATAAATTATCGAATTCCATTTCTTTTTTTGATCCTATGAATTCCAAGCGTAATTGCGGCATGTTGAAGGCAGTACAGTGTCATTCTTTGGTGACATGAATTAGTCTGCTCTTTTTTCGTGCGTGTATTTGTGTGCTTTCCGGGCGAAAAAATATTTTGCCTGGATGACTTCATATGCCCTGTGAGGGATCCAATATTCCCTTAATGAGCAGGCAGTGTAAGCTGTTTATACTGTAATAATGCTCTCCCGCGGATTTTTTATATCCGTATAAAAAACATAAGACAGATCCATAATATTGAGAATCTGATTTATGAGAGATTGGAGAAAGAAGGATGGAAAAAAGAGTGCAGGATTACACCCAGGACATTCTGGCTGTAATCAGAAGCAATACCTCTCCGGCTGCCATGAGCAGCAAGCTGGAGGACTTTCATGCCAATGACCTTGCAGATGCAATGCCAAGGCTGACTGTACAGGAGCGTTACAAATTATATCGTATCCTGGATATTAATATGTTGTCCGATATTTTTGAATATACAGATTCGGATAATGCTGCAGAATATGTGAAAGAGATGGATGTGAAAAAAGGAGCAGCCATTCTTTCACGGATGGAGACCGATGCCCTTGTGGAGGTTCTCCAGAAAATTGACAAAGCGAAGAAAAAAATCCTGGTGGAGCTGATGGATGACGATGTCCGTCATGATATTGAGATGATCGCATCCTTTGATGAGGATGAAATCGGAAGCCGCATGACTACCAATTGTATCATTATCCGTGAGAACCTGACTGTAAAACAGGCTATGAACAGTCTGGTAGAGCAGGCTGCCAAAAATGATAATATTTCCACTATTTTTGTGGTGACAGAGTCTCAGAAGTTTTATGGAGCCATTGACCTGAAGGACCTGATCATTGCCCGTCAGGACAAGTCACTGGAAGATTTGGTAGCTACTTCTTATCCGTACGTATATGCAGAAGAAGATATTGATGACTGTATTGAAGAACTGAAGGCGTATTCAGAAGACTCCATTCCTGTCCTGGATAATGACAATCGTCTTCTTGGTGTTATCACCTCATCTAATATCATTGACCTGGTTGATGATGAGATGGGAGAAGATTACGCCATGCTGGCAGGTCTTACTGCAGAGGAGGATTTGAAGGAGCCGCTGAAAGAGAGCATGAAGAAGCGTATGCCGTGGCTGATCGTTCTTCTTGGTCTTGGAATGGTAGTATCCTCTGTGGTTGGTGTGTTTGAAAACGTAGTAACACAGCTTCCGATCATTATGGCATTCCAGTCACTAATTCTTGATATGGCAGGTAATGTAGGTACCCAGTCTCTGGCGGTTACCATTCGTGTACTGATGGATGAGTCTCTTACCGGAAAACAGAAGCTGGAGCTTGTATTTAAAGAAATGCGAATCGGTCTTTGCAATGGTGCACTTCTTGGTATTTTGTCCTTTGCGTTGATCGGACTTTATATTTACTTCTTCAAGGGAAAAACATTGGTATTTGCATATGCAGTATCCGGCTGCATCGGAGTAGCCCTTCTTCTGGCTATGCTGATCTCAAGTGCAGTGGGAACCTGTATTCCGCTGTTCTTCAAGAAAGTGGGCGTGGACCCTGCAGTTGCTTCCGGTCCATTGATCACCACTGTCAACGACCTTGTGGCTGTTGTGACATATTACGGACTTGGCTGGGTGTTCCTGATCGGAGTGCTGCATTTGGCAGGCTAAGAGAAAATAATAAAAGAGGAGCAGGCAGGAAAGCCCTTCGTGAAAAGAAACGAAAATGGAATTGTTTCTTTTCACGAAGGGCTTTTGGTTTTGGAAAATAGGATTAAGGAGGAGTTTCTTATAGAAGAAATGTTTTGCAAAATTTATCAACAGAATTCAATACGTTAATTTGACAAAATACAAGGAAGTTAGTAAAATGGATGTAACTTCCAGAATCCAGGCGGCAGTGGGCTGGCGGGTAATTTCTGGTATATGGTTGGAGGCAGAAAATCTTTTGCATCTGACATCATTAATAGAAAAAGCGAGGTTGGATTGAAATGAATACATGGGAAGCAAATATTCGCAAAGTAGTACCGTACACCCCGGGAGAGCAGCCAAATGAACCGGATATGATCAAGCTGAACACCAACGAGAATCCATATCCACCAGCTCCGGGGGTAACAAAGGCCCTTAAGGAGATTCACACAGACACTCTCCGTCTTTACCCGGATCCGACAGCAGGTGATCTGGTACATGCAATTGCACAGAATTACGGACTGAAGGATGAGCAGGTATTTGTAGGCGTTGGCTCAGATGATGTGCTGGCCATGAGCTTTCTTACCTTTTTCAATTCAGAGAAGCCTGTTCTTTTCCCGGATATCACTTATTCCTTCTATGATGTGTGGGCAGACCTGTTTCGCATTCCGTATGAGTGCAAGGCTCTGGATGAGAATTTTTGCATCCGCAAAGAGGATTATTTCGGGGAAAACGGCGGAATTATTTTCCCAAATCCAAATGCGCCTACAGGGGTGGAGCTTCCCCTCTCTGATATAGAAGAAATCCTGCAGCACAACCAGGATGTGATCGTGATCGTGGATGAGGCATATGTAGACTTCGGCGCCAGATCAGCGCTGGAGCTCATCGACAAATATGAGAATCTGCTGGTAGTACAGACCTTCTCCAAGTCCCGCTCCATGGCTGGAATGCGAATCGGTTTCGCGTGCGGAAATGCGCAGCTGATCAAATATCTCAATGATGTGAAATATTCCTTTAACTCTTACACCATGGATCGCACCACTTTAGCCACAGGCGTGGCTGCCATTGAAGATCAGGCATATTTCCAGGAGACTTGCGCTAAGATCATTGCCACCAGAGAGTGGACCAAGAAAGAACTGGCAGCGCTGGGATTTTCCTTCCCGGATTCCAAAACGAACTTTATTTTCGCTTCCCACGAAAGCTGCCCGGCAAGTGAACTGTTCGGGGCTCTTCGCCAGGAGCACATTTATGTAAGATATTTCCCGAAGCCAAGAATTGACAATCACTTAAGAATTACTGTGGGAACACAGGAAGAGATGGAGAAGCTGATTGAATTTTTGAAAAAATACCTGAAAAAATGAGAAAGAAAAATGGAATGAAAAAAAGTGTATTATGTCTGATCCTGACGGCGTCCATGGCAATGTCGGGAATTCCCGTTGCAGCGGAAGGGTTCTCAGATGGAGAGGCAGCATGGGCAAGTGAGAACGCACAGGAAGGGAACTCCTGGGAAGAAAATGAGATAACGAATTCCTCTGTTGAAACAACCGAAACAGGTGAAGATAGTTCTTCATCCGCCGAGGATTTGGGAAATGAAGCAGATGAGAAACCTGAAAGTGATGCAGCACAGCAGTCTTCCGATCAGGCAGCATTTTCTGATGGAAAAACGGAGGTACTGGACGGCTTTGGAAGCCTGGATACAGACACCGGCTTTTTAGACAGTGAGACTGCAGAGGAAGAAACCGGGACAGATGGGGAAGAAGAGGGGACGCTTACGGCAGAAGAAATCGAAGCCCAGCTTGCGCCTATCCGGGAGCTTGCGCCCATCAGCTATGTAGATCCACCGGAAGGGGATGACAGTGACACTGCCAGCGTAGGCGGAGCAAGAGCCACTTCCTATCCGGCGAAATATGACCCGAGAGGAAGCCTGGCCCTTCCTGTCCGTAACCAGAAGCCATCCAACATGTGCTGGTCATACACTCTGGCAGCCAACCTGGAAATCTCTTTCCTGCGGGCTGGAGCAGGATTGTTTGATCTTTCCGAGGAGCATCTTGCCTATTTCTTTGCCAACAGACAGAACGATCCTCTTGGAAATACCCCGAATGACAGGAACAAAGTTCTGCATTTCTACCGGGATGGCGGCAACCAGACGTTAGCAGCAATTTTCCTTAGCTCCTGGAGCGGTATGGCACTGGAATCCCAGGTGCCTTATGAGACAAATGCGGACCACACCCTGGATTCCGATGCGGTTCCATCTTCCGGTATGGCATACAAAACCACTGCATACCTGGAAAATGCCGCATTTTCCTCCTACTCTGTGGCAAAGATCAAAAACCTGATTTCGGAATACGGATCTGTTTCCATGTCCATTGGCATGTATGACAGCTGCTACAACCCGAAGACGTATGCGTACAGCTATTCTGGAAATGCAGGCGTGAACCATGCGGTAACCCTGGTGGGCTGGGATGATAACTTTGCAAAGGAGAATTTTAATTCCAGCTGCAATGTGACTTCAGACGGAGCCTGGATTGTGCGGAACAGTTGGGGAGAGCAATGGGGCGATAAGGGATATTTCTATATTTCTTACGAAAATAAATGCAATTATAATATCGTAGCAGCAGAAGCAGTCACAAATCCAAAATACAGAAACAATTATTTTTATGACGGTTCCTGCGCTTTGAGCAAACTGAAGCTTTACCCGTCAGGAAGTGGCGGCATTTCCTCTGTTTCCAATGTTTTTCAGGCAAAGGCAGGAAAAGGCAAAGGGGAAGCTCTGGGAGAAGTGGTTCTGTCTACTTATACAGATGGCGGCTCCTACAGCATTCAGGTCTACATCAATCTGAAGGATCAGAGCAACCCGGTAAGCGGAACGCCTGCGTACAGTACGCCAGTGACTTTTTATCAGGAGCATGCGGGGATTTCGACGGTGCAGGTTCCGGAAGTGAATCTGATCAGCGGAACTTTGTATTCCGTAGTGGTTACCAACATTGGTTCCGGTGCTGTGGAATACCTGTGCGAAACCAACAATTCCTATAGCTGGGTGGAATTTGCTGCAGACCTGAAAGCAAATCAGAGCTTCTGTTATCATGAAGACAATGGCTGGAGTGATTTTTCCAAGACCAGTCCCAGTGCCTGCGCAAGAATCAAGGCTCATACCAGAACGCTGGACAGTGCTGTCGCAGTAGGAAAGCCTGCTTCGTTTGCGGCGAAAGCAAAGGCATATAATCAAATTGCCCTGACCTGGGAAAAGGTTTCCGGTGTTTCCGGCTATCAGGTATACCGAAAGGAAGAGGGCGGAAGCTACAGGAGAGTGAAGACTGTATCCTGGAAGGAAAGTTCTTGGACGGATACAAAGGTGAATCCGGGAATTACCTGTACCTATCGGATCCGGGCTTACAGCGTGGTGTCTGGGACTGCTAAATATTCTGCCTACAGTTCTGCTGTATCTGTGAAAACAGCGTTATCCAGACCCTCTGTTTCCGTGAAGGTTTCTTCTGATCTTTCCAACACGGTAAGCTGGAAGAAGATTGCAGGAGCTTCCGGCTACCTGGTTTACCGGAAAACAGCTTCTGGAAAATGGACGAGAATTGCCACTATTACGAAGTCCTCCACAATCACATATCAGGATAAAAAGATCAGTGCCAATACAGTGTATGAATACACGGTGCGAGCCTATCGGAATGTGAATGGCAAAAGGGTGACAAGCAGTTACAGGTCCAGCGGAAAATACAAATCCGCACCGGCCAGACAAACCATCACTTCCATTTCCAATGCAAAGAAAGGTTTGCTTCTGAAATGGAAAGCACAGAAAAAATGTGATGGGTATTATATTTATCGAAAAGTGGGAAACGGCAGCTATAAGCTGGCAGCAACCATCAAAAAAGGAAGAACTGCATCCTGGACGGATACCAAGGTGACAAAAGGCAGGAAATATCAATATTATATATGCGCCTATGTGAAAGAACCAAAAGGCGTGGTGAAGAGCAAATACAAAGTTTCTTTCCAGGTTCGCAGAACGAGGTAGAAGGAAGCTCCTTACAGGAGCTTCCTTTTTAACATACGGCTTTAGCCTGTTCAAAATGTCTACGCATCGTGTATTATGCAGGATAAACTTAGCGTAAAAGAATATTAGGACCCTTTTAAGGGTTAAGGCGAAGTAGTACAAATGCCCTTTTAAGGGCGGCGACGAGTCAAGAGCAATGTGGCTGGAGCAAAGCGAAATCCAGCGCCTTGAGACGCTGGCCTAGCATTAAAGGCTTATAGCCGTCCTACGAGCCACCCGTTTCACGGGTGGGGGCGACTTTTCGGATGCCGGTGTCGATGACGTCAGATATGTGTCGACAAATAAGTCTTGCAATCAAAAAGTTCTGGTGTGTATAATATAGGGCAAAGGCATTCATTTGCAATTGATATGGACAGAGTGCCGATAATGTGCTATGATAAGCAATATTAGATTAAATATTCATTTTTTTGTTCAACATAAAATTTCTGTCCTATCAGACATTTGTATCCCGTAGAAAATGAAATGTAATTTAGAATGATAATGAGTCGAAGAGGTAGATGGTTGATGAGAGAAAAATACGAATCGTTACCCCTGGTGGAGCTGAAAGCGCTTGCGAAAGCCAGAGGACTGAAGGGCATTTCTACTATGAGAAAGCCTGAATTAATTGAGCGTATGCTGGAAGAAGACAAAAAAGAAGCTGCTGAGAAAGAAGCAGCGAAGCCGGAAGAGGTGAAAAAAGAAGCTTCCGATATGGTACAGGACGCTCCTGCAGGTACACCTGTAAGAAGAGAGCCGGAAGCAGCCCCTGTGAAAAAGGAAGAGCCCGCAAGAACCCGGACCATTGTAAGAAGAAATCCGGAATTTCGCGGCAGCTATGCAGCAAGAGGTGAGAATACAGGACGTCAGAATGGCTACAGCAACGCCAGACAGGACAGCCCTGCAAGGCAGGAGCCGGTCATTCGCCCTGTAGAAGTTGTTCCTCCTGCAGAGACCAAAAGTGAGGAACCAGAGCAGATTCGCGAGAATGCCGAAGGACATGCTGAGCATGTAAGCAATACTTATCACGTTCCTGCAGAGACCGTCCAGCTGGACAGCGGTGAGCGTGCCAACGGTATTCTGGAAGTTATGCCGGATGGCTTCGGCTTCATCAGAAGCGAGAACTATCTTCCAGGTGAGAATGACATTTATGTTTCCCCGTCCCAGATCCGGAGATTTAATCTGAAGACCGGAGATATTATCCAGGGAAATATCAGGATCAAGACCCAGGGTGAGAAATTCAGTGCCCTTTTGTATGTGACATCCATCAATGGTTTCCATCCAAGCGAAGGTCAGAAGAGATACAATTTCGAGAACATGACCCCCATTTTCCCGGATGAGCGTCTGATCATGGAACGTCCTGGCGGAACCACAGCCATGCGTATTGTAGATCTGATCAGTCCTATCGGAAAGGGACAGCGAGGCATGATCGTTTCCCCGCCTAAGGCAGGTAAGACCACCCTTCTCAAAGACATTGCCAAGTCCATTTTGAAGAATAACAAGGACATGCATCTGATCATTCTTCTCATTGACGAGCGTCCAGAGGAGGTTACTGATATCAAGGAAGCAATACAGGGACCGAATGTAGAGGTTATCTATTCTACATTTGATGAGCTTCCGGAGCATCATAAGCGTGTATCTGAGATGGTTGTGGAGCGTGCACGCCGCCTTGTAGAACATAAGCAGGATGTTGTGATCCTTCTGGATTCCATCACCAGACTGGCAAGAGCCTATAACCTGGTCGTTCCTCCAAGCGGAAGAACTCTTTCCGGAGGTCTTGACCCGGGAGCACTTCATATGCCGAAGCGTTTCTTCGGTGCAGCCCGCAACATGCGTGAGGGAGGAAGCCTTACCATTCTTGCTACTGCACTGGTTGACACCGGAAGCAAGATGGATGATGTGATCTACGAGGAATTCAAGGGAACCGGCAATATGGAGCTTGTTCTTGACCGCAAGCTTCAGGAAAAACGTGTATTCCCGGCAATCGACATCCAGAAATCCGGAACCAGACGTGAGGACCTTCTTCTGAGCAAAGATGAGCAGGAAGCTGTGTACATTATGCGAAAAGCCCTTAACGGAATGAAGTCTGAGGATGCGGTAGAACAGATCCTGAACATGTTTGCCCGTACTCGAAACAACGCAGAATTTGTGCAAACTGTAAAAAAACAGAAATTTTTATAAATAACTTGCATTTCTCATAACAGCATGCTATAATCAGTAGGCTGTGTAAAGTGTGAATTCGTCAGATTCAACGCAAATAAAATAGAATAAATATAGAGAGGTGAAAATCATGAGAGAAGGAATCCATCCGAATTACTATCAGGCAACTGTAACCTGCAACTGCGGTAATACTTTTGTAACAGGTTCTACCAAGCAGGACATCCACGTAGAAATCTGCTCCAAATGTCATCCGTTCTATACAGGACAGCAGAAAGCTACTCAGGCTCGCGGACGTATCAATAAGTTCAATGAGAAATACGGCCTGAATAAATAATTTGAATATTACTGAATGAGAAGGTTGAGGTTGGGAAATCTCAACCTTTCTTTGTAACTGGAGGATAAAATGAAACCATCCAATATCGGTGGACAAGCTGTAATGGAAGGCATTATGATGCGCCATAAGGATAAATACTCCATTGCAGTACGACGTCCTGATAAAGAAATTGAAGTAAAAGTGGAAGATTATAAATGCATTTTCGGGAAAGCCAGGATCTGGCGGAAACCAATCATCCGCGGAATGGTAAGCTTTATTGATTCTCTGGTAACCGGAACGAAATGCCTTATGTATTCAGCTGAAATTGCAGGTGATGAGGAGGATGAGGAAGAGACCAGGAAGAATGCTGCTCTTTCTCCAGAAGAACTGAAAGCCAAGAAGAAAAAAGAGGACAAGGCATTTAAAGCCTTGCTCTATGTAACTGTGGCCGTTTCTATTGTAATTTCCGTTGCAGCCTTTATGCTGCTTCCTTATGCACTGGCCAGTCTTTGCCGTAAGGTAGGCGCTTCGGAAGTGGTGGTTACCATTGTGGAAGCATTTGTGAAGCTGGGTCTGTTTATGGGATACATGATTCTGATCTCCAGAATGAAGGATATTCAGAGAACCTTTATGTATCATGGTGCTGAACACAAATGCATCAACTGTGTGGAGAATGGTAAGCCGCTTACTGTGGAGAACGTGCTTGAGAGCTCCAGATTCCACAGACGATGCGGAACAAGCTTTCTGTTCCTGGTTATGATAGTAAGTATTTTCCTGCATTTTATTTTTGTACTGGTACCGTCTTACTGGTTCCGTCTTTTCGGCCGTCTGCTCATGGTACCTGTAGTATCTGGAATTTCATTTGAAATTATCCAATGGGCAGGCAGGACAGACAGTAAATTTGCCTTGATGATGAGCAAACCTGGTATGGCAATGCAGAAATTTACCACAAAGGAACCTACAGCTGATATGGCAGAGGTTGCCATCAAGGCTGTGGAGGCTGTGTTTGACTGGAGAGCATATTTAAAGACAGAATTTAATCTGGATATTCCATATGAGAACAAAGAAAACGGTGATCTTTCCGCTGCTTCCGCGCAATCTGAAAGCGGGGACAGTGAAGAACGTACCGGGAATGTACCGGAAACGGGAGCTGCACAATGACTTCTCTGGAAACACTATTAAAAGAAGGAACCAAGGTTCTGGAGCAGCATAAGATCCAGGAAGCCAGGCTGGATGCCTGGCTTCTTCTGGAGTATGTGACCGGGATGAACAGAGCCTTTTATTTCGCTCATTCAGCTGATGGGATGGATGAGGAAAAAGCAGACAGATACCGGGAACTGATCCGGAAAAGAGCAGCTCATGTTCCATTGCAGCATATTACCCACCAGGCATATTTTATGGGATTTGAATTTTATGTAAATCAAAACGTACTGGTTCCGAGGCAGGATACGGAGACATTGGTGGAGAAGGCTCTGGAAGTTATGAAAGGGAAAAAGACACCAGGGATTCTGGATATGTGCACCGGATCGGGGTGTATTCTTTTAAGTCTTCTGGCACTTACCGGGGATGCATATGGTGTGGGTGCTGATGTTTCCCCACTTGCTCTTCAGGTGGCAGATAAGAATGCGGTAAGCCTGGAAGTGTCAGACAGAGCTGTTTTCGTGGAAAGCAACTTGTTTTCGTCAGCTTTTTTTCAACAAAACACTGGCAAAGATATGCCTCAGTATGATATCCTTATTTCGAATCCCCCCTATATCAGAAGTGCAGAGATTGAAAATCTTATGGAAGAAGTGCGGGATCACGATCCAAGACTTGCACTGGATGGCCATGAAGATGGTCTGTATTTTTACAGAAAAATCGTATCGGAGGGAAGGGCTTTCCTGAAGGAAAATGGCTGGATGCTGTTTGAAATCGGATATGATCAGGGCGAAGCTGTGAAGAGTCTGATGCGGGAAAATGGCTTTTTTGATGTACAGATTGTTAAAGACCTGACGGGACTTGACAGAGTTGTGTTGGGCAGACGATAGTTTTATATAAGTAAAGAGAAGAACATAACAGGAGGAAAACCATGTTTGACAAGTTGGACGATTTGCTCATACGTTTCGAGGAAGTTCTGAATGAGCTGGGGGAGCCAGATGTAACATCTAATCCAGATCGTTTCCAGAAGCTTATGAAGGAACAGAGCGACCTGCAGCCAATTGTGGATACCTATAAGGAATATAAGAAAAATA
>OLSL01001075.1_pt1 | contig 26985 bp, 30 predicted proteins | sample 1672511 | NCBI WGS metagenome assembly OLSL01 (sample SAMEA3136694, study PRJEB25190) | human gut metagenome | biome: human gut; feature: human-associated habitat; material: faeces | place: Austria | collected 2013
TGGCAAGAAAAAATAACGTATTTCCGGCGGAAAAGATCGGGGTGAAGACCGGCGACACATTTGTGCGGTGCTGCCTTAAAAATTCAGCACCAGACTGCCGGTGAACGCGCCGCTGTCCAATAGCTGATGGGCTTCCTGAATTTCTGCCTGGGAGAAGGTGCGGAAGATATGGGGCTTGATTTTGCCCTCGTGGAGCATGGTGAAAACCTGCTCCCGCAGCAGCTTTAATGCCTCGGGCTTATCGTCGTTATAATGGAACGAGAACACCCGGACGGACTGGCACTTTGCCATGCCCGCAATCATTGCTTCAAGAACGCCGGTATGCTCTGCGCCGCCCAGGTAATTGTACACCAAAATGGTGCCCAGGGGTGCCAGATAGGCAAGCTGCGACGCCATATTAGGCCCGGCCACCTGATCGAGAATGATGTCGGCGCCGATGCCGTTGGTGGCGGCAAGCACGGCCTCATGCTCCGAGGTTTCCTTGTAGCAGAACACCTGTGTTGCGCCGATGTTCCGGAGATAGTCGCATTTTTCCGGCGTGCTGGCGCTGGCAATCACCCGATAACCGGCAAGGGGAGCCATCTGCACCACGGCGGAACCCAATGCACCGGCGGCGCCCTTCATATAAAGGGTTTTGCCATGCCCGGGGCCCAGCACCTGGGTCATCAGACTCCAGGCGATCACATAGTTGGTCATCACCGCACCATATACCGGGTCGGTACCGGCAATCATCTTGGTGACGTTGGCCACCGGCGCAGTTTTATATTCGCTGTAGCAGCCGCAGACCACGGGATGATCCACAAACACCAGATCGCCCACGGCCACCTTCGTGACATCGCCGCCCACCGCCGCCACGGTACCGGTGCCATAGAGGCCGGGATAGAAGGGGAGAATGCCTCGGGTCCAGGGATACGCGCCGGTTCGCATGAGGAAGTCCGGCTTGGAGATTCCTGCGGCCTCCATTTTCAGCAGAACTTCGCCGGGGCCGGGCTGGGGAATGGGCGCGTCCGTGAGATGCAGCACCTCGGGGCCGCCATATTCGTTCATGACAACTCGTTTCATAGGGAAGATCCCTCCAATTTTGAAATGTTGTATCTATCATACCGCAGCGGAGGGAAATTGTCCAGAATTAGCTCTGCTCGTCCACATAATTGTTGGAATAATCCTGCACCGGAGGAATCGGCGGCAGATCGGCCCCCAGCACCTGAGAGAAGACCTTGCGCATGGTGTTGATGCCGGTTTCGCCCTCAATGTCAAAGGACTGGCCCTTATAGTAGACACAGTTGAGGATGTTCTGCATATACTGGTTTTCCTCGTGGGGATCATAGCCGGACCATTCTCCGACCTGCACCATATGGATGGCATAGCGGTTGCCGTGGTCGGACTGGAGGAAGATCAGCGCATCCGGATCGTGCTCCTGAATGGTGTCCACCAGCTTTAGAATGTGCTTGCTGATAAACTCCACCTGGCCCAGGTACAGGCTGTGATCCCGCCAGTTCCAGCCGGTGGAGAACGGAAGATCCTCGCCATTGGGGCCGACCATGGTGGGGGAGTGGGGGCACTGCACATAGCCGACGGTCAGCGTGGGGCCGTCCTGGGCTTCCTGCCAGCAGCTCAGCTCCGCATCCAGGGCGTTGTCCAGCGAGGCCCGGTAGTTGTCGCCATAGTCCGCCACAAAAAACTGATCCAGCAGGTGGCGGAAGGCGGGGAATTTATTGTAAAGGCTGTTGCGCATGAGATATTCCGAGATGGTGCGGCGGGTCTGATTGCTGGTGAGCACGTGACAGCCGCCGGTGCCCAGATAGTCCACATGGTTGATGAGGTTGAGCTGATAGCCGTTGTCCGCAAACATCTGGTAGAGCAGGCAGCTGCGCCGGTATTGAGCCTTCTTGTGGCCGGATTCCTCCACCTTCACCACGTAATTCATGTTCAGCAGATTGGGCACAATGGTATCGGTGGCTACGGCCTCGGTGTTGTGGCTGTGGAGGGAGATCGAGAAGCCCCGCGCTTCCAGAGCCTCCAGAAAGGCGCTGTTGTCGAAGCTATAATAATGCTCCAGGTTGTCGTAGCCGCCATATTCGTCAAAGAGAAAATAGTAGACGTTGGGGCGGTTATCGCCAAACTGCACGTTCTGCTCCACCTGGACGTTGGGGCTTTCGTCGTCGGGCACGCCGCGCATCATCTCCTGATTCACCTCGTGGCTGGAGAGAATGGCGGGAATGGCCTGGATGGTGTTGATGAAAATCATGGAGCCGAAGGCGATGAGCACGAGAAGACAGCCGGTGCGCAGATCCGGCTTTTTCCGAATCAACAAAAGGAACAGCCCAAGCAGCAATACGATCAACAGAACCAGTAGATACCGATCCCGGAGAAACGGCAAAATGCGCTTCAAATGCATCGCCAGCAGGCAGAAATTGATGACCACCAGCATGGCAAGGTCGGAGAAAAACGCCGCCCGGGAGACATTCCGCAGAAAAACCGCGGAAAGACCGAAGAACAGCAGCGCGTTCAGGGAGAACACCACCAGAAAGGGAATCATGGAATTGGCCGGAACCTCCGAGGCATTCCGGGCATAGAGAAACACGCAGGGAAATGCGCAGACTGCCAGCATGGACAGCAGGGGGATCAGGTCGCAATGGAGAAAATGCCGTAATACTCGTTTCATGATGGGTGCTCCTTCCGGCGGCCAGTCTTAGAACCGCAACTTTTATTCTATCATATCGAATGGGAAATTGGGAGCAATTCTTCACAAAAACAACACAAAAAGAGAAATTGGACGGTTTCTTTGCAGACCGGTTGACATTATATATAACTCGTTATATAATAAGGACAAACCTTGGAACTATACCAATGTTTGAAAATGCATGGGAGGAATTCATATGCTTGCGGTAAAGCAGCGGTTTTCCAACGATGAAAATCTGCTGGATCATGTCGAAGAATTTGTGGGCCAGCGGCTCCGGAAGGAAGGACTTTCCGATGCCAACGCCATCAACAGCACCAATCTGGTCTGCTCCATTTCAAAGCTCATGGCGGCAAAAAACACGACATTTTTGGGCGTGGCAGTGCAGAAGACCTCCAATCAGGTGGTAGTTCGGATTGTGTCCGACGGAGAAGCCTATAATCCCCTGGACGATTTGGATATCCGAAGCCTGATCGACACGGATCCGCCGGTGCCGGATCAGGATTTTGACGCGCCCCAGACCGGTGAGCAGCTGCTCAAGGCTCTGCGCAACAACCTGAGCTATTACCATCGGGGCACCCACAACGAGGTGGAATTTGTTGCCCATAAGTCCCGGCCCCAGACCCTTAAGGTCATCTCCATTGCCTTTGTGGCGGCGATTGTGGTGGGATTGCTGCTGCGGTTCTATGGCGGCACGGGACTCAACGACGCGGTTTCTACGTATGTTTTAACGCCCCTGCGGACGATGTTCCTCAATGCTCTGAAAATGCTGGTGGTGCCGGTGGTGTTCTTCGCCATTTCCTCCAGCGTAGCAGGAGTATCGGATATCCGGGAATATGGGCGCATCGGTATGAAGGTGTTTACATTCTATACATTTACGTCCTTCGTGGCGATTCTGGTGGGCTATATTGTGTATCAGATTTTGCAGCCCGGGGCCAATGTTCAGCTGGATATGAGCGCTTATACCTATTCTGCCGACAGCTCCACGGGAATATCTCTGCTGGATTCCATTGTGAACATTGTGCCCACCAGCTTTGTGGGGGCATTCACCGGAACCGAGATGCTGCAAATCATCTTTCTGGCAATTCTGGCCGGTGCTGCGGCAACCATGCTGGACAACGGCGATGACCGGCAGAAGGTTACGGAGTTTCTGGGCCTGTGCAACCGGTTTTTCCTGAAGGTTGCATCCATCGTCATGAAGACCATTCCGCTGGCAACCTTCTGCGCCATGACGCTTCTGGTGCTGACCATTGATACGTCTATGGTGGTGGCGCTGCTGAAGCTGGTGCTGGGAATGTTCCTGGGCGGCGTGGGGATGTTCCTGGTGTACGCGCTGCTGTTTGTGGTGTTCGTGAGAAAGAATCCCCTGAACTTCTTCAAAAAGTGCCTGCCCAACTTTCTCTTGTTCATCACGTTTTGCAGCACCAGCGCCGTGATGCCCCAGACCCTGGACACCTGCACCAAGCGGCTGGGCATCTCTCCGAAGATCAGCTCCTTCTCCATGCCCCTGGGTTCTACCATCAATATGGATGGCGCGTGCGTGTATCTGACGCTCAGCACGCTGTTCCTGGCGGCGGTGTATCATGTGCCGGTGTCGGTGGATATGCTGCTGAAGCTGGCGGTGACCATTGTGATCCTGTCCATGGGTGCGCCGCCCATTGCCGGTGCAGGCTTTATCTGCTTGTCCATTCTGGTGCTCCAGATCGGCGTTCCCATTGAGGGCCTGGGCGTTCTGATGGGCATTGACCAGATCATGAGTATGCTCCGGACGCTGATTAACGGTACCGGCGATTTCGTGGGAACCGCCTCCGTGGCCAGCACCGAAAAACTCATTGATTACGATATCCTGGATGCCAAGTAAGCTGCAAAATGCCGCCCGAGAGAATTCTCAGGCGGCAATCGTTTTATCCCTTTGCGTGCCGGTGGTTATAAACTCCTCCGGCAATCAGCAGTCCCGCGCCCAGCAGGCACAGGAACACGGTCATGCCCAAAAACAGGCCGGTTCCCGTAGTTTGGGTGGTGCTGTAGTAATAGCTGCACAGCCCGGAAATCAGGGCGCTGAGGCCCAACACCGGGAACGCGGCGGCGGTGAACCGGAGACGGCTCAACTCCTTCTGGCTGTGGCCCGGCAGCAGACCGATTCGGGAGAATGTGGGCAGCAGCACCGAGAACAGCGCAGCCAGCGCCATGACCTCCAGGGGGAGCATCAGGGAATTTTTAATGAGGCTCTTGACCAGGTAATAGAGATAGCCCTTTCCGTAGAGAATCTGGCTCCACAGGCAGCCCAGGGTGACGTTCACCAGATAGTTCACCAGGAACTTTGCCCCGAACAGCCGTACCACGGTGATTTTCTTCCGATAGAGCAGCAGACTGTAGATCAGCGCACCGGCCATTTCACTGAGCAGATAGCCGGGGAAATAGGCGCCGGTGGGGAAGATGATGTAGTTCAGCGTATCCGTAACCGCGGCCACCATCACGCCCAGCACAGGCCCATAGACCGCGCAGCCCACCGCCGTGATGAAGAACGTAAAGTAGATTCGAAGATTGTCGCCCACGGTGATAAAAAAGCCGCCGACCACAATGCTCAGGGCGCAAATCAGCGCGGCGAAGGTCAGCTGTCGGAGCTTTTTGACCTCGCCGAAGGCGCTGCGCCAATAGGTGGGGGAGAAGATGCTGTTTTCCATAAAAAATACCTCCTGTATCTGGCAAATCTCAGCCACATAGAGGAGGAGCTCCGGTATGTGGCAGCGGGATGCGAGAATCTGCACGGCAAAAGCAGGCTTTTTTCGTTCCGGAGACAACTCCCCGTCCTCCGGACACGTAACCCGCAGATCTCTACTCTGCCATCTTTATTGCGACAGCCCTCCAGCATTCGCCTGCGACCTTCAGCCGGTCTTTTGTGCCCCCAATGCGCTATTTTTCCTCGAAATACACAAAGTATTCCATCAAAAAATATCTTTTTGGGACGCAAAACTCCTGGCTGAATGTTCTTGCCGAATGCTCTTGTGCTGCCGGTTTTTCGGCAACATCATAAGTTAGGATGCTGTCGAATGTTATCTTTATTATACCGAGCTATATGGAAAACACAATAGGGAAATACAACAAAAAACATGCGATATGTTCCCATACCGCATGTTTTTTTAGCCAATGATCTCTACATTGACGCGCTGACCTTTGCGCTGCGCCACGGACTTGATGATGGTGCGGATCTCTTTTGCGATCCGGCCCTGCCGTCCGATGACCTTACCCATGTCTTCCGGCGCAACACGAAGCTCCAGAGTGGTTTCCTCCCCGTCAATCTCCGTCACGGAAACGGCGTCGGGATGATCCACCAGGTTTTGTGCCATATAAAGCAGCAGCTCTTTCATGTTCGTACCTCCGAATTAGAGTACGCCGTTCTTCTTAAGCAGAGCGCGTACGGTGTCGGTGGGCTGAGCGCCGTTCTTGATCCACTGCTGCGCCTTCTCGGCGTCGATGGTGACGGTAGCGGGATCGGTCAGGGGGTTGTAGGTACCGATTTCCTCGATGCAGCGGCCGTCGCGGGGGCTGCGGGAGTCAGCAACAACGATTCTGTAGAAAGGAGCCTTCTTGGCGCCCATTCTGCGAAGTCTGATCTTAACCATGGGTATTTCACCTCCGTAATCTTTTTCTCTCAAAATCTATCGTAAAGCAATGTGCTGGTTACGAACCGGGGAAGGGGGATTATCGACGACCAAAACCGCCGAAGCCGCGTTTGCCGCCCATATTGCCCATGCCGCCCATACCGCTCTTTTGCAGGCGCTTCATTTTTTTGCTGGCGCCGGGACCGGTGAGCTGACGCATGAGCTTCTGCATATCGTCAAACTGCTTGAGCAGAGCGTTGATCTGCTGCACCTGAACACCTGCACCGGCGGCGATGCGCTGCTTCCGGCTGTGATTGATGACACCGGGATTCTCACGCTCATAGGGGGTCATGGAGAGGATGATCGCTTCGGTACGGCTCAGGGCCTTTTCGTCTACCTGGACATTTTTCAGCGCACCGGCGTTCATGCCGGGCATCATGCCCAGAATATCCGTAATGGAACCCATGGATTTCAGCTGGACCAGCTGGTCATAGAAATCCTGGAGGGTAAACTTGTTTTTCCGGAGCCGCTGCTCCAGTTCCTGAGCCTTTTTCTGATCCATGGCGGCCTCGGCCTTTTCAATCAGCGTCAGCACGTCACCCATGCCCAGAATCCGGGAGGCCATGCGGGAGGGGTGGAAGGGCTCAATCTGATCCAGCTTTTCGCCGGTGCCCACAAACTTAATGGGCTTGCCGGTGACGGCCTTGACGGACAGGGCAGCACCGCCGCGGGCGTCGCCGTCCAGCTTGGTGAGCATAACACCGTCGATGTCCAGCTGGTTATTGAAAGCGGTGGCGGCATTGACCGCGTCCTGTCCGGTCATGGCGTCAACCACCAGAAGAATTTCATTGGGATGGACGGTTTCCTTGATGTTGGAGAGCTCCTCCATCAATGCTTCGTCCACATGAAGGCGGCCTGCGGTGTCCAGAAACACCATGTCGTAGCCTTCTTTTTTGGCGTGCTCTACCGCAGCCTTGGCAATGTCAACGGGATTGGCCGTGCCCATCTGGAACACGGGGATGCCCAACTGACCGCCGACAACTTCCAGCTGCTGAATGGCGGCGGGACGGTATACGTCACAGGCAACCAGCAGGGGATGCTTGCCGTCCTTTTTCATAAGACCGGCCAGCTTGGCGCCATTGGTGGTTTTACCGGCGCCCTGGAGACCAACCAGCATCACAATGGTGGGCGGCTTGGGGGCGATGGCGATTTTTGCGTTTTCGCTGCCCATCAGCGCAACCAGCTCTTCGTTGACGATCTTGACGATCATCTGGGCGGGGGTCAGGCTTTCCAGCACATCACTGCCCACGGCGCGCTCGGTGACTTTTTTGACAAAGTCCTTGACCACCTTGTAGCTGACGTCCGCTTCCAGCAGGGCCAGACGGATTTCACGCATTGCGTCCTTTACATCAGCCTCGGTGAGACGGCCCTTGCTGCGGAGCTTTTTGAATGCAGCGGAGAGCTTTTCGGTTAATCCTTCAAATGCCATGCGATCACTCCTTCAGCGCCTTCAGTGCGGATAAGATTTGCTGGGCCACGGCTTTGCCTCCGTCTCCCAGAGACAGGGCGGCGTTGGCGGCATCCTGAAGCTGCTGCTCGGCGGCTTCCAGTCGGGTGAGACGAGCCACGGCGCCGATTTTCTGCTCCATATCCTGAAGCAGCGACTCGGTGCGGACGATGTTATCCCGAACGGCCTGACGGCTGATGCCCTCCAGCTCGGCAATTTCGCCCAGGGAAAGATCTTGGTTATAGCGGAGGTCAAAGCACAGCCGCTGCTTTTCCGTGAGCATATCGCCATAGGTATCAAACAGAAGGGTGCGGGTGAGTGTGCTCAGCTCCATGAATTCTCCTCCTGCCAGCTGTAAAGGTCTTAAACTTAACAGGAAGGATTGTACACTATTTTGCTCGGGATGTCAAGGGAAAATGCTTTACACCTTGAATTTTTTTTCGGACATTCCACTTGAGCTCAAAGTGCGGATATGCTACAATGTCAACTGAGGTGAGGTTTACAATGGAACAGGAAACCGTACTGTCTTTGTTGCAGCAGGCAGGGGAGAACTATATCTCCGGGGAAGCCATGAGCCGGCGGCTGGGCATCACCCGGGCGGCGGTGTGGAAGCAGATCAGCCGTCTCCGGGAAAAGGGCTATGGCATTGAAGCGTCTACCCGGCTGGGCTACCGACTGACCGTGCAGCCCGAGCCGCTGGAACGAGAGCGGATTTTGGCGCTCCTGGGGGATCATCCCTGGAAGGAACACATGATCGTGCTGGACTCGATTGATTCTACCAATAATTATCTTAAAATTCTAGGCGGTCAGGGGGCGGCGGACGGCACCGTTGCCATGTCCGACGAGCAGACCGGCGGCAGAGGACGGCAGGGTAAGAGCTTTGCATCCCCCAAGGGCGTGGGATTGTATTATTCGCTGCTGCTGCGGCCCGATTGCGCCCCTGCGGAGGTCAGCCATATGACGGCGATGGTGGCGGTGGCAACCTGCGATGCCATTGAAGCTGCGGCTGGGGTGCGTCCCGGCATCAAGTGGACCAATGATATCATTCTAAACGGCAAAAAGCTGGTGGGCATTCTCACGGAGATGAGTGTGGAGTGGGAAAGCGGCACTCTGCAATATCTGGTCACGGGCATCGGCATCAACTGCAACCATAAAATTTCGGATTTCCCGCCGGAGGTGCAGGAGATGGCCACCAGCCTTCAGCTGGAGCTGGGGCATCCGATGGATCGGTGCCTTTTGGCCGCAGAGCTGACCAAAGCCCTCTATCGGGTCAGCCGGGAGATCGTCAGCGGCAAGCAGGCATGGCTGGAGCGATACCGGCAGGACTGCATTACCATCGGGCGGCAGGTGCAGGTGATCCGGGGAGAGAACCGCCGCAGGGGCCTTGCCACCGGAATTGACGAAAACGGCGGCCTAATCGTGCGGTATGATTCCGGCGAAACCGGCGTGGTGTATTCCGGCGAGGTTTCGGTGCGGGGATTGTACGGGTATATATAATAAGGAATCGAGCGTATCCAAACGTGGATACGCTCTATTGGTATATTCCCCCTGCTCGGGGGTATTCAGCGCCGTGGGCGTAGGGCCGGGGCAGACCACATTCACCCGGATGTTCCCGGCGGCAAACTCCAGGGCCACGTTCTTGCTCATGCCAATGACGGCGGGCTTTGCGGTATTTGACGAGCACATGAGCATTGCCATGGATTCCCGACTGACCTCCATGCCCCTGGACGGGAAAATCACCCTGAACATGGTGTGGGATCGTCGAAATCAGAACCCGCTGCTGCGGCTGTTCGGCGAGGTCATGTCCCAGCCCATGGAGAATACGGATTAAAGCAGCACCCCGATTTCCGAGAAGGTTCGGAGATCGGGGTGCTGCTTGTATGTTGTTAATTGGCAACGGCCACCAGTGCGTGCCGAAGCACCGTATCGCCCCGGGTAAATCCGGCGCGGATCACACGGACCACGGTATTCTCCGCCAGCTCCGGATCCTCAATATGCTCCACGGCCTCGTGGAGATGGGGATCAAAGGGCGCGTCCAGCGCGGGAATTTCGTGAACGTCCAGCTTGGAGAAGGCTTTCTCCAGCTCGGCCAAGGTCATTTCAATGCCGGTGCGGAAGGCGGTATCCTCACAGGGCTGCTCCAGGGCCAGCTTCAGGTTGTCATAGATGGGCAGCATGGCCTTCAGTGCATCACTGCCGCCCTGAAAATAGGAATCCTCCTGGACACTGGCATTTCGCCGGCGAAAATTCTGGTATTCCTGATTCAATTCCGCAAATTTCTGCTCTGCGGTGTCTAAAGCCTCACGGGCTACAAAAGGTAGTTTCATGATGGTTCACCTCAGCAGCAGAAATAGAGCCCATTGCCGCCACAGCAGGCATTGAGCAGGCACCAGGACAGGCAAATGGGATTGCAGAAGGTGCCGCCGGTCTGGAAGCCGTAGCGGGAGCCGGTGTCGGTATACATCCGGCTGCCGGACTGGATGATCTGGTACAGCTGGCGGTATTCCTCGTTGCCCGGGCAGAGATCCATGGCCTTGCGGATATGCTCCATGGCGGCCACCCGATTGCCCTGACCGTAGTTGGCGGCGGCGCTGCAATAGTACCAGCGGTGATCCCGATCCGCCATGGGAATGGAGGACAGCACGTTCAGCGCCTCCGGGAATGCACCGGCCTGAATATAATGGAGTGCGGCCTGAATATCCGTGGAATCCCGGGTCTCATACTGGGTGTTATACTGCTGCCGCTGCTGATAGCCCCCAAAGGGATCATAGCCATAGCCGCCATAACTGCCGTAACCGCCGGAGCTTCCATAGCCGCCGGAGGACTGCCGCTGGGCCTGGGGATTTTTGATCTGGTCGTAGGCGGCGTTGACCTCATTCATTTTCCGTTCGCATTCCTTATCCCCGGGGTGGAGATCCGGATGATATTTTTTGGCCAGCTTGCGGTAGGCGGACTTGATTTCGTCCTCACTGGCATTTCTGGAGACGCCCAGAACCTCATAGGGATCTCTCATGACTGTTCTTCTCCTTCATTTCCTTCGTGTTGTTCTCCCTTGTGGTGCCGGCGGTCAAACTGGTTGTACTTCTGCCAGACACCCGTATATAAAATGTTGCGCATTAGGTGGAGATCCTGTTCCAGGGGCAGCTGCTCAAAAACGGCGGTGCAGTCGCCCAGCAGCATGGACAGAAGATCATAATCGCCCTGGCGCGTCCGCTCTCCGGTGCCCAATGCCCGGAGCGGGTTGGGACGGTGATGGCGCTCGTCACTGTGATAGTCGATGCAGGCGTCCATAATATAGATGAAACGCCCCAGCCCCTGGCCCATGGCCCGGAGATCCTTTGCCCAATAATCGTTCTCCCGCCATACAAACAGCTCGCCCATGAGATTGCCGAAGCAATCGGCGGCGGCATCGGCATTGACCTGAGGCCCGTCCTCATATTGATGGAGGGCGGCGAGGTTTTCGCGGATGGCCTTGGACTGGCGGGGATATTGCTGCTCCAGCTGGCGGCATTTTTTTCCCAGCAGTCCCGCAAAGGCACGGCTGGCGACGTTTTTATCGTCCTCCCAGTCGTCCATGCAGTTCCACCAGGCCAGCATCAGGTTGAGATCCGCCGCATAGTCCGTAAACCGGTTCTGCCAGTAGCTTCGCGACTTGACGGGATGCACCGGACATCGCCCGGAACCGGCGGTTTCCTCCGGCTCATAGAGGGAGGACAGCACCAGCACCAGAAACGTCATGTCATAGGTCAGCGTCATTCTGCCGCAAAAACCATGCCGGCGACTGAGGCACCGGCACAATCCGCAGTAGCAGCCGCCGTAGCGGTCAATTTCCGCCTGGGTAAGGCTGCCCGGATCGGCTGTGATATATCCAAACATCAGCTGTTCCTTTCAAACACGTGGCCGCAGCACTTGCAGGTGATCCGGATATGCCCCTTGCCCTTGGGAACCCGGAGCACGGTGTTACACTGGGGGCACTTGAAGAAGCAATAGAGATTCTTCTGGCGTTTTTTCTCCCGGCGGCGGGCACGCAGCTGGGTCAGTGGGGCAATCAGGGTGAGATACCGCTGATTTTCGGCCCGGCGGCGGGCAGTATTGCGGCTGAAAATCCGGAAATAGCAGAAAACCAGACAAATCAGCGCCAGCAGCCAGAGCACGGAGCTTACGGTGCCCCGGGCGAACATGGCGATGATCAGCAGCACGCAGGCGGAAAGACTGGCGGTCATGGAAAGGGCATCGGGGCCGTTTCGCCCTGCGAGAAAGGGCTTTCTCCTTCTCATATTCCGCACCTGCCTTTCTGAGTCTTAAAATGGATAATACCATATTATCAGGCGTTTGTGAACAGGGTATAAACAGCAAATAAATTTTTTCGTTCGGGCCTGGAAGATTGATCCCTCCTGTTTACAAAGAGGGCGAAAACATGGTACAATGCAGATGAACCGAAAGAGACGGAAAAACTCTTTGGATTTTGTGCAGAATAACGGAAATTGCCCCTTGACTCTGGTACAGTTCCATGGTTTAGAATATCCAAAGATGCGAAACCGGAGCATTATTGCGGGGTTTTGCAGCGATCCCCAAGGTTCCAAAACGGCGGAGGAGGCGGAAAAATCCTTCGGCCCACACGGAGGCGAGGTGTAACAGGCTTTATGAGCGACGAGAAAAAAGTACGGCACAGCCGGGAGCGCGACCGGCGGGAAAACCACGACAACGACGTTGAGCTCCGGCCCTTGGAAAAGGACGGCGGCAAGCTGCTGGAGACATTGGAGGGCGGCAAAATCGTTGCGGTGCAGTCGGGAATGGAAATCATGTATGTGCTGGTGATCCGGCATAATTTCCAGTGCTTCATCCACAAGATGGATGCGGAAGACGGACGGCAGAAGGCATTCCCGGTGAACGAGCGGAATCGCGCCATGTTCAAAAATCTGGCATCCCTGGCCGACGGACTCTTTGAAATCACACCCAAGGATCATATGAACCCCATGGGCGCCATGGTGGCGGCAGAACGGGGGATTATTGCTTATTTGGACGCAACCGGGCAGCTGCCTGCGGAGGATCAGGACTTTATGAACTGGCAGGAAGCAACCGGAGACGATCATACAGAGGGAGGCTAAATCTTGAAAACCTACAAATTTGTCTGTAGAAGTACCCGCCGCGGCTTTACCGAGTGGGCAAGCGTCATGGATGACGGCGTGGAAGTGCGCCGCATTGACCGGGACGTATGGCAGGAGACCGTCCGCCAGTTCCGGGAGCGGGTTGGCGCACAGCTGGAGTCCGAGGGCTATCAGCTGGCAGAGCATCAGTATACGCTCTGAGCGATCATGGAGGAAGGTGCATAGAAATGACGGAAATTACGCTTCTGATTCAGCATCATGCCGGCCCCACCGGAGACGTGCTGGTATGTCAGCTGCCCGAGGGCGGCTGGGAACTGCCCAAGGGCTATATTCGCGTGAATGAAACCCCGGAAACCGCAGTGGCTCGGACGGCTTGGGAGACCCTTGGCATTCAGGTCAAGGCCGGACGGCTCATTGTCCAGGGCAGAAAGTACCGGAAAGACGGTACCGTAGAGCATATTCCCTGCGGCAACATTACCCACAACACCCACACCAAGTGCGACGAGCACTGGTATTACGAGGCCATCGACACCTATCAGGCCGAGCCCAATGCCGGAACCTATACGGCTTTCCGTTGGGTTCATCCCTCGGAGCTGGGCCTGGTGGAGCTCACCGGCGACGATAAGGCATTCCTGGACAAGTACGATCCCTGGATCAACGGCCGTACCATCCCTGATGTGCGGATGTATTAAGGAGGTGCGGCATGAAAAAGTATTATTGTGAGGCCCAGAAAAAGCAGCTGGAAAAGCCCACGGAGCCTAAATATGTGTTCTGCACCACGGCCAAGTGCTTTGTTCTGGCAGAAAACGACGACGACGCCCGGGTCAAGGCTGCGGCAGAGTTCCGCGAGATGTATCACGGCACCGGCGCTGTGCTGGGCGAGATCCGTATCACCAAGTCCGTTGAGCTTCCGGTAGACTGGAGCTACGGCGAGGGCAAGGATGCAAAGCCCGGCGACCAGGCGGCAATGGATCAGCTGATCGCCCATAACGTGATCCGATAAGAGGAGGCAGTACCATGGATCTTGTGAAAAAATATGTGCTCCGACTGCCCCAGGGTATCGTTACCGTGGAGAAGGACGAGCTGGTAGCTAAGGTGAAGGAGATCCTCAAGGATCATCCCAGCGAGCATATGAACGCCTATCGGGTCTGGTATGAGGGCTTTGAGGGCTGCGGTATGCCCGGCACCGACGTATATGATGTAATTGTGGAGACCATGCGCTCCATGACCGACGATTGGAAGGACATTGGCCCCATGCGCATGGAGAAGTATGGCGTCATCGACCCCACCTTCCTGAATCTCCACTATGCCACCGCACAGAAGCGGGCAGATGCCCCCGGCGGCCCGGTGGAAATGCTGCTGCACCAGTTCCATGCAGGCAAGCATTATCAGGGCCCCGACGGACGGGTGTTCTGGATCCCTGTGATTGAGGATTTTGATATGCGCTGCTTTGAGCGCAAGGACGGCAAGTATGTGGGCACCATGGTGGAGATCGACCCCAAGAGCGACTATGCCCGTCAGATGATTGAAGTGAAGTAAGGAGGACTGTACATTATGGAAAAAATACCCATGCGTTCCGACTCGAAAAAAGAGCGGATTACCCACAGCGTATGCGTGGGCGGCCCTATGACCCTTCACACCATCGACGGCGTGATTCGTCGTGTTCGCCCCATCGTACTGACTGATGACGATCCCGCAGGCTGGGTCATTAAGGCCCGGGGCAAGGAATATACCCCCCAGAGAAAGACTACCATGAGCCTGCTGGGCTACTGCGAGCGGGATAAAACCTATGCCTATGACCGCCTGAAGTACCCCATGATCCGCGAGGACTTTGTGGAGACCCCCGACGGCAAGAACCGCAACACCGAAAACCGCGGTAAGTCCGGTTATCGCCGCGCCTCCTGGGACGAGGCCCTGAGCCTGGTGGCCCGGGAGATCAAGCGTCTCCAGAAGACCTACGGCAAGGAGACCATTACGGCCTGTACCTCCTCCCACCATTCCTGGGGCCTGGTTGGCTATAAGATTTCCCTGTTTAAGCGCTTCTTCTCCATGATGGGCTATACCCGTATTGCCGATAACCCGGACTCCTGGGAGGGCTTCCACTGGGGCACTCCTCACTCCTACGGTTATTACTGGCGTCTGGGCGGCCCCGAGCCCTATGATATGCTGGAGATGGCCATGCAGAATACCGAAACCATCGTCTGCTGGTCCACCGACCCCGATACCAGCCGCGGCGGTTATTCCGCACAGGAATCCGCACTGTGGCGCTGGTGGATGAAGGAGATGGGCATTCAGTTCATCTACATTGATCCCTTCAACAACTATACCTCGGTCAAGCACGCCGACAAGTGGATCGGCCCCCGGATGGGCACCGACGCCGCACTGCTGGAGGCCATCGCCTATGTGTGGATCACCGAGGGTACCTATGATAAGGAATATGTGGCACAGCACGGCCATCGGTTCGAGGAATTCAAGAATCACATTCTTGGCCTTGGCCCTGACGGCACCCCCAAGACCCCCCGCTGGGCATCGGAGCTGAGCCTGGTTCCCGCCATGGACATCAAGGCCATCGCCCGTCGTTGGGCCAATTCCCTCACCACCGGCGGTTCCGGTATGCGCGGCGGTTTCGGCGGCGCCTGCCGTCATTCCAACGGCACCGAGTATGCACGCCTGATGACCCTGCTGTTTGCCATGCAGGGTATGGGCAAGCCCGGTCGCGCCTTCTGGAGCCCTGCCTGCGGCGGCCCCATGAACTATAACTTCTGGTTCGGCGGCTATTCCGATCCCCTTTCCTCCATTGCAGGCGCACCCATCTGCGACGATGTTCCCGTGAACTCCGTGGAGCAGGTGCTCTACCGGCCCAACGTGCCCGACGCCATTCTGGACGGACACTATGAGTGGTACGGCGAAGGCTTCTGCGGCGGCGGTGTGGATCAGGAGTTTACCCGCCATGTCTATCCCGCACCCGGCTATAATAAGGTACACTGCTTCTGGCGTTACGGCGGCTCCTTCTTCGGCACCATGCTGGACACCAACAAGTGGGCCAAGATGTATAAGAGCCCCGAGCTGGAGTTCGTCATCAACCAGGACATTTATATGACCCCCGAGACCCGTCATGCCGACGTGATCCTCCCTGCCTGCACCAACCTGGAGCGTGTGGACATTGGCGAGGTGGGCAACTCCGGCAACGGCGGCTACTGCTCCCACTCTCAGACCGGCAACTCCTGGCAGGTTATTGTCTATCAGGATAAGGCCATCGAGCCCATGTGGGATTCCCGTTCCGACTTCTGGATTTTCTCTCAGGTGGCCGCACGGCTTGGCTGGGGCGAGCGCTTCACCGAGGGCCGCACCGAGGAGCAGTGGGCAAAACGCTTCTGGCAGTTCTCCGATCTGCCCAAGCACATCTCCTGGGAGGACTTTAAGAAGAAGGGCTACTACATCCCGCCTGTGTCCTACCACGAGGAGGATAAGGACCCCAAGACCGGCCTGTATGAGAACTGGGATCGCTATCCCGGCTTCCAGTGGTTTGCTGAGAACCGTCCCTGCGACACCATGAACCATAAGGTCTTCCAGGAGGAGGGCAAGCTGGGCACCTTCTCCGGCAAGTTTGAATTTGTATCCGAGTCCCTGACCTACTGGGCACCTGACGACGAAGCCCGCCGTCCGATCCCGCAGTATCAGGATTCCTGGGAGGGCTTCAAGAGCCTGTCGGCGGATCAGTATCCCTACGGCCTCATCTCTCCCCATCCCCGGTTCGACTATCATACCCATTATCAGCAGCACGCCAAGTGGCTGTGGGAGATTCCCAAGAACCGCGTGATCATCAACGGCAACCCCTATCTGGTCTGCCACATCAACCATAAGCTGGCGGAGCAGAAGGGCATCAAGGACGGCGACGTGGTGCGGCTGTTCAATGACCGCGGCAGCTGCCTGGTTGTGGCCCGGGTGACCTATCGTCTGTATCCGGAAACCATCCACGCCTATACCTCCTCGGGTATTTATAACCCCATTGAGTACGGCGTATACAAGAGCTGGGATAAGGGCGGCAGTATCAACGTGCTGACTCCCGGACGGCTCATCGGCGACTATGTGCCCGCAATGGCACCCTACAGCTGCAACATCGACATCGAAAAGTGCGAGCCCGATCCCAACTACGGTCAGGGATTTGAGCACATCCTGGACGAGGTGGATAAGCAGCAGCTGGAGACCGAGCGCCCTGTCCGCACTTCCATGGAGGCCGACCTGCTCTTTGGTGAGCGGGAGCAGTGGCTGCGTGCGCAGCTTGAGAAGAAGGAGGCAAACTGATTATGCTGAAACATCCCATGAAAAAACCCGGCATTGCCATTAACTCCGCCCGGTGCATGGCCTGCTATGCCTGCTTCATGGCTTGCAAGGACGAGCACTGCGGCTGGGATACCGACCTGAGCAAATCTCAGCCTGAGATGGGCCAGTACTGGATGAATATCAAAGAGTGGGAGCGGGGCGACAACGAGCGCCACATCAAAACCGCCACCGTCCCCACCCCTTGCTCCCACTGCGATAACCCCGCCTGCATGGCCGCTGCCAAGGACGGCGCTGTGTATAAGCGTCCCGACGGCATCGTCATTGTGGATCCCGAGAAGTCCAAGGGCCAGAAGCAGATCGTGGACGCATGTCCCGTGGGCGCGATCTTCTGGAACGAGGAGGAGCAGATTCCTCAGAAGTGCACCATGTGCGCCGAGCTGCTGGACGATCCCGATTATCCCGGCTTTGAGCCCCGCTGCGTCGAGGCCTGCCCCAACCAGGCGCTGGTATTTGGCGATCTGGCCGATCCCGACAGCGAGATCAGCAAGCTGATTGCTGCCAACAAGGTCACTCAGCTCAAGGAGCTTGGCACTATGGGCTCCAGCGTTGTGCATCTGAACATCCCCGGCAAGTTCCTGGCAGGCACCGTTGCCTACCCCGAGGAGCTGGAGGAGGTCTGCATCGGCGCAAAGGTCAAGGTGACCTGCGAGGAGTGCGGCACCACCTATGAGACCGAGACCAACTGGGCCGGCGACTGGGAGGTAGAGGATCTGCCCGAGGGCAAGAGCTGGACCGTGGACATCACGTTCCCCGGCTTCAAGCCCGTATGCTACAAGGGCGAGCGCACCGATCATGACCACTATGTAGGCATCACCTATCTGGAGCCTGCGGAATAACACGCCATATTCCCGGTGCTGCTGCAATCCGGCGGCAGCACCGGGAGACAAGGGCATCCGGCGCGTCTCCTTGCACTGCTTGTCGTCCCCCGGAAACGGGAGAGAAGCAGCGGAAGGAGCCGGTTGGATTGACCAGCACAATCAAACCACCACCTATATTAAGAGAGGAAGTATTTCCAATGGAACTTCGTAATGTAGTCGTTGTAGACGGCTGCCGTACTGCCGTAGGTAAGTTCGGCGGCGCATTGCGTCCCGTCAGCGCCTATGACCTGGCCTGTACCGTCATGAAGGGCTGCCTGGATCGCACCGGCATTGATCCCGCCGAGATTGATGAGGTCATTATGGGCCAGTGCCGTCAGACCTCCGATGAGCCCAATATTGCCCGGATGGCAGCTCTGAAGGTTGGCATTCCTGCCTCCGCCTCTGCCCATACGGTGATGCGGCAGTGCGCATCTGCCATGACCGCCGTGCAGAACGGCGCCATGCAGATTATGACCGGACTTTCCGATGTCGTCCTGGCAGGCGGCACCGAATCCATGTCCAACGCCGTATTTTATGTACGCAATGCCCGCTGGGGTGTGGGCACCGGCAACACCGAGTTTGTGGACGCCGTAACGGAGGGACAGTTCCGTTCTCAGCCCCAGGAGATGTTCGGACGCTATAACATGGGCGCCACCGCCGAGAAGATCGCCGAGACCCTGGGCATCACCCGGGAGGAGCAGGACGCCTTCTCCTTTGCATCCCAGCAGAAGGCCATTGCTGCCATTGATGCAGGCAAGTTTAAGGACGAGATCGTTCCCGTGGTTGTCCCCCAGGGCAGAAAAAAGCCCCCCATCGTATTTGACACCGACGAATTCCCCAAGCGCGACACCAGCATGGAGAAGATGGGCAAGCTCAAGCCCTGCTTCAACATCACCACCGACGACCAGGGCCGGATCTATAACAGCTCCGAGCTCACCGGCACCGTGACCGCGGCTTCCTCCTCCGGACGGAACGACGGCGCATCCTGCATGCTGCTGATGACCGAGGAAAAGGCCAAGGAGCTGGGCCTCAAGCCCATCTGCCGGATCATCGGTATGGGCACCGCAGGCTGCGATCCCCGCACCATGGGTCTGGGCCCCGTCTATGCCGTTCCCAAGGCACTGAAGAACGCCGGTCTCACTATGGACGACATTCAGCTCATCGAGCTTAACGAGGCATTTGCCGCACAGTCCCTGGGCTGCATCAAGCAGCTCCATTGGGAGGACAAGATGGATATCATCAACGTCAACGGCGGCGCCATTGCCCTGGGCCATCCCGTGGGCTCCTCCGGCTGCCGGATCCTGGTGACCCTGATGTATGAGATGAAGAAGCGCGGCCTCAAGTACGGTCTGGCTACCCTGTGCATTGCAGGCGGTATGGGCCAGGCAACCGTCATTGAAATGTGCGACTAAATCACGCCGCTGATTGAGAAAGGATGTAATTGATTATGGCAAAGTCCAATAAGATTATGATTCAGGTGTGCCTCTGCGGCGCCGGTACCAAGAAGGATAAGGCTCCCACCGTTCCCTACACCGCTGACGAGCTGGCTGAGCAGATTGTTGCCTGCGCAAAGCTGGGCGCAAGCATTGCCCATATCCATGTTCGCGAGGACAAGGAAGTGGACGGCGTAATGCAGATCGGCTATAAGTCCATGAGCCTCCAGAAGTTCACCGAGGCTGTGGAGAAGACCCGCGAGCTGTGCAAGAAGGAGGGCGTTGATATCATCATCAACCTCACCACCTCCGGCGGCGAGTACGAGGACTACAAGCGTCTCCAGCATCTGTCCGCGCTGAAGCCCGAGATGTGCTCCTTCGACCCCAACACCCTCAACTGGTCCAACAGCTACATCTTTGAGAACAGCCCCCGCTTCCTGAATAAGCTGGCGGAGGAAGTGGTCAAGGAGGACGTAAAGCCCGAGTTCGAGATTTTCGACACCGGCCATCTGGATTCTGCAATGTACTATGTCAACAAGCACGGCATCCCCGGCAACCCCCATATGCAGTTCATCATGGGCGTTGGCGGCTCCATGCCCGGCACTGCCGAGAACCTGGCCTTCATGGTTGGCCATCTGCCCAAGGGTGCAACCTGGTCCGTTTCCGGTATCGGCAAGGCCCATATGCCCATGATGTTGGCCGGCCTGGCCCTGGGCTGCGACGGCCTGCGTGTTGGCCTGGAGGATAACGTCATGTACGGCAAGGACGAAAACGGCAACAAGATCATCGCCACCAACGAGATGCTGGTGAAGCGTGCCGTCGAGCTGGCAAAGCTGGCAGGCCGTGAGATTGCCACCGCCGACGATGCCCGTGAGATTCTGGGTATCACCAGAAACTGCCTCCGCGACGAGGGCTAAGTCTTTCAGCGGATCTTTTGCGCCGTAACTTCATTGGGAATAGTCTGCGGGATTACCGGCGGGAAATAGATTCTCAGTTGCGTTTTTTCTGGATTTCGTGTATCATAGAGGTGCGTCAAATCGGCGCACCTCTATGAAAATCATCCCCGCCGATTGGCGGAATACTTCTCCGAGTGCCGGAGTCTAAGGTCCATGGACTAAGATTCCGGCTCCTGACCCGTTATCCGGTCACAGGGCTGTAAGGGAAACCGAGCAGCCTTCCTATGCAGCCAATGCTGCCGAAAAGGAGAGGGCTTGTGCAGATCCAATGGTACAGCTCTGTCCTGTTTGGCAGAGCTGTACTTTTTCGTTTGGAGGGAATATCATGCAAAAGAATCTGGAGTTTATGGAGGCGGCCCGGCTGCTGGCGGCGCAGGTTCAGCCGGTCAGCATGGAATATGTGCCCCTGACCGCGTCTCTGGGCCGGGTATTGGGCGAAACCGTGCGGGCTGAAAGCGATGTGCCGCCCTTTGACCGGTCTCCCTTTGACGGCTATGCCTTCCGGGGGGAGGACAGTCAGAATGCCACGTCGGAGCATCCCGTTACCCTGAGGATTTTAGAGGAGATTCCGGCGGGCAGCGTGGGAAAAAAGCGCGTGGTGCGCGGAACTGCGGCGAAAATTCTCACCGGTGCGCCCATTCCCCTGGGAGCCGACTGCGTCTGCAAATTTGAGGACACGGAGTTTACGGAAACCAGCGTCACCCTGCACAAGCCCTATCGCAGCGGCAGCAACATTGTGCTCCGGGGCGAGGATTTGACCGCGGGAGACGTGGTGGCGGAGCAGGGCATGGTCATCGACAGCGCACTGATGGGAACCCTGGCCACGCAGAATCTGGCAGAGCCCAAGGTCTATCGCCGTCCGCTGGCGGGCATTGTTACCACCGGCAGTGAGCTCTGCGGCGTGGGCGAGGCACTCACCGGCGGAAAGATCGTCAACTCCAACCGCTATACCTTCCAGGGCGTGCTGCAAAAAACCGGCTGCGTCACCGAGTTTTTCGGCTGCCCCGGAGATACCGTAGAGGAGATTGCCGCGGCATTTTCTCAGGCGGCGGAGGCCTGTGATGTGATGATCACCACCGGCGGCGTGTCGGTGGGGGATTATGACCTGACCCCCGATGCCCTCCAGGCGGCTGGCGGCACAGTGCTTATGCAGAATATGCAGCTGAAGCCCGGCGGAAAGTGTTGCTTTGGCACCATCGGAAAGGCGCTGGTGTGCTGCCTGTCCGGCAATCCCGCCTCCAGTATGACGGCCTTTTATGCGGCGGTACTGCCCGCCCTTCGGAAGCTCTGCGGCAGAAGGAATTGGGCGCTGGAGCAGATTCCCGTGACGCTTTTGGAGGACTTCCCGAAAAAGAGTCCCAAGCCCCGGCTGCTGCGGGGAAAACTGGAGCTGAGCGGCGGCGTAGTCGGTATGCACATCACCGGTGAGCAGGGCAACGGCATTCTCCACACCATGGTGGGCTGCAACGTATTGGCACTGGTACCCCCTGGAAGCGGCCCGCTGCCCAAGGGGACGGTATTGCAGGGATTTTGGATGGACGGAATCAACGGAGGAACGTTATGAAAAAAGTGAAAGTGGAAGACGCAGTGGGCATGACCCTCTGTCACGATATTACAGCCATTGACGATCTTTTTAAGGGCGCGGCCTTTCATCGGGGCCAGGTGATCACCCAGGAGGATGTGGAAAAGCTCAAGAATATCGGCAAGAACCATATCTTTATCTGGGAGGAAAACGCCGGGGAGATCCACGAGGAGGATGCGGCCCTTCGGCTGTCCAAGCTCTGTCAGGTGGAGGGCGGCGTGTATTCCGGCCCCAGCGAGGGAAAAATGGTGCAGAAGGCCGGGGTGCGGGGCCTGTTCCGGGTGAATGTTCCCCTCCAGCGGGCCATTAACTCCATTGGTGATATCACCATCAGCTCCATTCCCGACCACTATCCCGTGGAGGTGGGCGGCAAGCTCTGCTCCATGCGGATCATTCCCCTGACCACCCAGGAAAGCCAGATCATTGAGGCGGAGCGGCTGTGTCAGGAATCGAAGGAACCGCTGATGCAGCTGCTGCCCTATCAGAAGAAAAAGGTGGCGTTTATCATCACCGGCAGCGAGATCTACACCGGCAGAATTCTGGATAAGTTTGAGCCGGTGCTCCGGGCCAAGGTGGGCCAGTATCCCTCCGAGGTCATCGGCTGCAAAATCTGCGACGACGATCTTTCCATGCTGAGTGCGGCATTGCAGGAGTTTATGGATGCCGGTGCGGACCTGATCCTCATGACCGGCGGCATGAGCGTGGATCCCGACGACCTGACCCCCACGGCCATTGCTGGGGCGGGCGCGGAGGTGGTGACCTACGGCATGCCCTCTCAGCCCGGCAATATGCTGCTGGTGGCCTATCAGGGGGATACCTGCATCGTGGGCGTACCCGGTGCGGCGGTAAAGCTCCCCACTACCACCCTGGATGTGGTGCTGCCCCAGATTTTCACCGGGGTCAAGTTCACCAAGGAAGACTTTATTCGGCTGGGTGACGGCGGCTTTTGTCAGAGCTGTGACGGCTGCCACTGGCCCAACTGTACGTTTGGACGGTATTAAGTATGAAAGATCAGTTTGACCGGGAGATTACCTATCTCCGGGTTTCCATCACGGATCGCTGCAATCTCCGTTGCCGCTACTGTATGCCCGCCGACGGGGTGTGCAAGGTCAGCCATCAGGAGATCCTGCGGTACGAGGAAATATTAGAGATCGTAGCCATGGCGGCGGAGCTGGGCGTGAAAAAAGTCCGGGTCACCGGGGGCGAGCCTCTGGTGCGGCTGGGCTGCGCGGACTTATGTGCCGGGATCTCGAGCATTCCCGGCATTCAGGAGGTGGTGATCACCACCAACGGAATTTTGCTGGAGCAGCAGGCGGAAGCGCTGCATCAGGCCGGAGTCAAGCGTGTAAATGTCAGTCTCGACACCATGGATCCCGAAAAATACCGCAGCATCACCGGCGGCGGGGACATTCAGCGGGTGCTTCGGGGTATTGAAGCGGCGCGGAAGGTGGGCATGACCCCCATTAAAATCAATACGGTGCTCATGGGCGGCTTTAACGACGGCGAAATCCCGGAATTTGTGGAAATGACCCGGGCGCATCCCATTGAGCTGCGGTTCATTGAGCTCATGCCCATGGGACCCGGGGCGGAATTCGGCGAGGGCGCGTATTTGCCCGGTCAGACCGTGCTGGATCGGGTGCCGGAGCTTAGGCCCCTGCCGGAGGACGGGGGCGTGGCCCGGCTCTATCAGCTGCCCGGCGCAGCCGGACGGGTGGGGCTAATCAGTCCCCTGAGCCGCCATTTCTGCGGCAGCTGTAACCGGCTGCGGCTGACTTCTGAGGGTGCGCTGAAACCCTGCCTGCATTCGGGTCAGGAAATTCCCCTGCGCGGCCTTCATGGCGACGCCCTGCGGGAGGCCATGGTTTCGGCAATTCTGGCAAAGCCCAAGATGCATGGGGCGCTGGATGCCCATCACAGAAGCCAGGCGGGACGAAATATGAACACCATTGGAGGCTAACATGGACTTTTCTCATTTCAATGAATCCGGCAGAGCCCGGATGGTGAACGTCAGCGATAAAAAAGAGACCCACCGCACTGCCATTGCAGCGGGGCGGGTGCTGGTGAATCGGGAGACCCTGGAGCTGATCCGCACCGGCGGCATGAAAAAGGGCGACGTGCTGGGAACGGCGCAGATCGGCGGGATCATGGGTGCAAAAAACACCCCCCATATCATCCCCATGTGCCACCCGATTATGATCTCCGGCGTGGACATCGACTTCCGGCTCAACGACGAGGACTGCGCCGTGGAAATTACGGCTACCACCACCTGCACCGGCGCCACCGGTGTGGAGATGGAGGCGTTGACCGCTGTATCCGTGGCGGCGCTGACGGTGTATGATATGTGCAAGGCGGTGCAGAAGGATATGGTCATCGACAATATTCGTCTGCTGCGGAAAACCGGCGGAAAATCCGGGGATTTTATCAGAGAGGAGCAGGTAGAATGGAATGGACGGCAGCGGTGATTACGGTCAGCGATAAGGGCAGCCGGGGTGAGCGGGTGGACACCAGCGGCCCGGCTCTGGTGGAGATGCTGAAAGAGGCGGGCTATCAGGTGATTTACACCAAGATCATCCCCGATGAATTCGATCAGATTGCTCAGGAGCTGCGCCATTGCAGCGATGAACGGAAGGTGTGTTTGGCGCTGACCACCGGCGGCACGGGCTTTTCTCCCAGAGATATCACCCCCGAGGCAACCCTGTCGGTGATCGAGCGGGAGACCCGGGGCATTCCCGAGGCCATGCGGGCATTCAGCATGACCATTACGGATAAGGCCTGCCTGAGCCGGGAGGCGGCGGGCATCCGGGGCGAGACCCTGATTGTGAATCTCCCCGGCAGCCGGAAGGCCTCCAACGAGAATCTTTCTGCGGTATTAAAGCCCATTCACCACGGCATTGAAATTCTCCGGGGTGAAACAGCCAACTGCGGCGAGGAGCATCACCATCATCATCACCACGAATAAGCGTATAAAAATTGCGGGACAGGATGCATTTCCTGCCCCGCATTCTCTATTCCATCAGGTCTGATCGTAAGGCTTTACGGTGACCGACTGGGTTTCAAAGTCGATGAAAATCTGATAAGCGTAGTTGTCCTCGCTGGTGTCCCAGATTTCCACATATTTCGGCGTAACCTCAATGATGATTTCGGTATCCTCGTGGGAATATTTATTGTAGCTGCCCCAGAGGTATTCCTTGTAGAGGGCCTCGAACTTCCGCCCGGGCTCGTCTACCACCAGACCCTTGTTCTCGGCAATGCCCTCCACCTGCACGCCGCTCCAGCACAGGGCTACGTGGGGATTCTGGAAAAGCTGCTGGGTCTTGCGGAAGTTCTTGTCGGTTTTGAACCAGATTTTCTGGTCGTAAAACAGGCAGCTGACGTTCCGCACCATCACATAGTCCTCCACCGAGCTGGCCAGGGCCATGATCTTGGAATGTCCCAGCTTTTCGAACATCAATTCAACCGCCTGGGAAAAGGTCAGGGATTTGTCCACACTGAAATTCATCGTATTTCCTCCGTTTCGTTATGCAAGGGCGAACCGCTTCATAGGTGCGCTGAGCTTCTTATAGACCAGCAGGGTAATCAGCGAAGTGACCACCCGGGAAATCAGGTTAAAGGGCACCACGGAGAAGGCCACCATGGTGGGGATATTCTTGATCCAGGGATTCACTGCGGCGCAGATCTCAATGATGCCGTCCCAATTCATGCCGTAGAGCTTGATGTACAGGGGGAAGATCACATAGACGTTGGTAAAGATGGAGATGATTACGCTGAGGGCGGTGCCAATGGCCAGACCGATGACTGCACCGCGTCTGGTGCGATGGCTGCGATAGTACCACAGGGTCGGGAGTACATAGGCAAGGCTGAGAATCAGATTCATAAGCTCACCGGTCAGCAGGGAGCTGCTGCCCTTAAACAGCAGCTTCAGGCCGATTTTGACCACAATGATCTCAATGGCGCCCACGGGGCCAAGGATAAAGCCGCCGATCAGCTCGGGCAGGGCGGAAAAGTCGAATTCCGCGAAGGGGGAAAGCACCGGTACGGAGAAGCTGAAAAACATCAGCACAAAGGCCACCGCACCGCAGAGTGCCGCCATGGTCAGACGGCGAAGGGATTCTTTTTTCATGGGTTCAAACCTCCAAACAAAAAATGCGTCTCTTTGCAGAGCCTGAAAACACCTGGATTCTCTGACTTCGTCCAGGCAAGCAGGCAACAAAGAAACGCACCGAGGATACGGAGGTTTGCCGCACTTATCTTCTTTCATCCAGACTGTACTGTTGGTCCCGGAGTTACACCGAGTCAGCGGCTACGAGAGCCGGTCGCGGACTATACCGCCAGTAGGGGAATTGCGCCCCACCCTGAAGACAAAGTATTCAGTTGATTTCTAGGATATTATAAGACGGCTTTTTACGAATTGCAAGTATTTTCTGCGGAAAACGCGAAAAATGTGGCGGCGGATCCCTGAAAGACAAAGTGCTGAGGGAATGGCGGCATTTACAGTTGCATTTGCTAGACGGCCATGTTACACTAATACTCACATGCGCATTTGAAACGACGTGAGAGGAGAAAAGACGTGTATGAAAGAACGGAAGAATAAACGAAGTACCTTTTCCGGGAAAATCGGCTTTGTCTTGGCGGCAGCCGGTGCATCCGTGGGCCTGGGAAATATCTGGAGATTCCCCTATCTGGCAGCCAAATACGGCGGCGGCATTTTCCTGCTGGTGTATATCATTCTGGCGCTGACCTTTGGCTATGCGATGATTATGGCGGAGACCTCCCTGGGCCGCATGACCGGGAAAAGCCCGGTGGGAGCATATGGCGCGTTTGGAAAAAGCAAATGGCGCTCTCTGGGCGGCTGGATCAATGCGGTGATCCCGATTTTGATCGTGCCCTATTATTCCGTCATCGGCGGCTGGGTCATT
>OLSL01001076.1_pt1 | contig 26979 bp, 32 predicted proteins | sample 1672511 | NCBI WGS metagenome assembly OLSL01 (sample SAMEA3136694, study PRJEB25190) | human gut metagenome | biome: human gut; feature: human-associated habitat; material: faeces | place: Austria | collected 2013
GGCGTATCGGTTATCAAATACTCATCTTTCGACATTATCATATTCCTCCATGGTACCTTGTATCGTGGTATCCCATTCACTTACCTTCTCAAATTCCGATTTGTCGGGCAGACCAACTACCCTTATAAATCCATTATACCACATCTTTCAACCCAATACAACCCCACAATCGTCATATCCCCCTCGGAATAATCTCATCAATAAACACCTCACGCTTAGCCTTTGCCAGCCCGTTCCACTGCTTGTATATCTCCCACTGGTCGAGAAGTTCTCCGATAGGCATAAGCCAAACTTCACGTTCGCTCCTGCCAAGAAGAGTAACACCGTAGAATAGAAGTCGGGCAAATGATTCCTCATCACTTACCCGACCTGCGTGTTTTTTGAACCGCTGTCCTCGCTTTCGATCTCACGCTTTGTGCCCTTGTACATCGCCTGCATAATGGCGTCCTTGTATTTTGCAAGATCATACGGAGAAGTCATAAGTTCCACAAATTCAGCCGTAAGTGGCTGACGCTTATCATCGGGACAACGCAGATTGTGTATCTCCACACCTTGATTAGCAAGCAGACAGATAAGATACGTCACCTCATCAATGGCTTTTTCAAAATTCTCCGCCTGCATAAGCTTGTCGCCAAAGTCGGAAAGCCCACCGTAACGCTTATCGATCTCTTTCGTAGCCCTCGTTGTAAGGACTAATTCGTATTCATTTCCGCCTATCTCAATAACCGCACTTCTGTCATTCACCATTATGCACCTCCGTAAATTCGGGTTCGTAAACCTTGCTGAACCAATTTGAAATAACCGATGTTGGCACTCCCTGTTCTCCTTCGTTGACCTCAGCTTTCCAAGGGTGAGTGCTGTTGCCGTCAAGCTTTTTGCGGCGGTAGATAGTGCCCTCAATGGTCGGCGTGGAAAACGTTATGCTCTCGCCTTTGGTAGCGAGGTTTGTCGCCGGTATGCCGAAGATAACTCTGTACAGCCAAAAGTATCTGTATTTGCCGTCACTCTTTTTAGCACGAAAACCTACCGCCACTGGTGCACCGCCATTCTCAGATGCCGAGATGAGAACGTGGTTTTTGTCTATCTTCGCACCAGTCAATTCATTCGCAACAGACGTGCCAATGTCATCAATTCCAAGTGTCAGCTTGCCGCTCTTAAACTCTTTGACCACCTCAGCCTCGCCGTCATCGGCATAAAGCGTTGCTTCATTCATTTCTACTGATAGGTCTGCTGATATAGCCTTTGCAAGCGAATTTGGCGTTCCATATGTTTCATCACCGCTCTCGTCCTCAGTTATCTTGGCATAGTAAAGCCTGTCAAGACCGATAGTTGCCATTAAAATTCCCCCAATCTTACACAGTCGGCAGCATCAAAATTGTAGTGATGACAGCCGCTGTCAGTTTCAAGCCCGATGTACTGTCGGGCGGTTATTGTAATTTCGTTTTCGAGCAAAGCCCGAGTAATTTTGTTCTTAAAACTTATGTAGTTACCTTTGCAGTAGAGCGAAATTCTCACTTCCTGCACCTCGCTTGACGGCTTGTTATCCGCAAATTCTGAAAGCGTGTCCGTCAAGGGCGTTAGAACACAGTACACATCAGGCGGAGTATCAGTAAATACACCGGTTTCAGCAGGAATATTCAGCCTGCCGAGAATTGTGTTCAGCTTTTTCAGTAAACTGTCATTCATAGCTTATCGACCTCGCTTTCAAGTTCATTTTGCATTGCCGTAATAGCCGCAGACTTTGCCTTTATCTTTGCAGGCTTTACGAACGGCTTAGCAGGCTGACCGCTTTTGCCGTATTCCAAAATGCTGGCAAGTTTGGCATTACTGCCGCCATCTGAACGTGGTTCAGAAAAACCCACTTTGATGTTGTGGTCGCCGTTTTTGTCCTGCAAAACAGGCGAAAGCCCCAATGAGCGTTCGAGTTCACAGGTGCTTTTCGATGGATACTTAGTGTCCTTGCCGACAACAGCCGACAAGCTATTCTTGACCGCCGAAAACATTACCTCACCGCCTGCCTGCAAAACTTTTTCAGCCGTGCTGTCAAACTCCGAACCTAGTTTTGACATTTTAAGCAATAGGTCTTCGGGCATTTGAATATTCATCTTCGCCACTACCTCAGCTCCTTTGCCATAAGCGTAAGCATACATTTTCTACGATTACCCAATACGGCAGTCAGAAGATAGATGTTTTCACCGCATTTCACACGCATATCAGCGTCAATTCCATCAAGGTATCTAATGTAGATTTTAAATGTAACTTCCGCCGTTTCCGTTCCGCTCTGCAAAAACTCTCGCCCCGAAATGGGCACAATGTCAGCCCACACAGTATGCTCGGTCTGCCAAATGTTCTGAGTAAAGCCCTCATCGTCCTTCTTTGAAACGTTTCGCTGAAGTTCAACTTTGTATCTCATACCGCCTATCTTCATCAAAATCCCTCCTGCCTTATGCCGAATAGCAAGGCTCTGAGCGTTAATGTTAGTGCTTTGTGGTCTGCCTCTTCACGATGTTCATAGAGGTATGCCATGGCGTAAAGCACAGCTATTCTTGCGGTCGGCTTATCAGCAATTTCAGTTCTTGCAATGTCGGTACAAAGCTGTTCGGCAGAGAATATGAGTGCAATAAGAAAATCGTCCTCCGCATTGCCGTCAAAGCGAAGATAGTCCTTTACTTCATCAATAGTCACAATCATATTTATCATCACTCCAATTCAAAAATTCACTTATCACTTGCTGGACGCAGGAAGTGCAGTTTTCAGCTTGAGTATCTGGACCGCTTCGGGCAGGATAAGCTTGCCGTCAACACGCTCCTTAGCTACAAAACCGACCATGTCATTTCCGGCGAAAAGTTCCGTCAGTTTCTTGAACGAGCGCGACCCTCTGTCGCCGATATTGTAGTAGCTGAAATCTCCGAAAGCAATAGCATCTGCGGGCGCATACGCCGAAGTGTAAACGGGATAGCCGAGCAGTCTTTCGGGTTCGCCCTCTTTCAGCGAAGGCTGCCAAAGATACTGGTCGTTCGCATCTTTAAGCTTTCTCAGAACGGCTAGATTTTTGTCGTTCATAATGAAAGCCGCCTTTTTTCTGTATGGTCTTTTCAGCGTGTAAACGAGGTTGATAAGCTCATCGCCAGTAAACGCCGCCACCTCAGCTGTAACATTTCCACCGCCGGTTTTGGCGAAGATACCGGTAGGCTTTCCCTTGCCGTCGCCGTTTAAGAACGCATCCTCTTCGGCATTAGCCAATGCCTTTCCAAACTGCGTGATGATGTAGTTTTCAAGTCCGAAAGCGTTGTCATACAGCAGTTCCTCAGTGACCTTTATCGCAACGTTCAGTTTGTGAGCGTCAAGCAGTATCTGAGCGAAAGTGGCGTCAGAAAACTTCAACGCACCGCCTTCTTCTATCCAAGCGGCGGAAGGCTTTGTTGCCGCAATGTTTATCTTGTGCTCGCCGCTTGTGGTTATCTTTGTTGCAAGAGAACGCATAATGTTCTCTTCATCTAGCACGTCAATAAGCCTGCGGTCATACTCTTCCGGCACAAGGTAGCCGCCGTCAGCGTCAACACCTTCCTGCAGAACGTTTGAAACGTTGCGGAAATTGGAACGCAAAGCACCAAGCATAGCCGCCTTGTATTCATCAGACGCTCTGCCGGTTTTCACATCAACACCATTTGCAGGTTTTGTCACGATAGGCGAGTTGATAGGCTGAGAAAGCATTTTGTCACGATCAGCCGCCCTCTGCTGACGTTCGATAGAGGCGGTCAAGTCCTCGATTTCCTGTTCCATTCTGTTATATGCGGTGGTATCCTCAGCGGAAAGCCTGCCGTTCTTGTCCTCGTGGGTGTCAACAAAGCTCTTTGCCGTTTCCCACACCTTTGCTCTTTTCTGAATAAGTTCCTGAATAGTCATAAAAAGTCCTCCTTAAATGTATTTTTTGATTATGTCAAGGCGGTTTCTGAGGTCATTTGCAGAAACACTCTCCTCTGTATGTGATTTATGATAATGCCTTTCAAGCTTGTTCTGCAAAGCCCTGTTTACAGCTGTTCGTGAAAACAAAAAAGAAGAGGTCTTTTCTTTAGACTTCTTCTCATCGTTATCCTCTTCATCGGTATCATCATCGTCACTATCGTTATCTTCTTCTGTTTCTTCGTCAGTATCTTCATCTGATTTATCATCTTCCTTAGACTTCTTATCCGCCGAACGTTCGATAAACCCGTCAGCAAAGCCAAGTTCAAGCGCCATATTAGCGTTCATCCAAGTTTCAGCGTCCATAAGGTGTGAGAGTTTCGCTCTGCTGAGCCCTGTCTTACGCTCATAAGCATTGATTATTGACTCTTTGACCTCACCGAGCATATCGACAGCTTTCTGCATTTCAGCGTGGTCACCGAAAGCCATAGTCGCAGGGTTGTGTATCATCAGCATTGAAACCGGCGAAACAAGCACCTGCGTGCCTGCCATTGCGATAACGCTCGCCGCCGAAGCCGCAATGCCGTCTATCTTGACGGTCACATTGCCCTTGTAGTCAGTGAGCATATTGTATATTTGAGCCGCCGCCACGCAGTCACCGCCGGGAGAGTTTATCCAAACCGTGATATCTCCACCGCCGGAATTTAATTCTTCTTTGAAAATTTGCGGCGTGACGTCATCATCGAACCAGCTTTCCTCGGCTATCGTGCCGTTTAGGAAGAGCGTTCTCTCCGTCATCGGACTGTTCTCCGTCTGATTCTTCCACTTCCAAAACTTCTTCATCGTCTTCCTCCTTTTCGTACTGCCTGCCTACGCTGGCAATATCTATCATATTTCCGTTGCACATAAATTTGTTTCCGCCCAACTCATCAGGAATAAGATCCATATTCTCCAGTGAACGCACGTCATTCGGGCACATAAAACCATTCTGTATACCCACTGCATACCCATTCATTCTGCTTTGATAGTCACCTCTAAGCAATCCGTCAACATTGAATTTCGGATAATATTTGCTTTTCTCGTCGGGTGTCAGCAATGCTCTTGAAATTGCCTGCTCCCAACGGACTATCCAAGGTTCAAGTGTGTATTTGACGAACTCCAGTGACTGCTGTTCGATGTTTGAAAAGCTTGATTTTTCAAGATCACCGACCATATGTGGCGGCACTCTGAAAATTCTCGCTATCTCGTTTATTTGAAATTTTCTCGTTTCAAGAAACTGAGCCTCGTTTGGCGAAATGGAGATAGGTGTATACTTCATACCCTCTTCGAGTATCGCAACTTTGTGCGAGTTGCCGCCCGAAAAGCCTTTGTTCCAGCTGTCACGCACACGCTCGGGGTCTTTTACAGTGCCTGGATATTCAAGCAGACCGCTTGGCGTTGCTCCGTTTGCGAAAAACTTTGCTCCGTATTCCTCTGTGGCTATCGCAAGTCCGACAGCGTTCTTTGCCATTGCGATAGGTGAGTATCCGACCAATCCGTCAAAGCCTAGTCCTGCGATGTGCAGAACATCTGACGGCTGTAAAATGACAGTTGAGCCTTTCATAGTACGTGGGTCGCTGTCCTGCATTTGATACTGGTAGTACAGCCTGCCATTTTCATCTCTGTCAACTGTCATTCGGTCTGGCATCAGAGGATAGAGGGCGACGACTTCACCCTTGCCGTTTCTGATTATCTGAGCATAAGCATTTCCCCACAAAAGCAGGTGAGTCATAAGCGTTTCACGGAACATAAAGCTTGTCATTTCGGGGTTTGGTTCATCGTGCAGCAGCCGATAAAGCGGGTGGTCTGTGGCTTTTGCTGAACCCTCAGCTGTGTATCTATACAAATGCAAAGGCAGTCCTGCCACTGCTTCAGACAAAATCCTCACGCAGGAATACACCGCCGTCATCTGCATTGCCGAGCGTTCACTCACACGTCTGCCACTAGTGCTTGTGCCCATGTAGAAGCGGTATGACGCTCCTGCTGTGGAGTTTTTAGGCTTATCTCTGCTGTGGAATATGCCGCTGAATATTGACATTTGGTCACCTCGTTTCTGTATTTGGGTATGAAAAAAGCACCTATCGGTGATAGATGCTTAATGTCTGAAATTGTAATTCGTATTAAGTTTCGCTTAGCTGTCTGCTTATATCTCTGCCACCGTAAAGGATTCTGACTATCTTTACAGCCGCCGCTTCATCGTCGGGAAGATAAAACACAACATAGTTTTCTATTGGATAAACCCTCAAACCTCGGCTGTGCCACGGTTCGCTTTCATAAAGTCTGTACCGCATAGGCATTTCTTCAAGAGAACGTATGCCTTTCATGATCCGGTTAGTCAGATCAGCTGCAATTTTGGGTTCAAGCAGTTTTTCAGAAATATACTTGTGGATATTTCGCAGATCTTGTTTGGCAGACTCGGTGTAGAAAATCTTGTATTTCATATTCCGAACTCCCGCCGCATTTCATTCTCAACATCATCAGCGGAATATACCTTGCCGGCGTTAATATCCGCCATGCCTTTTGCAAGCTCAGCGTCGAGCTGTTCTTTTGTGAGTGTACCCATTGCAACAGGTGTATCTGACGGTATTTTCACATCAAAGGGAAGTCCTTTCTGAAGAACGACCTGCCTTAAAAACATATTCACGGCGTTGGACATTGGAATACCAAGATAGTCGAGCACCTGCTCAGCCTGCTCCTTGACTTCCGGTTCTACTCTTACAAACACATTTGCAGTTCTTGCCATAATGAACACCTCCAAATTGAAATATCTCTTCATATATATTATATCACAATGTATTGCATAATGCAATACATTTGAAAGAAATTTAATGGATAATCATTCATTTATGCTAAACAAATAGTATCCCCCGACTATCATACACGCTCTCCGTATTATCATTCCCGCATCGAATAGCTCTGTCCAACGCCATAATTGTCGCCACAGCACCGTCTATCTTCTCCGTAGATTTCTCCTTGTCGGGCTTGATGTTGCCGGCAGGGTCGGTACGAATGAAAATGTTGTCCATGTTCCAACGCAGTACCGGCTGACCGCCGTGTGCGATCTTCTCTTCAAGCGTCAGCTTCATAAGCTCCTTTGTCGGCGGCGACATATCTTTGAAACCCTGTCCAAACGGCACTACTGTAAATCCCATACCCTCAAGGTTCTGCACCATCTGCACCGCACCCCAACGGTCGAAGGCTATTTCTCTGATGTTGAACCTCTCACCAAGCTTTTCGATAAACTTCTCAATGAAACCATAATGAACCACATTTCCCTCAGTGGTCTGCAAAAAGCCCTGCCTCTGCCATAGGTCATAGGGAACGTGGTCACGCCTTACACGCAGTTCAAGATTGTCCTCAGGTATCCAAAAGTACGGCAATATCATATACTTTTCAGTTTCATCTCTCGGAGGGAAAACAAGCACAAAAGCCGTAATATCCGTTGTACTCGACAAGTCCAATCCTCCATAGCAAACACGCCCCTCTAAATCGTCCTCTCTGACAGCAAACGCACACTTGTCCCATTTCTCCATAGGCATCCAGCGTACAGCCTGCTTTACCCATTGATTAAGTCTAAGCTGACGGAAACTGTTCTCCTCAGCCGGATTCTGCTTTGCCGATTCGCAGGCGTCTTGTACTTTGTCAATGCCTACTGTGATTCCAAGTGAGGGGTTAGCTTTAGCCCAAACTTTCGGGTCAGTCCAATCGTCCTCTTCCGAAGCTCCATAGATTACTGGGTAAAAAGTGTGGTCTATCTTTCTTCCCTCAATAATGTCAAGAGCCTTTTGGTGAATTTCGTAGCAGATAGACTTTGTGTCATTGCCGGCCGCAGTGATGAGAAAGTACAGCGGCTGCATACGAGCGTCGCCGGAGCCTTTGGTCATAACGTCATAAAGCTTTCGGTTGGGCTGAGTGTGAAGTTCGTCAAATACTACGCCGTGGGTGTTAAAGCCGTGCTTGTTGCCGACATCTGCGGAAAGCACTTGATAAATGCTGCCGGTCGGCTGATAGATCAAACGCTTTTGTGAATCGAGTATCTTCACACGCTTTGAAAGAGCAGGGCACATTCTTACCATATCCGCCGCAACGTTGAAAACTATGCTTGCCTGTTGCCTGTCAGCCGCACAGCCGTAAACTTCCGCACGTTCCTCGCCATCACCGCAGGTCAAGAGCAATGCAACAGCCGCAGCAAGTTCCGACTTGCCTTGCTTCTTGGGAATCTCAATATATGCCGTGTTGAACTGACGATAGCCATTCGGCTTTAGCACGCCGAAAATGTCACGAATTATCTTCTCCTGCCAGTCGATTAGTTCAAACGGCTTGTGTGCCCAAGTGCCTTTGGTGTGGCATAGGCACTCGATGAAATTCACGGCATAGTCAGCGGCGGACTTGTCATAGTGCGAAGTTTCAGACATAAATTTGGTTGGTGTGTAATTTTCAAGCTTTCGCATTTTATCCGCCATTCTCAACTATCCCCCTGCATTTGTTGTAAGCATTTATCAGCACACGCTTGTCAAACATGAAAGCCTTGTACCCATCAAGGCAAGTCCTCAAGTAAAACTCGCTTGGAATACCGATAGGTCTTTCTTCGTGCATAATGTAGGCAAATGCTGTTATCGTTCGCCTTTTGCCTGTGCGTATACCCTTGCAAGTCAGCTTGATGTTCTGCTTGTAATAGAAATTCGGGTAACCCTCGTAGCAGTCAAGGGCAAGTTCATCGGCAGGGTTCACTTCCCATATTGCTACCGGAACACTGCCACGCTCATTCTTCTCAATGGTGAGATAAGAACCTGTCAAACTGCCTTTAAAAAGCAGTTCATAGCCTTCCAAATCAGCCGTTGCAAGTATTGTCGCAGTCGGACATCTTCTTTTCATCTGAGCAACATTCAAGTTACTGCCGTATGCAATGTAGTATCTTTTCAAAAGTATCAACTCCTTCTACCACCGCAAGACCGCCAAAGCGGTCGTGTGGGTCTGCGACTAATCGTTTCAAGCCGCTCTGCCGTGTCTGAAAGCCGTGTCGCCATCAAGATTGCGTGTTAAAATATCCCTTGCAGTTGCGAATTCCTCGCCGATAAAGCCCAATCGAAGCAGCCAAGTTCTCATTGCGTATTTCGGATTTTCATTCTGCTGAGGTCTCGGACTAGCGGTCTTGACCTCTTTTGCCATTTGGCTGAGTGCTAAGCAAAGCTGAATGTAGCTTTTCAGCTGACCTGCATGAAGTCCGTTCTGTCTGCCGTTTGATGGTGCATCAAACTGAAAAAGTCTGAACTCAACCGTGCCTTTGGTGAATGTTGCGTGGTAATTCAGCATATGATAGCGGCTGGAATTGTAATGATGATCTCTGTAAGAATCAGCACCCTGCGAACCGTACCAAATGTCAGCTAAGTCGCTCATTGTCTTTGGCTTTTTCTTGTTTAGGCTTGCCAAAAACTCAGGGTCAACGGTCTTGCAGTATCTGTTCATTCGGCCTCTGTCAAGCTTTAGTGCGGCGGCTAGAAGGCTTTCGTGGCTTGCCATAATGTTTGCAAGATTTCTCAAAGTCTGCGGTGTGTGACCCTTTGCACCGATGTGAATGTGAACTCCGCAGCCCCTTGTTGCATCGCTTTTTGCTCCTGCTCTCCGAAGTCTGCGGATAAGTTCCTGCAAAAGCTCGATGTCCGAATATTGAAGTATCGGTGTTACAAGTTCGCATTTTTCGCTGTCCGGTCCTGCAATGCTAACGTCCTTTTGGAATTTCCACTCTCTGCCGCTCTCATCAAAAGCCGACCAAGTGCAGTAGCCGTTGCGGTAAGCCGTGTTTTCAGATCTGCCTGTGCCGAAAAATTCTGCGGCAATGCGTGCGGATTTCTCTCTTGTGATGTTGTTCATCTCCACCTCAACGCCTATGGTCTGCGTTTTCATTTCCTCGATCTGTCTTGCAAGCTTGTCGTTCATATCCGTATCCTCCGCTTTTCTGTGGTGTATTTTCCTTTCGGTGTACACATATTAACTCTTTTTCGGAGATATATCAATACGATCATTCGACAAAGATACACACAATATCTTGTGTATATCTGACGAGGGAATACTACGGATATGCTTGCGATTCGACAGCTAAAGCTTAACTACTGTATCTTCACCATAAATGACATTGAGATGACTGCCGTTGTCCCATTCGACTATCAGACTTGCCGTATCATCAACGCCAATCACAGTACCCTCAGTACCGACAGGCGGAGCCTGCACATCGTCCATTTTTGTAAGCTTTAATCTTGTGCCTTTAGGATATTCGGCTCTGACCTTTTCGACAATTTCTCTGCTTGGAAAATTCATTGTATGCACCTCCAGTTTGGTACTTACATATATTACTCGGAATTTGTCGGATTTCAAGATGTCAGAACGCAGAATTATCCGCCACTGTTTTGTGCGTAATACACTAACAACTTAAACTAGGCTCTCCACCTCTTTCACAAGTTCCGAGTAAGGTATCTTCCTGCCATCTCGGACAACATACACACCATCATCACTGCCAACCTGCTCGATGTATCTCTTGACGATCACATCGCAAAACTTCTCATCAAGCTCAATGGTAAGGCATATTCTGTCCGTTTGTTCACAGGCTATGAGCGTTGAACCGCTTCCGCCGAATGGGTCAAGCACTACTGAATTAGCCATACTGGAATTGCGTATCGGGTAGGCTAACAATGGCACAGGCTTCATTGTCGGGTGGTCGCCATTGCGCTTCGGCTTGTCGAATTCCCAGATGGTAGATTCTTTTCTGCCGGTGTACCACTGGTGTTTGCCTTTCTTTTTCCAACCGTAGAGGACGGGTTCGTGCTGCCACTGATAAGGCGAACGTCCAAGCACAAGACTTTGCTTTTTCCAAATACAGCACCCGGAAAGATAAAAACCTGCATCAGCAAAAGCCTTGCGAAAATTAAGTCCTTCTGTATCTGCATGGAAAACGTAAATGCTCGCATCGTCCGCCATAACATTTGCCATATTGCTGAAAGCGTCAAACAGAAACTGATAGAACTTGTCCGCAGCCATATTGTCATTTTTTATCTTGCCAGCCGTACCCTCGTAATTTACGTTGTATGGCGGGTCGGTTATGACTAGGTTTGCTTTTCTGCCGTCCATAAGAGCGGCGTATGTATCTTCTTTTGTGCTGTCACCGCATACAAGAGTGTGCTTTCCAAGCGTCCATATATCCCCACTCTGCGTAACACAAGGCTTTCCCAACTCAGCGTCAACATCGAAATCGTCCTCTTGTGCATCTGTATCAGTATCAAAAAGACTTGCAAGTTCTTTCTCATCAAACCCAGTCAGCGAGATATCAATATCCTCAGCCTGCAAAGCCTCTATCTCAACTTTTAGCATTTCTTCGTCCCAGCCGGCGTCAAGAGCCATTCTGTTGTCTGCGAGTATGTATGCTTTCTTTTGAGCCTCAGTAAGGTGGTCTGCGAACACGCAGGGGACTTTGCTTATGCCCTCAGCCTTTGCGGCGGCAATGCGTCCGTGGCCTGCGATAACGTTAAACTCACGGTCGATTATGACAGGATTGATAAACCCGAACTCACGCAAGCTTGCTCTCAGCTTGTTTATCTGCTCAGCCGAATGAGTTCGGGCGTTGTTGACATATGGGATAAGCTTGTCTGTTGAAACAAGCTGCATTTCTGTTGTGGTTTGCATTAGCCTCTCCTCCTAAGTAACTCTTCCATAGCGTCGTGCGGACTTTCACTGAACTGCTCTGTACAGTTTCGCTTGACAATGTCGTAAATTTCATACCAAATGAGGTTCGCTGACTTTTGAAACTGCTGGCTCATCTGCACAAAAGGCGAAGCCATTACTCCGCCTGTGGTGGGGGTGCTTGCCTAGAAGTCCGTACTGGCTGACAGCGTCCTCGCACTGGATATATCGTGCGAAAGCCTGAGCATACGCTTCGATAAGCCGCTTGTTGACAAGGTTTTCGCACCCTCTGCGTTTCAGCCACAGCCAAGTTTCCTTGTATATCTCATCAGCCCCCAACGGCACGCCATTCTTCTGTCTTGCAGAAAGATACTCCGCAGGGCGGGGCATATCCGCACCATTTAGCACAGCACCCTCAGGCAAGTCTACTGACTCAAGCTCGGCAGGCTCGAGGGTCGGAATGTCATTATTCATAATTCTTGTGGGCAGACCGCTCTGTATTCGCTCAGCGGCGGAGAGCGGTTTATCTCCCGCACGGACACGCCGTCCGCCACGATTTGTTCCGTCTTTAGCCAAAATTTCACCTCCGAAATTGCTCTAGGGGTTAATCCCCCGTTTGAACCGGCTTTTTTGTGTATGCCACCCTGCGCCAGTTACAAAAGCGACGGGTTTTAGAGATCTCGACCGCCCCTAGCCTTTGTAAAATTTCTTTTAAGTGATAAAAATAGGTTGAATTTATCCTATTTATCGTATATAATATATGTAGAAAGCACAAAGGAGGTCTGCACTATGAACGTAAACACAGATAATCTTGTATCCATTACCGAAGCAAATCAGAACTTCTCACGAGTGGCACGAATGGTAGACGAGAAAGGCTCAGTGGTCATTCTTAAAAACAATTCACCGAGATACCTCATCATCGAGTTTGAAACCGCTGAGAAAGAACAGCTTGCAAACGATGAAGATCTGCTAGCCATTTCAAAGCGGCTTATAAACAAAAACAGAGAAAGCTATGAGGTGCTTGCTAAATGATAGTGCTATCGAAGAAACAAGTACTTGCTCTTCATTCCCAGTTGATTGCAGAAACAGGCGGCACTGATGGTATCAGGGATGATAGTCTGCTTGATTCTGCTTTAAATGCACCATTTCAATCCTTTGATGGGGTAGACGCTTTTCCGTCTATTGTACCGAAAGCTGCACGTCTCGGCTATGGTCTTATAAAGAATCACGCCTTTGTTGACGGCAATAAACGTATCGGAGTACACGTTATGCTTGTATTTCTCGCATTGAATAAAATCGAATTGGAATACACGCAGACAGAACTTTCCGACACTATTTTAAAAGTAGCCGCTGATGAATACAGCTTTGAAGATTTGCTGAAATGGGTAATAGAACACCAAATGTAACTGCAAGTGGCTGTCAGAGATGACGGCCGCTTTTTCTATGCCACCTGTCCCCCATCTCCGAATGTATCCTAGAATGACACGCCTTGCACAGAGCCATTAAATTCTCCACATCGTTAGTCCCGCCCTGCGAGAGCGGCAGTTTATGATGTATCTGCTCGGTTGGCGTGTAACGTCCTTGCCGTAAACACATCTCACACAATGGGTGAGCCGCCGCATAGTTGTCACGGATACGTTTCCACGCTCTGCCGTAACGCTTGCTGGGTCTGTACTTTCTGCCATAGCGTTCGTACTGTTTGTTGACAAGTTTGGTATGTTCGGGACAATAACGGTTATGCGTAAGCTTCGGACAGTTCGGATAAGCACAAGGGTGTGCAGGTTTGGTAGGCATTATCTCATCTCCAATAGAAAAAGCCCTTGCAGATCGTTCTGCAAAGGCTCTTCACAATATTTTCTATTATACAGTATATCACACTAGGGGCGGTGCAAACAATGGCAAACCGTGTCACTTTTCGGGAACGGCAAAGTTTTTCAGTGCCTTTCTATGCCAGCGGATAACTGTACTGCGGTCGGCAAAAAGCCGCTCTGCGATGCGTTCCCAAGTCATTCCCTCGATGTATCTGTACTGAAGTACAAGCCGCTCGTTGATATTCTCGACCTGCTCAACAGCCGTGCGAATCTCAGCTTTGAGGTCAACAAGCAGGTCTATCTCGGCGTTTATTTTCTGCTCCATTTCAACTATCTTGCCCAAGTATCTCACGAACGGTGGCTCTGTAGAACGTGTGCCGCTGAAACGCTCCTCAAAATTGCAGGAGGATATTCTTGACGACATATCCCGCAGATTTTCAAGTTCTGAAATGTCGCAGTTAATGCGTTCGTTTAGTCTGTACGCTTGATTTAAGTACTCTTTTGCTGTCATTTTTGTACCTCCAGATCTGCTTTTACAGCGTCGATCAGCCGCTTTTGCGTGGTGTCCTTGTTTTCCAAAGCGTCTAAAACGTCTTCGTCAATAGTGTCCTTGCAGATAATGTGGTGGATAGTCACGATGTCTTTTTGCCCCTGCCGCCATAATCTCGCATTTGTCTGCTGAAACATCTCAAGCGACCAGATCGTCGAAAACCATACGAGGATATGCCCTCCCTTCTGAATATTCAAGCCGTGTCCCGCTGATGCCGGCGAAATAAGGGCTGTCTGTATCCTGCCGCTGTTCCAGTCGAGAATGTCCTGCTCCGACCTAAGCTCTCTCGGCTCATACCCCGCTTTTTTCAGCCTTTCTATGATCCTTGTCCTGTCGTGCTGATACCAGTATGCGATAAGCACCGAATGCCCATTCGACTGCTCCACAAGGTCTTCGAGCATATCTAGCTTTCTTTCGTGGATATTTATGATCTCTTTATTCTCATCGTATATCGCGCCATTCGCCATCTGCTGCAGCTTTCCCGAAAGCACCGCCGCATTTTCTGCGCAGATATTATTTCCGCCAAGCTGTAAGATCATATTGTTTTTCAGCGAATTATAAAGCTTTCTCTCCTTACCGTTCATTTCCACCTCGTGCCGGATATTGATGCATTCAGGCATTTCAAGGTAATCGAGCGACTTCATTGATACCGTAATATCCCCTATCTTTTTGTAGATCTCTTTCTCTGCGCCCGGCAAGGGAATGTAATTATAGACCTCTCCGGTGTACGGGTTCATGTCACCGACCTTGAAATACTGCTCTCTGAATCTCCCGATGTATTTGCCGAGACGTTTTCCGCCGTCGATAAGGCGTACCTCGCTCCAAAGATCCATAAGTCCGTTGCTCGAGGGCGTACCTGTCAAACCAACTATCCTGCTGATGAATGGACGCACCTTGTTCAGCGCTCTGTATCTTTTCGACCTGCAATTCTTAAATGAACTGAGTTCGTCTATCACTGCCATATCAAAGGGCCATGGCGTATGGCTCTTTTCAAGCTCTTCAACAAGCCACTGTAAGTTCTCACGATTGATTATGTAAATATCCGCATCGGCATTTAAAGCTTCCGTTCTGGCTTCTTTTTTGCCGAGAATCACCGAACAGCGCAGGTCTTTTACATGGCTCCAGCCGCGTATCTCCTCAGGCCATACATCTCTTGCAACTCTGAGCGGCGCTATTATCAGCACTTTATTTACTTCAAAGCTTTCAAACATAAGCTCCTCTATGGCTGTCAGCGAGATTATCGTTTTGCCAAGCCCCATTTCAAGTATGAGCAATACCGCAGGATTCTTTTTGATAAACTCGATGCAGTATCTCTGATATTCATGTAACTGTTCTTTTGTCAACATTTTACTTCGCCTCTATTTCTTTTATCATCTTTGCTATCTGTTTTGCGTCATCGATCACAAATACCTTGTACCCCAGCTTTCTGAGGTCGCTGTGCCTTTTTGCCTGCAATGCACGCGGCTTTTTTCCCGGCGACTTCACCTCTGCAAAGGCCATGCACCCATCACGCAGAAAAACTATTCTGTCGGGCATGCCATTAGCTCCGGGCGAAACAAACTTCGGGCAAATGCCGCCGCGGCGTTTCACTTCACGCACTAATTTCTGCTCTATTTCTTTTTCTCTCATATTGTCCTCCTCTCACCAAATTTTTAGATATGTCCACTTATGTATGTCATTTTTCATTCAGGAAAGTAATGCCCATTACAAAAACGAGGTTATCAGCTGAGTGGTGGAGGTTGTGGAACACATTTCGTAAAGCTTATATAGATCAGATCTTTTTATCAGCTATACAAACTTTACTGTCAGCAGTTCCACCGCCTCCACCACTCACGCTTTTACCCTCAAAATTTTAACTATCCTCCTCTGCGTCATCAGCCGCAAAAGCTGTTTTAAGTCTGAGTCCTACGATGTAGTTTCCCGTTTTCTTTCTTCTCCTGCCAAAGCCCGCTAAGTCAAGCGCTGAGTAAAAGTCTACGTTGCCTCTGGTAAACTCGCCCATTCTGACCGTGTAACTGCGGTATTCCTGATAAAGCTCACCCGACTTTTCCTCATATGATGCGTCCACCTCGCAGCAGTCCTCCAGGAACATTCCCAGCCAGTCATTCTTTTGATGATACTCATTGATAGCTTCAATAACAAGCTTAGGCTGAGAGATATGAAAGCCGTGGCTTATCACCTTGCACGCGCCCTCTATTATCCATTTGAGTATCGCAGAACCTGCCTGCATTACAAGCGTTTCGGTAAAATTCTTGCGGTCTGCACTGCCCTCGAATTTTGCGTTGAAAGGGATAACGATAAGCCTGCGCCATGTTCCCGCGTCATTTGCACCGACCCTAGGAAGGTGATTTGTGTAAAGCACTACGGTATGCGAGGGTGTGAAAGCCGCAGGTGCTTTATACTTTTTCTCCGCAAAGATCTGGTCGGTGCTGCAAAGCTGTTTTACCACCGAAGTGTTGAGCCTTGTACCCTCGTCGAGCTCCGCCGCGATTATAAGGCGCTTGCCCTTTGTTTCCGCCATTTCAGGCTTGACATTTCTCTTACAGCCTACTGTAAGCGTATCTGCCGAAAGATTGCCCGAATATGTGCCTAAAACTTTCGAGATCGAATTCCAAAACGTTGATTTTCCGTTCCTGCCCTCGCCGTAAGCGATGATAAGTGCCTCAACGTAAACCTTGCCGACAGCCGCAAGCCCCACTACTTCCTGAACGTAATCAATAAGCTCCTTATCACCTAAAAAGGTCTTATCCAATGTATCGAGCCAAATATCCTCGCCGTCGTCGCCCGGCTCTGTCAATGTCACTTTTGTAATAAGGTCTTCCGAACTATGTTCCTGCCTGCCCGCCATTCCAAGTCTGAGGTCGTATGTAGAAAATGGCGTGTTCAGCAGGAACTCGTTTTTATCAAGCTCCTCAAAATCTATGCTTACCATAGGTCTTGCCGAATCGAGCGCAGACCTTATGTACTTGTAGTCACGCCGCTTCATCACAAAAGCCGCATATGCCGCGGCATCAAGGTATCTCTGATACAGCTCATACTGGCTATTGCTTAAAGTCGCAGTCACCTTTTTTCCGCCCGCTTTTATAATGCTCGGGTCAAGCCCCGAGTTCAGCAGATCCTGCTGCGTAAGCATAACGCAAAGCTGAGCGTCAGCAAGCTGAAGATCTAAAAAATTCTCGCAGGCTCCTACCGCCGCCTCTTTCGACTCCTCCCAAAAGATACCGTTATATCTGAGATAATCAGTAGCGGGGTTAAATTTAAGCTCATTGCCATAAACATTTGCAAGCACCTTCGCCTGCCCGATGTCAGAAAAGTCGCTCGGCTTCAAACTTCCCGCAGGCGCAGAGGGTACAGCCGCGTTAAAACTCGACGGCGGAATGTATCCCGACTGAGAAGATACCTTTTTCTCAAACTTCCCTGCCGAATCCCAAATACGTCCAAGCTCGTCCTGCCCGAGCGGAGGGTCGCACTTTTCCGCTTCCTGCATAAAAATACGATAAGCGTCATCGCCGTGACCGTAACGCTTTACCACACGCCCCGCAAAGCGGCTTAGGGTAGAATTTCTTGCTCCCGCGGGAATAGCGGCGCTGCTTGTGCCGAAGTTGTTTTTTGCGATAAGCTTATCTATCGTTGTCGTTCCGTCATGCCATATAACATCTCCGCCGTCACAGCCGAAGATGAACCTTGCAGCCCCCAAAGCGCCCGCATCGAAAAACGGATAATCTTCGCTGATACGTTCTTTCAGCTTAGAGTAAGCGTCGGGGTCTTTCATTTCGGGTATCTCAAAGTAAACATGAAACCGCGGCCTCGCCGAAACGCTCCCCTTAACTTTCATGTGATTGCGGCTGTATGTAACAGCGTATTTCACATCGGCGAACTCGTTTTCAAGTGCGTCGGGAGTTACCCATTCGTTCGGATCATCGGTGTGGTCATTATCGCAGTCCATCGGAATACACTGCGAGGACAAAAACTTATCGTTTGCCCTGTAATGGTTCTTATACACAGCGCAGACGTGGTCAAACTGCACAGCTTTTTTCAGCTCATCGGAGGAAGTCGCCGTGACTTCATAAGGATAAACGCAGTTTGTGCAAACGCCCTTAACATCTGAAATGCAAAGTTTCAGCTCCATTCATATCAGCCTCCTTCTTTTCTGCAAACACCTTATACATCAAATATCTCAAAACTTCTCACCGCCTTTGCTTTTTTATAGTATTCTCCCCCTTACTATATAACGGACATTTTTCACTCTTTTTTATACCGAATAAAAAATTTTTTTCGCATTATAAAAATCACCTTTAAATGTCCTTAATATAGTGAGGGGAGAAATGGCGCGACGATAAGGCAAAGAAATTTTTTCTGAAAGATGTTATAAAATATGCCTAAAAATGTCCGCTATATAGTGAAGGGAAAGAAGGTGATACGAAATGGCAAAAAACAGACACGCAGAATACAGCGAGGCAAAAATGCTTGCTGAGATGTCGGCAGTTTTTATCCACATCAGCGAGACCGCCGCCGAGCTGGCAATGACAATGAAAAACTATGAAAAGATGAATGGAGGAAAATGCAGTGAAAAATGCAGATATCACTGTGCTGAAAGAAGCCTTTGAGGCTTTGAGCAAAAGCGCGGCAATGGTCGCCGCAGCACTCAGGGCAGAAAGCGCAGCCGACGCTGAGGCAAAACCGCAGCCGAAAGAAGAAAAGCTCTCCGCCGAAAAGGTGCGTGGCATGCTCGCCGCAAAAGCCGCTGGGGGCTTCAAGGCAGAGGTGAAGCAGATAGTAAACCGTTTCGGCAAAAATTTCACAGCTATCTCGCCCGAGGACTATCCAGCGGTAGTAGAAGAGCTCAGCAAGCTTACAGAAAAGGCGGCGGGCAATGAGTAAGCACGCCTACCTTTTCGCCTCAGCAAGCGCACGCTGGATAGCCTGCACAAAGTCAGCTAAAGAATGTGCAAACGCCGCCGACACGCCGAGTGAATACGCAAAGCTCGGCAGCGAGGCACATACTCTCTGCGAACACCTTGTTCTCAATGCACTTGGAAGAGATGCGGCTGACCCGACAGGCTCGCTTGAGCACTATGACGCCGAGATGCAGTATCATGCCGAGGACTACTGCGGCTTTGTTATGGCTGAGATAGCAGAAGCAAAGAAGATCGGCGGTGATGTATTTGTAGGCGTGGAACAGCGGCTTGATCTCAGCCGCTGGATCCCCGATGGTTTCGGAACGGGCGACTGTGTTATCGCAGCAGATGGGCTTATACACATCATTGACTTCAAGTACGGAACGGGTGTCCTCGTTTCCGCCGAAAGGAACTCTCAGCTTATGTGCTATGCGCTCGGTGCGGTGGATACTTTCGATACGCTTTACCGAACAGACAAAATCAGGCTTTCGATATTTCAGCCAAGAAGAGAAAACATCAGCAGTTATGAGATGAGCGTTTCTGAGCTTCTCACATGGGCAGACGAGGTCTTGGCACCCGCCGCAAAGCTTGCATACGCAGGCGAGGGCGAGTACGCTGCGGGAGAACACTGCCGCTTCTGCGCCGCCAAAGCTTTCTGCAAGACGAGGGCGGAACAGAACATGGAGCTTGCAAAGTACGAATTTGCTGACCCTGCTCATCTGAGCGACGATGACGTAGCGGAGATACTTCCTCGCTTAGACAACTTAGTTTCATGGGCGAATGACGTGAAAGACTATGCACTAAAGCAGGCGCTTGCCGGCACAAGATACAGCGGCTTCAAGCTTGCAGAGGGGCGGTCTGCACGAAAATACACGGACGAAACGGCCGCCGCAAAAGCAGTTGAAGCGGCAGGATACGAACCATACGAAAAAAAGCTCAAAGGCATCACGGCGATGACCTCTGAGCTTGGCAAAAAGAGATTTAACGAGATATTAGGCGGTTTAGTGTACAAGCCGCCGGGCAAACCGATACTTATTCCGGCCGACGATAAGCGTCCCGAAATAAATATACATACAAATGATTCGATCAGCGATCAGGAGGAAAAAATATGACTAACAGAACAAAAGCTATCACAGGAAAAAACACGAGATTTGCGTTCCTCAACGTGAACGAACCTAAGTCGGTAAACGGCGGCACACCGAAGTATTCAGCCTGCCTTATCATCTCTAAGGATGACACCGTTACCGTCAGCAAGATCAAGGCGGCTATCAAGGCGGCTTACGAGGACGGCGAGGCTACCCTCCGCGGCAGCGGAAAGAGCGTACCCGCCCTTGAAAACATCAAGACTCCCCTGCGCGACGGCGACAAGGAGCGCCCCGATGACCCGACCTACGCTAACTCTTACTTTCTCAACGCGAACAGCACCAGAAAGCCGGGCGTAGTTGACGGCAACAACAGCCTTATCATCGATACCTCAGAGCTTTACTCAGGTATCTACGGCAGGGCGTCTATCAATTTCTACTGTTTCTCGAAGAACGGAAACAGGGGTATCGCGGCGGGACTGCTTGCGATGCAGAAGCTTCGTGACGGCGAACCTCTCGGCGGACGTGTGAATGCCGAGACCGAATTTGCAGGTCTTGACAGCGAAGATGATGATTTTCTCAGCTGATATACTTAACAGCTAAAATATCGGCGGCAGGAGTTTTCTTGCTGCCGATTATTTTTAAAATTTATTCGGAAAGGATAAACTATGGACAAAATAACAAAGCTTTCGCTTGATCTGGAAACATACAGCCCCGCTGATCTTCAAAAGTGCGGCGTGTATCGCTACAGCGAAGACCCGGAATTCGAGATACTTCTGCTCTGCGTTTCGGTGAATGATATGCCTCCTACTGTTTATGACCTCGCTTGCGGAGAAAATGTGCCCGAAGAGATATTAGCCGCCATAAGCGATGAGAACTGCATCAAGTGGGCATTCAACGCAAATTTTGAGCGCATTTGCCTTTCAAACTGGCTATTCAAATATCACCCCGAGCATTTTTGCTCTTACAGCGTACCTGAGGATACCGTCGGCAGATACCTTGACCCTGCGTCATGGAGGTGCTCGATGGTGCTTGCACTTTACAACGGACTTCCCCGCTCGCTCGAGCAGGTCGGCGCTGTACTCGGGCTTTCGGAGCAGAAATTAAAGGAGGGCAAAGAGCTTATTCGCTACTTTTGCGTTCCCTGCAAAGCCACAAAGTCAAACGGCGGCCGCACAAGAAACCTGCCCGAACATTCGCCCGAAAGGTGGGGACTTTTCAAGAAATACAACAAGCGAGATGTTGAGGTTGAAATGCAGATACAAAAGCGTTTGCAGAAGTACCCCGTACCCGCAAAGATCTGGGAGGAATACCATCTCGATCAGGAGATAAACGACAGAGGCATACTTTGCGACGCCGAACTTGTACGAAACGCGATAAAGATAGATGAGCTGAGCAAGTCAAAAATAACCGGTCTGCTCAAAGAAAAAACGCACCTTGAAAATCCAAACAGCGTGGCGCAGATGAAGGCATTTTTGGAAGAAAATAATGTTAAAGCGCCTTCGCTCGGCAAAAAGGATGTCGCCGAGCTTATGAAAAGCGCCGACAAAAACATAGCGGAGGTCTTATCTCTGCGTCAGAAACTTGCAAAATCATCTGTACGCAAATATCAGGCAATGGACAACGCAATGTGCGGCGACCTTAGGTGCAGGGGAATGTTTCTTTTCTACGGAGCGAACCGCAGCGGACGTTTTTCAGGTCGTATCGTTCAGCTTCAAAACCTGCCGCAAAACCATATGGAAGATCTATCCGAAGCACGAAGTCTTGTAAAAAGCGGCGACTATGATACGCTTGACCTGCTTTACGAGAACGTTCCGCTCGTGCTTTCCAACCTCATACGCACGGCTTTTATACCGCGTACGGGGTACAAGTATATAGTGGCGGATTTCAGCGCTATCGAAGCCCGTGTGCTTTCGCACCTTGCGGGAGAAAAGTGGCGGTCTGAGGTATTTGAGTCGGGCGGCGATATTTACTGCGCGTCGGCAAGCAAGATGTTTGGAGTGCCTGTTGAAAAGCATGGGGCAAACAGCCACCTGCGGCAAAAAGGCAAGATCGCGGAGCTTGCGCTTGGCTACGGCGGCGGAGTTGGTGCATTAAAAGCTATGGGCGCTATTGAAATGGGGCTTTGTGAAGAGGAGCTTCAGCCGCTGGTAAATTCATGGCGGCAGTCAAATCCGCACATCGTGGAATATTGGCATGAGATAGACGATGCGGTAAAGCAGGCTATACAAATGCGGCTGCCAGCAAAAGTCGGCTGTATAGAGGTGTATTGGAGATCGGGAATGCTCTTCATCACGCTTCCCTCGGGCAGGCGGCTGAGCTATGTGAAGCCGCGGATAACTACAAACAAATTCGGCGGAGAATCAGTAGCATACTACGGCATCGACGCAAAAAAGAAGTGGGATCTTATCGAATCATACGGACCGAAATTTGTGGAAAACATCGTTCAGGCAGTTAGCCGCGATATACTCTGCTATGCGATGAGAACGCTTTCACATTGCTTTATTGTCGGGCACGTTCATGACGAGCTTATTATTGAATGCCGTGCTGATACTGACCTTGACGCTGTATGTGAGCAAATGGGGCGAACGCCCGAATGGATACCGGGACTGGCACTGAGAGCGGACGGCTTTGAGTGCGAACACTACAAAAAAGAATGACCCCAAAGTGCCGCCAAGGAATAATCATTCTTAGGCGGCATTTTCATGCAAAAAGTCTTGTATTTTATGTCTGAAAGTGTTATAATATGGCTATACGCATAAAAACTTTCTGACCATTACTCATAGAAAAGGAGCCAAAAATGGGCAACAGTATAACTTTCGAAAAATTTCTCTATGATAACTATTACGATGTCATAGCCGGCAGCATTGAGGAATTTATTACCGACAATAAAAGCTCACTTTCAGATGATAAAATAGCTAATGCTCAAAAGCTCGAATTTGAGGGCATGGATATTAACGGAGTATCTTTCAAAAAAACAAGTTCGCAGGAAGATGAAAACCTAAGCTTTAGGATAGATGTTTGCGCATATGTATCCGCCGACAAAAGATATTACCACGATCATGAGGATAAAATAACTTCCATGTGGCTTTCTTTGGAAGCAAGCTGTATGCTGAATGACGGAATGAAAAACTTTAAGATCACCAGTGTTGAGAAATACAGCAAAAAAGAATTTGACGGAAGAAATAATCTCAGCCGCTCGCTTCTGCCGTATCTGTACGTCAAAGATGCAGATGATGTTGCCGAACAGTTTTTGAAAGAGTACTGCCCTGCCGCACTTGAAGAACCTATGAGATTGCCTGCAGTAGAAGTTGCCGCAAACATGGGTCTGGAAATATACTCCGCCCCATTGGAAAACAACATTTGCGGCAAGATATATTTTGATCCCGCCACAGAAAAAATATATAAAAAATATCCTTTGCTAGATTTAACCGAAGCAAACATATCAGCAGGCTCAATACTTATAGATCCCGACTGCAAGTTCGGCACTTTGAGCAATACTATAATCCACGAATGTGTCCATTGGAAATGGCACAGGCTGTTTTTTGAAATGAAAAAGCTATTGACGAAAGACCCCGTATCCATGGCATACAAAGAATCAGGCTATTCAAACAAAACAGGATCAAAGGCTACCGAGATCGACTGGATAGAATGGCAGGCAAACGAGCTTGCTCCCAAAATACTTATGCCTGCATCAATGACAAGGAAGTATATAAAAGACAAGTTTGCGGCACTCCGCCGAACAACGCACGAAAACGTAAGAGATGCAGAGATATTTCAACAAACTATTGCCAGCACCGCTGCCTTTTTCAATGTATCGAAGTCTTCGGCAAAGCTGCGTGCGGCTGAGTTAGGGTTTGAGCAGGCAAACGGAGTATTCGTTTATGTTGACGGCAAGTACATCATGCCTTTCTCTTTTGACAAGAATGCGTTAGGCAAAAATGAAACATTTGTCATCGACTCAGTAAGTGCGGCAAAATTAGTCATCGATTCGCCCAATCTGTACGCTCTGTTCCTCGCCAATAAAATAGTATTCGTCAACAATATGCTTTGCATCAACAATGAAAAGTACATACAGTATGATAAAGAGGGCTTTCCTTCAATGACAAGATACGCGCTCGACCATGCTGACGAGTGCTGCCTTGTTTTAAAATGTGAAAGGAAATACGATAGAGCATATGATGATTCGTATGGTAATTTAGGGTTTCTTTGCAGAGAGATCTCGGCAGATTTTTTTGTGGAAAACGATGTTAAAAATGAAACATATGAGGAAAGAAAAAAAGAATTATCTGATGAGGCGAATAAAAAGGATAAGGATAAGGATAATGAGGCAAAAATAATAAAGAAGGTTATGTCTAGCATAACAGAATTAGAAGATACTTTTGATAAACTTCCCGGATCATTAAGCAAAACCATTGATTATCATATACGACGAAAAGGATATACGGCTAATCAATTAAATGAAAGAACCCAGCTGTCTGAACAATTTATAAGTAATCTGCGTAACAATAAAGTACGTAACATAAAGCTGCAGACCTTAATGAAATTATTTGTAGGATTAAACCTTGCTCCAGATTTCTGTCTGGATCTAATGGAAAAAGCAGGCGTTAGCTTTCCAAAAACGAAAGAAGGACGATTTTTCAGATGGCTTGTGATGGAACACACAAATGAAACGGTCATGCAATGGCAAAAATACCTTGATGAGGCAGACATAAAGAATTTCAGATTGTATGACAAAAACATAGACGCTTAATAGAATGAAAAGCTTGTGATAATACATAAATTATCGCAAGCTTTTTTGTGCATTGATACGAACTTTTTCACTTTTGCCAATAGTTTCCAAAAGAATTAATTTGGGAGATTAATAAATGGTATGTTTTTAGGGGCTTATCCACCATTTTCAACTTATGAAATAGCGGATAAGCCCTATTTTGCTGGGTTCCGAAGTTAATCTGGCATGTGATTGCCCCCACGATCAGGCTATGTTATAATGAGGACACAAAAGAAAATTCTTTTGAAATGATCCTGAGCAAGATGCAAAAAGGCTCTCTTCAAGGCAGTTGGGAGTAATTAACCCATGTCAATAAAGCCGCTTTGTGGACATAAGAGCAACTGATCATTATTGACAGTCAGTTTAACCATTTTAGGAGGAATCCTTATGGATAAACTTTTGATTTCGTCAGATGGGCATGGGTTCCTCCAAAAAGGAGGAATAACAATATGTCCAAAAGATTATATATGCCTATCAGCAAAGAATTTGCGGTGGGAAACAACTTCGAAGCCGAGAAAGTTTCCTATAAAAGGATAGGCTCAAAAATGCAGCTTGTATACATTAAAGAAGCAGACGAACAGATCTGCAATGACTATATGAGGCCTGCCTGGAGCGAAGATAAAGCAGATGAAAGAGAACATAAGTGCCTGATCGAAGGCAAAAACGGCATGCCGGTAAGATGCACCAAAAGCTGCTTTGGCTGTCCTAAGGCGGGTAAACTTAATAATAAAACATCTGCGCCATGTTCGCTTGAAGATCTGCGTGATAGAAACGGTTTTGAGATTGCAGATCCAAACAACTCGATCGAGCAGGTTGAGTGGGAGATAGAAATGGAACAGTTTACCGATTATCTCAAGAAAAAAGGCTATCAGCTTGACAAAATACTCAGTATGCTCCGTGACGGATATAAAATCAAAGATATCAGCGAAAAGCTTGATATTAAGAAGACAACTCTTTATAAGCGGATCGGACGCATCAAAACGTTTTATACAAAATTTTCAAATTGCGAGGAGTAATATGAAAGTGTCAATACGCCGCTTATTTCTTTGAGAGTTTCAAAAAAAACATTATATTTCTTTAACTTGTCTATATAACCAGAAACCTTCGTTGTTAAATTTTTGATATTTTCAGTATCAACATATTTTGGCAAAGCCTAACAAATATCCCCAATAAGATAATGTCTAATATGAATCTCCATAGAAATGATTTTGTGAATTGTGTAATTGTTTTTCCTCCTTATTATTCAACCGTGTATTCAATCGTGTTACTAATGGGAGTATATTCTCCTGTAGTATCATCATAATCCGTCACCAAAGTAACTGTATAATTACCTTCATCTGCAAAAGTCAGAAAGTTAGTCCACGTTTTACGATACGCCTGAAAGCATTCGTTAAATTCCCCATTTTTGGTGACATACCAGAATAAGTTTTTATCAGTTTCTTTATGCTGTATTTCGGGTCTGTTTATGAGAATAACATTCTTATTAGTTTCCATCCAAATTTCAAGATTTTTTAATACTGGCTCGTTTTCCACATATATATCAGATGTTATATCCACATTTTTTATAAATCCGCTTTTTTCATAATAGGTTACAGTACCTGTGTATTTAATGTTATCTGAGGAATACAGTTTGTTAAAAACTTTGAACTGATATGTATCTTTCTTTCTTAAAACAAATTTCTTCGTTTTAGTATTAAGACACCAGCGTTTGTCATAATAGGTTTCTCCACCTGGCAGTATGTCCGAATTATCATAAACGTCTATGGTACATCCCTCTAAGTCAACAGTTGCGGTATTATCTTCGGCTAAATCGAAACTGGCGTAATATAGGAACAAAATATCGTAACCAATTCCATCTTTTTTAGAATCTGTACACATATTACTTGAGTAAATTAAAAACGGACAAATTACTGCTACTGTTCCTATGGTCAATGCAGATATATATTTTTTCTTTTTAGACTCAAAAAAATTGTAGTCATTAACTATCCAACGTACAACAAGGAAACCGCTAAACCACCAAAAGAAAATATTCGACAGCAATTTTACTAATATGAGAATCATCATTATAATTAAATTCGTTTTCCCTATGGTGCTACTTGGAATATATGATGCATTACATACTATCATTAAAATAATATCCGTTATTAATAAAATTTTATGTAGATTTTTGATTCTTATCACCACCAAATATAATCTCTAGTACCCGCCTAATAACATACCGCCCCTAAATAAAAGATCCCCAAGCTGCGGTTCG
>OLSL01001078.1_pt1 | contig 26931 bp, 23 predicted proteins | sample 1672511 | NCBI WGS metagenome assembly OLSL01 (sample SAMEA3136694, study PRJEB25190) | human gut metagenome | biome: human gut; feature: human-associated habitat; material: faeces | place: Austria | collected 2013
TACGGCGAGGACGGCGCCATGCGCTTCGGCGAGCAGAAGATCGACGGCAAGTGGCGCTACTTCGACTACAACGACGGCGCCATGGCGACGGGCATCACGAGACTGCCGTACGGCAAGAAGGTCTACTACGGCGAGGACGGCGCCATGCGCTTCGGCGAGCAGAAGATCGACGGCAAGTGGCACTACTTTGACCCCGAAACAGGCCAAATGGTTTATTAACCAAAACCATGTTCCACGTATTATCGCAGCCTCCATACGAGGAACATTTCCCTTGAGAACACCGGCTACACATCGCGGGATACCAACTACACGCAAGGATGATCGTCTGAAATATCTAGGCCATCAAAATGATCACAACCTTGTGTGCGACCTGTCAAATAATGTAGAAACGATATCCGGAAAAGGTCTAAACTACACGAAGAACAAATGCAGTTTCGTTCCAGCGCGCCCGAGATTCCGATCAATGGATGCACCTCAGTTGCAAAACCTAAAAGAGAAGCTGAACCGTTGACACAACCTTAGCCGCACCATCTATTGAAATGCAACCTCCCGCCAAATTGTCGATATGCAATCAGGTTATAAACCTTAACCTAGATAAAAGATAATCCGCAGCGAAAATTCTAGTTAGTATTTGAGTCGCCATGTCGCCTCGCGCCCGACGCACTCAACGGTCCTTAGCAATTCGGAATTGGATTGAATGCAAATGCAACCGAATATAACTAATGATACAGAGGCACAGCGCTAACTGCTGAGTAAATAACTGTTAGCGAATGCCGTTATTCAAAAGTCCAGATATCGGATTCCTCAAGCACATCCGGCACCTTTTTCGTAAGATCGGTAAGCTTGTGTATGACCATGGCGACCCTTTCGTCTCCACACCCGTCATCTATTAACCCGACAAATGAGAAAAACTCCTCAGTTTTTCGCTTCAAATCAGTGGCATCAAAGGTTTTGACAGCCTCCACCAAGCCATCGCTATCGACAGCAACAGGATAGGGACGCATTTCCAGAGGATAATACAGCCCCCTATCATCATTGAACTCATCCAAATCAGGTGCGTAAATGAATCCGGGTCTACCGGTAAGGCAAAAATCATCAATAATTGAAGAATAGTCTGAAATCAAAACATCAGAAGCGACAAGAAGCTCCTGTTGATCAGGATAATCCGTCGCATCGATCAACCCATCAAGAAAAGACGGCCTCGGAAGAGACGCGATATTCGGATGGAGCCTGTACGCGACAACAAACCTCTGCCCAAACCTAGCAGACAGTGCATCGGAGAACTCAGCGTAATTGAATCGATACCAGTCAAAAGAATAATCACATCGAAATGTAGGAGCATAGAGACAAAGAAGCGCGTCGTCAGGGACACCCAGGTAGCCCCTAACCTTAGCCCTAACGTCAGAATCACCAAACACGAGGGGGCGATTTCGCGGCGTGCCGCAGCGAAGTACAGGGCCATCGAACCAGAAAGAATTCTGATAAACGCTGGCAGTCAGCCTATTATCGGCAACCATTAGGTCGCTCTCCGCACCGTCCGTTTTCGCGAGGCTAACATAGCTCCTCCCCAAGGCATCCTCAACATCTCGCTCACACTTCTTAGCTCCTAGGCAAGCGTGCCACGCTTGAATGAAAACCTGGTCATCAGATTTGGGAACAAACCTGCACTCTCGAAAGTTGTAAATCCAAAATCTCGCAGTAGCAAGTTCTCTCTGTGCCTCAAGGCTACCGTACTTTACCTGCCTCAAATAACTTGGCAAACTTTCATCTAGCTCACGCACGAGCAGTACGATGTCAAACTCGCCGGGATACATTCGCTCAAGCGCCTCAGCAATGTACTTTGGATTGCATAGATAACCGCGTCCGAAGTTACACGAGAGCACAACTTTAAATGGCTCGATAGGAGCATCTCGAGCAATTCTTGTACCATATGCCCATTTACACTTTGAGGAAATGTGAGAACGAATAGCCTTGACCTTGCGCCAGATGGGTCGAAGCGTATCTGTCAAGATGCTACCAGTGGGCCTAGCTTTCCAAAATAACGAGCGACCATGTGAACGTCCATCTTTTACGACTTTATTATTCAAACTAATCCCCATTTAAACCGAACGCTTACTAGAAATGGTGTCCCACATTCTCGCGACGGCGCAAGAAAAGACAATCGCAACAAGAGCAGTTAAGTAACTCCCCAACCACCCAGTCAAAGGAGTAAATCCCCACAGCAGCATTAAAAAGGAATAATGAATAAGATAGACTTTATCCGCAAGATGCATGCCGACCCAACTCAAACGCGCCCATTCGGGATTATTAACGGACCACCAGAAAATACCAAACGAAACGACAAAAGCACTGATGGGCAGCTCCACCTCAACTGCACTGCTTCGGAAAAGTAAGAGCTCCACAAAAAGAATCAAAATTGCTAAACTTGCCAAACCTGCAAACGGGCGCCAATCAAGAAGCCGTTCTCCCTCAATAGTTTTCCAAGCTATCCAATAACCCAGAAGAAACAAAGGAATTCCCTCAAAAAGCCAGTTCCGCCAGATAACATTGTTGATACACAAACCGAAAAGAACATTCACCGTCTGGAAACACCAGACAAACGCAAGCGCCGCACCTACAAGAAGAGGTATTTTAGACACCCAGCTACCAACTTTTATATGAGTAAACACGGCATAAACGTACAGCAATGCAAACACATACCAAAGATGGCCACAGCCCGCAAAAGGCGTAACCCAGTTGCACGCAAAAAAATAAAGCCAATTACTGAAATCGAGTGCATTCTTCAGCAGCAAGCCCAATTTCCCTTGTTGCAGCAATACGATCCAATTAATGCAAACGTAAAATATAAGCCACTTAACAAACAGATGTAGTGTCTTTTTTGCCCTTAGCTTAATTCTAGATTGTTCAGCACCATAAGCAAAATAACCGGAAGTGAGAAAGAAAAAGGGGACCGCCCAACGCGAGGTAACGGTAACAATTACGCCAACGGCCCCAGGAAGAGATGCATGTATCAAGAAGACGCCTAAGCAAGCAAGCGCCCTAAAAGAATATAAGGACCTATTTATCTCATGAGAGCTGATCACTGGCACTCCCCCACTCATCAATGACGTGCCGGTAATTCGTTCCCTCGCCAAAAGTGTCGTACCTCTGGAGCTTATGCACATCGGTAGCGCGGCAAATCTGTCCCCAACGCTCAGAAGAAAAGGGGTCTCCAAGCTCGAACATAAGCTCATGCGGAGTCGCGTTGTTAAACACGGGAACGGCATTCCACTCATCGGGGTATCTACGACACGACAGGGCAAAGAAAATATGGAAGAGGAAATACTGATCGAGCTTGTTGCTAGCCTCCCAATAATGCCACAGAAGTTTCTGAGTAAGGCCAAGTATACTTGAACCGGAATAGGCTGAAATAAACCAACTCGAAGCAACGATAGGAGCCCGGTCTTTGTTAGATAGATTCAGTTCCTTGAAACAAAACAACGGCTGATCCATGGAATATCGGGGGATCTCGTCGCCCGTCAGCAGTACGGTCGAATCCATCCATGTGCCCCCATGGTTCGACAGTAAGTTAACTCGGATTAGATCCGAGAAGTGAGCCATGGGAATGATGCCATTAATTTGTTTGTCACGAATATACCCCGGAAGATCGATAAAATCGTCCAGGTTTTCGTTCGAGAGAACCGTTATTCGCTTGTCAGGCAGTTGTTCAATAAGCGAATTGTGGCACGCCTTTACCAGTTCAGGGGCCGCATTCATCCCCTGCAGCCAAAGCACCCACACTCGATCGGATCGCATCCGCTCCTCAGCGGGCACACCCATCTCAATCAGGTCGGCATATTTCCGCTCGTATTTTAGGTAGCCCTCATGGGCGCGCTCGCGCCACCAGGCGTCCTGATCGCCAAGACGATGCAACCTCAACTCCTTATAACGAGGCCAAAGTTCGCGTCGTACATCGCCCAGCCGATGCCTCATTTCCAACAGCTTGGAGTTCATCATCAAATCTCGCTTCCCGCTTCGTCCTCTCACTTGAGCCCCTTCTTCTTGCTAATTAGCTCGACGGCGTACTCCCAGCTCTCCATATGGGTCCCGCGCGCAATGACAACACAGACACCGACTCCAACAAGAATTTGCAACGCAAGCTTAACAAGACTCGGAGCAGGAAGCGCATTCATGGCGTAGACAATGATACCCATCACCGCACCCATCCCCGCCTCAGGCGCAACGTCCAAAAGCTGTTTTTTAATGGTATAACCTGTATGTTTGCTCAACTCGTGCATGTTGACGAGAGCCCCGTAGATGCCATAGAGGAGCATAGTGACGGCAACGGCATGCACGCTTATCATCACGCCCGCGATAAGCAACAGCACATAAACCGGTTTCTTCACCACTTCCAGCTTCACAAGGGCGCCGCCCTTTCCAATGGCCTTCAAGCTGTCAAGGGACACGCCACCCCAAAGGCCAAGAGCACTCGATATGGCGAGCACCTGCAAGAAATAAACGCAGCCCTCCCATTTCGAGGTCAGAAGAACATCAACAAGGGGACTCGCAACGCAAGCGAGGCCGATCATCAAAGGAAAGAACACAAAACCCATAATCTTCAACGCGCGCCTGGTCATGGCACGAACACGAACCATGTCGTCAGCCTCATTCGCGATTGCGGGAAACAACACAGTCATGATCGCTGAACTGACATTAGAAGTAATGAATTGCGGGAACTGCTGGCCTCGGTTGTAAAAGGCCAAATCAGCCGACGTGTAAAATTTGCCAATGATAAGACCGCGCAGCTGGTCGAAAAACTGTCCAGAAAGGTCCGCTGCCAGAACAGCAGTCCCGTAGCGCATGAGACCATGGGCGCGCTGCCAAGAAAAGCTGAGGCACGGCTTCCAGTCAACAATAAACGCTAGTACGATAGTGTCGAAGATTGTCTTCGTAAAGTACTGCCCGATCAAGGCGTAGGCACCGAAGCCCATAAGCGCCATGGCAATGCCCACCGCACCAGAAACGATCGTCGAAATCAGGGTCGAAAAGAAAAAGTTCTTAAAAATCATATTACGCGACACGTAGGCGTGCTGGATGGAATTCGGTACCGCCATAGGGATACGCAGGGCGAACACACGAAGAAGAAGAACCAATGCCGCTTCGCCATAGAAATCAGCCACCAGGGGCGCGCTTATGAACAGTGATGCGTAGATGATGATCGACATGACCATACTGCACCAGAACACTGTAGAAAAGTCCAGCTCGTCAGCGTCCTTCTTCTGGATAAGCGCCGTATTGAAACCGCTGTTGATGAAAACATCCGCAAGCGTAATGAAAATCATCACCATAGCCACGAGGCCATAGTCGTCCGGCATCAGAACACGAGCGAGGACAATGGAGACGATGAAGGAAACGCCGCTCGCACTGAAGCGCTCTAGCACAGTCCATATCACGCCGGAGAAAACTTTGTTTTTAGTAGTGCTGCTATTAATGTCAGATATGACGACCACTCCAAACTGTAATCGACAACGGAGACAGGTTGATTAGTTAAAAATCGCGCCCACGTAAATCGCAGACAGCCTTCCAGATCTTCGCCTTAAGAGAGACCGGCACTTTGGCGTTGTACAGTGTCACGCCGTCGCCGCCGAAGCCCATCTTGAATTTATCGATGCCACCGGGGTTCTCGAGCGAACCCACGCCGCCCCAGTCGTATGTCCTATATCCACGGTCCTTAAGCTCTAGCATATCCTTCCAATGGAGGTAGCGGTTTGCTCTACTGATAGCGTTGCGATGTGCGTTTCCGTCGAAGCGAAACTCGCTACAAGACTGATAGAGTCGGGCAATCTCGCCTGCAAGCACATAGGTATGGAATACAGAGGGCTTGCCATCAGTGTAGGCGACACTCATAAGAAGACCCCCCCCGCATCGTATGAGACAACTTCAGCGCGAGGAAATGCCCAGGCAAGATCCTTCTCCCGACACATGCCATTGTATGTTTCTTCCATAAGATCAAGCATGCCAGTGTGCTCCGCCAGACAGCCGAGTCCGTCAACTCGAACGCCATCGCGTTTCGAGCGATTCACCTCGTTTCGCACGGTTTTTCCCAAGAGAAGATAAAGATCGTCCTCATTCTTCGTCAGGTCGGTCAGCAATGTGTGCTGCGCCACTCCTTTGACGCGTTTCCCACAGACAGAGAACTCGCTGATCCCGCTAGCATGCATACAGAGCGCATCGATACCACGCATCTCACATTTAACCGGCGGCTCGTCCTCGAACCACACCTGCAGGTTAGAGAAATGCTGTCCCTGAGTCACATACCTAGACATGTCGTTCCTTTCTAAACTTACACTCAATTCGGTAATAAAACGCCACGCGCAGTTTCATGAGCTGCGTTTTCAACTTGGCAAAGCGGCTGGGCTTCGGTGTGACGCCCCCATGCCGCTGAAGCACCCGCTCAAAATCTTGCAATGGCTTCCAGGCGCCATCGACACACTCGAGCACTTCGATGCTCGCGATGCTAAAAGGAGACTCAACCCCACTGAAATCGAGCGTCAACGAAGTGACGGTCGCCACTCCACACAAATCCAAAGACAATCCTGCACCACCGCCAAATCCGCCGTCGACGATTTCTCCAGCATCGCTCTTGCAGCGAACGACGCCACAAGGAATACGTCCGGGCGAGCACCAAACACGGACAAGCCGAGGCCTTACAGGCTCCGAAAACACAATCTTAAGAGACGGCGCCGCATCCGTAACCTCAGGCGTCCAGCCGATGGGGAGAAACTCGATGTCTTCAAGCGGCACGCAAACGCTCCTGACATCAAACCTTTTGAATCCCCCCAGCCGCCGCACATCTCCAGATGTTGCGCTGACCTTGGCTCCGAAGAGCAGATTGTCGGTCCTCCGCACCCAGCACACCACATCGGCGTTGCAAACGCTCCTGTAATGCGGCCACGCCACCTGGGAAGGGTAGCGCTTGTATGCCTCATACACGAGGTTTCCTTTATAACCAGGCGTCAGAGTCTTGGGGTTAGGAGAGAGACGCACACGCTCCTTCCACAGATAATTGGGGTTCTCGAGCTCGAACGGCCAAGTTTCAGGAAAGCCAGAAGGGCGTACAGTATCAGCGAACTCGTAATAGTCGCGGGGACCATTCCATAACGTGGCGTAAGCAAAAGACTTAAGCACAAGAGGCTTGTATCCTCGCCGGGCCCGCAGCAGCCGATCCATCGCCTCGTCAAAAAAGAGGGATAAAGAACGGTGGTCAGGGTGTGCATCGAAATCAATGCAAAGAATCACATCCGGCAGAAAGCTAACAATAACGTCAGCGATGTCTGCCACCACAGATTCCCTCGTAAGTGCTCGGGGACCCTCCAATCGCGTCGAAGACCAGCAGGGCCACCCGTCAATGTATCCATAAGCCCTGTCGTGCCCAAAGGAGTGGAAAGTCTCGTTGGGAAAATCGTAAAGGTGTCGAGCTTCATCGTAGTTAGGGTACCCGAGAAACACTACATTTTCCGAAGGCACCCCCATAAATTCAGCAACGGAAACCGCCTCCTTTACCCGAATGGCTCCATCCTCCTCCCGGTAGTCTCCGTTCGTCGAGAAGCATATTCGACATTCCATCCCCTCCTCGATAAGCGAAGGGATCATCTGTCCGGCGATGTTAATCTCATCATCCTGATGGGGAACCAAGACGAGAATTCGTTTTAAATTCGTCATTGCAAAGTGCCCTTCACCGATACCATTCGGCAGCCACTTTCCATAGCCAAACTCCTCGGGACAGTCGCAACAAAGGCAGCAAGACAAAACATTGCCGATATTCCAATGTAAAAATCAAAGAAAGTCAGAATTGCCATGGCAGCCAGAGCACCGATTAGTATTGAACCCGAATTGCTTAGAATCGATTTCCCGGCGTCGGCATAAGAACGACCGATGTAGCAGAAAAAAGCAACCGTCCCCACCAAACCGCTGATCGTCAACAGCTGCAAGAGTATATTGTGAGCGTGACCTCCCCAGATCATCGTTTCAGCAAGACCGTCCCCCCATCCAAAAACAGGTTTTGCGACAATTAGTTTTTCAGCCTGATTCCAAATAATCGTTCTACTATTCAGCGTAAAGACATTCTTGTCGAGAATCGTGGAGGCAAACCCACCGATAGCGTCTTGAATATGGAATACAAGGACAAGCAAAAGAAGCGCAATAAAACCAATAGCGATCTTCTTTAGAGTAAGCCAATGGACAAATGAATGGAGCTTGTCCTTCCCTAGATAGCAGATGCCTAGGAGTAAAAAGCCCAGAACGGCGGCAACACTCTGGACGTAGACATAGGCTATGAAAACGAAAACGAATGATGCAACGGTGAGCCTATGCCCCCAGCTTTTCCTTCCCTCATTGTCCACTACGTCCGAATACAGGACGATCGCGACCATCGGAAGAATCATGAAAGCAGAGTAGTTATCTTCACCGAACAGGTACATATGGGTGTAATCGCCTGGAAAAAGTATCACACCATGCATAACGATAAAGATAGACAATGCCTGCAAAATAAGAAGCGGGATAAATAACCCCCAAAGAGCCTTAGTTAACTTACGTGCCTGCCCTTCAGCCGTTTCAATTTTAAATAATTCAAGCAAAGCGAAGGATGTCAGAGAGTAGTTAACGACAGTGTCATAGCCTGCCCCACTTTGATAGGAACCTATCGTATATGCAATCCAAAAACAAGCAAGTGAGACCTCCAGTGCGGTAATCTTTACCTTCCGAAGATTGCCGAGAAATAGAAATAGAATAACGCATAGAGAAACAGCCTTGCTAAGTTGGAACAATGTGTTAAATACCGCTATCTGCCCCAAACCAGTCGGTTTAAATAGGGGCAGAAGTATCAAAATGAGAAATACTGTCTCCATTGAACGTCTATTATCAATATGAGTCTTCATGCAAACACCTTTACTGGCGTAGGAAAAACCGGCTAATTATTCGCGGAATAAAAGGGAAAAGCCCATATGCAGCCCATTTCACAGGCTCATGAAAAAGCGTGGAAGAACCCTTCGACCAAATAGTTTTATAGACTGACAAAGCCTTGTTTTTAGCAATTGGCCCATAACCTTCATCACCCGCGTCAGCCCAAATGCTCACGCAGGTACGAAGAACAGTCTTCGTCGAAGCAATCCTAAGACTCTTCTCCTTATCACGAAAGAAATTCCACGCTTCTAGATCAGCTTCCAATTCATCCATACGGCGCACATCAACGTTTTTTTTGCCCGACACAATGCTGCCGGGACGAACTCGATAGAAATACAGCGATGCGTCGACAATCGCCGCCATATCAGCTTCATAGAGCAACCTATATGTGGTAAACCCGTCCTCGTAGAGCTTGCCCTCAGGATATTCCACGCCCGCCTTCTCAAATAGTTCGCGGCGATACACCTTGTTCCACGCCACAAAGGTAATATTGGGCACAGCATCCCCATACACCATCTCCAGGGCGCGGACGGCGTCAATGACTTCGGGCTCGGGCAGCTTTTTCATCCTCAAATCGCATTCGTCTTCCGCGACGCAGCGCTGGTATGTACACATAGAGATCCCGATGCAAGCGTCGCCAAGCAACGGGGCCACCAATGTCTCAAACATCTGAGGATGGATGAAGTCGTCGGAGTCGATGAACGAAAACAGCTCCGCCCGCGCCGACCTCATGCCTGCGTTGCGGGCCGAGGAAAGGCCTCCGTTCTCCTTGTGAATGACCCTCACGCGTGGATCTTGCCCCTCATAGGCATCGCAAAGCGCAGGGCAGCCATCTGTCGAGCCATCATCAACAAGAATCAACTCAAAATCACGAAACGTCTGAGCCAAAATGCTGTCAACGCATGCACGTAAGTACGGCTCCACGTTGTAGACGGGAACTATCACAGAAAGAGTTGGTTTTTCTTCGGCCTTAATCACTTCTCACCCCTGCGCTTGAAGACAGCAGTCCGCGCATATCTCACGCAGCCGTGCAGTCTGATTGTCCCAACTGTATTTAGCAAAATCGATGCTCTTATAGAGGCGCTCGGCATTTGGATGTTCCAGCAGATACGACATCTTATGCGCGACCTCCTGAACATCCTCGCAGTCCTCAACGACGTCGCAAGACTCGACCTCAAGAGCCTCAAGGGCCCCGCATTCACGAGAGATAAGAACCGAGCACCCCTCTTTAAGCGCGTCGAAAATGCTCATGCCAAACGAATCATGCCTAGAATTCATCACAAAAAGACGGCTTTCGTTAAGCGACTTAAGAAATGCCTCGTGGTCGACATGGCCAAGCATGCACTCTTCGCCGATATCATCCGGGAGCGCATTGGCCAAAAACCCACCATCATCATATTTGCGGCCATAAACCCTAAGACTAAGGTCGGTTCCACGCTCGAGAAGAAGAGAGGCAGCTCGAGCAACAACATCGTTGCCCTTTACCTTTCGAGTACCCCCGCTCACTACCACAGTTGGGCGTATACCACGATCATTTGTAATCCGTTGAGAAAAATGGTCAATACCCAAAGCTACACTCTGGATTCGCCCCACGAGTTCAGGTTGAAAACGAAGAATGAAATTCTTTTGAAACATTGAATTAGCGACAACAACGTTTGCACTACGCAAGGCTGCGACATAGCGGCGTATCCACCATTGAGAGTGGCCAATTCCATTTATCTCGTTCTCATACGGAACGTAACCATGGTTGAAGCTCACAATCGGTTTCCCTAAAACATGAAGAATATCTTGTGCGGCAATGCATGGGAAATTGACCAATGGCGATAAAATCACGTCGCATTTCATGCCTTTGGTAACTCCTTCACGGATGAAACCAATCTTGTTGTTAGCGCGAACGTAATCAATCTGGTCTTCCTCAGGCCAGTGATTAATAAACTCTCTATGCACGTTAGAGGGTCCACTGTTTCCCGCAGCATCCCCCAGAATCAATACTCTCAATGGTTATCTTCCCCGTCTTCAGGCCAGCACTTATGCTTCCATTCGTAGGACCCACCGGCGTAGTACTCGGCGGGGCCATCGTGTTCAATGATTCTCGGCTTGCCAAGAACGATGGTCGCATTGTCGGGAACGTCCTGGAATACAACACAGTTAGCCCCGATTCTCGCGTTGTCGCCGATTCGTATTCCGCCAAAAATCTTAGCCCCGGGCCCGATGTAAACGTTATCGCCGATCACAGGGGCAAGCCCACGGCTACGACCGATAGTCACCTGGTGCGAGATGACAACGTTCTTCCCAATCTTCGCCCCGCCCGCAATGACGATTCCGTTGATACCGTGGTCAGTGATACTGGGAGGACCAGCGAAGTTCTCACATATCTTCGAACTATCGTCATTCCAGCCGACAGGGATATCGGCGCAGTAACGGCGCATCATCCGCTCGTAGTATTGCGCATAAATCATCTTCTTTAGCGGCCCGATGCTGCCGGGTTCGCAGAGCGCATGCCTGACGTGCCAAAATGTCGCGTCGTTGTATTTTCCACATATGACGCGCTTAACCACGTGCCAGACTTTCTTGCCATCCATGCCTAAACCCACGTAGTCTCTTGCTCAACCAGATACGCCCTCAAACTCGAGAAGGATTCGGCAAGGGTGAAACGGGGGATCCAACCAAGAGTCCTGAGTTTCAAAGAAGAAAGCCTCAGGTGCACATCCGGCGCATAGCCAGCAGAGTTGGTTTCATCGTAATCAATTACAACCTTCGACAGGCCGTTTCCCAAAACATCGATGGCAAGCTCTGCGACGTCACGAATAGTTCCATGTGATTCTTCATTAGCGACGTTATAAGCCTGTCCGGCCTCACCGCACGCGAGAAGGGCAAGGAGGCCAGCGACACAATCGACAGAATCCACGTAGTTGCCTTCGGAAAGCCCCTTGGTCTTCAAGACAATATTCTCACCACACATAGCGGCGCGAGCAAACTGGGCAAAGGCCCTATTTTCACCAGGGAGCACACCGGCACCGAAGGTCTGGGCAAGGCGCGCACTGCATACACGAACTCCATACTGGGCGGCGTAGGAATTGCAAAGGCACTCACACATCCTCTTCGATTCAGGATAGCAGCTGCGTGGCGAGGTCAAGTCTATCCAGCCCAAAGTATCCTCGTCAGCGACCTCCCCCTCAGCAAGCGTGCCATACATCTCCATCGAGGAGACGTAGACCATACGCGCTTCGCAAGCACGCGCCAAGTTGAGCATGCTGCCAGTGCCGCGCAGGGACGTCTCAATAACCTCGACAGGACGCTCGACCATAACTTTCGATTTAGTAATCGAAGCTGCATGCAGGATATAGTCGACCTCGCAAGGCGGCAATGTGTTGGAGGAGAAGTCGCATTCTATGACATTAAGGCCACCGCATGAAGCATAATCACCGAGAATATAATCGGCTTTCTGACGGCTACGAACGACAGCCAAGACGCAGCAACCGATCCCGAGCCTACAGTTTGCAAGAAGAAGCGCTTTACAAATAAGGGAACCAATGAGTCCCGTAGCCCCGGTAACGAGAACGCGCTTGCCCCTGAAGGGCTCAAAGAGGTCGTCACTTAACGCGCTGAGTTGTTGGTCAAGAATATTTGATCTCACGTTTCCCCCTAAATTCCAAAGATTTGTTCATTCTCGCGGGCGTTGAGAATCGCCTGAAGAGAGAAAAAGTCACCCGGAGTAGTTACCTTGATGTTCTCATCAGGACCCTCAACAGGCGTCAGCGAGTATCCGCGCTCGAACATCATCGAAGCAGAGTCCACGTAGTCATGCCTACCAGCGGAATCGGCTTCGCGATGGGCAGCAAGTATCTCATCGAGCCAAAAACTCTGAGGGGCACGAGCAAGCCTGAGGGTAGAACGATCGGGAATTGATTCGGCACCGCCGTCAGCTCCCACCACGAGCACTGTTTCCTTAGCCTGCACACAGGTTATCGCGGAACCAGTACTGCAGACCGTCTCGATGTTGTCGGTTATTACCTGCGAGTTTATGAGCGGACGAACCCCATCGTGAATAAGCACGACAGTCCGCGCGCCGCCACTGAGCTCATCTGCTGCAAGCAGCCCATGGAAAATCGACTCCTGCCCAGTAGGCCCTCCCGGAACCACCGCGGCAACCTTGGACATATGACTTTCTTCGAGAAGATCGCGAGAATAGTCAAGCCAGTCCGCACCACTCACCACCACAATGGCATCCACCATCGGGTGCTCCTGAAAGTGTCGAACAGTCCGCACAATTATGGGCTCACCGTGAATACGCAGAAACTGCTTTGGCAGGTCTTTCGAGTGCATCCGGGACCCTACACCGCCCGCAAAAATAACCGCAACAACCCTTGGGATGCTCTCCATTAGATGCCACCATCCTCTACGCGCCATGCCGTAACATCATGGCTAACTCTCATATTCACAGGCGGGAGCTTCATGTAATCGCCGTAAAGACCAGTCAGATACTCGCGCCAACAAGACATACAAGTGAATTCACAGTTCTCAAAAGGAAGAGAAGTCTGGTTCTCAAACCCCTCATACGAAACACGCTCGCCAGATCCGTAAAGACCCCACGTCAGTCCGCCTACATAGGGAGTCGAACCATAGGGAATAGCCCGTCCCAGCTTGTCAAGCTTCGCGCCGGCCTCAGCTACAACCCCAGGAACCGAAAGAAGGGCTCGTGCAGCGACTTTCGCGATCTTTTTCGCCTTCGTGCTTCCGGAGCTTGGGTTAACCCCAGAGACAATAATCGCCTTGCGCAAACGGCTCGCCCGCGAATACAAACACTCGAGATCCGTTTCATCTTCGGGTAACCCGTCGACAGGAAAGACATCAATCCACAGCTTCTGAAGCGAGCTCTCAATATCCGCCTTGACCAGAATGCTGTCGTTCACAATCTTGATGTAGGGAGTTGCATCGATTCTTGTGCCTCGATATGCAACGACGCGATACCCATGCTCGGATTCAAACTTGTCTCGAAAAGACAAGAACCTGTCATACCAAGGTCGCCCCATTAAGGCATCAATATCATCGTCCCAGGGAATAAAACCCTTATGCCGGACCGCCCCCAAAAGAGTGCCCCCCGCGAGAGAGTATTTCAATTCATGCATCTTGCAGAATGCGGAAAACGCATTAAGGATTTTCAGCTCTTCCGCTTTAATCTCTTCTAAAGTTAAATACTGCTTTTTACTCATCGCACTTCGATTCAATCAAATTTCGGTACAGAGAAACGAGACATTGCAAATAAGAATCCTGAGAGCAACGCTCAATTACATAGGACTTACACTTCGCCTGAATTGCCTCGTATTGACCTCGATCGTCAAATGCGCGTACGCCAGCTGTTATCGCCTGTCGCAGCGAATCAACGTCATCGGGCTCCGCGAGGAATCCCGTTTCTCCTTCTAAAACAAGCTCGGGTATGCCACCAATCGTCGTACCGATAACAGGAGTGCCGTAAGCAAAGGATTCCATGATGGAGTAGGGCATGTTTTCCCTCCAACGGGATGGAGCAACCGACAAAGCGGCGCCGGCGACCAATTGAACCAACTCGGCGCCTGCCTTATAGCCCAAAAACTCAACTCTGTTGTGGCTTGAAGAAGATAGAGCCTCCAAAGATTTGCGCTCAGCCCCGTCCCCTGCGATAACAAGACGCCAGCCTTCTGGGAGCACTGAGCTTGCTTTAATCAGCACGTCAACTCCCTTTTCACATGAGAGCCGTCCGAAATACAGGATGTAAGGGTTATATCTATCGGTGTAATCAGAGCTATCTTCAGCACAGTCATGAACATGATCGCTAACAAAATTCTGCATGAACGACACTTTTGTCGAAGAAATACCGCTTTCGATGAGCTTTGATTTCATAAATAGCGATGGAGCAATAATATGGTCAATTTTGCTGTACGCATCTGTCACCTTAAGAAATTCAGCCTCCATGCAGGCAAGAAGGCTTTTTGCCGATGATTCCTTAACACATTTATTTTTAAAGCAATTGAGAAAATGGCCTCCAAGGCACGCATCGCAGACAGTACCGTTGCCATCAAGCATCACGTAGTTCGGACAAACGAGTATGTAGTCATGCGAAGTAAACACTACAGGGACTCTATGCTCCCTAATGTAAGGCGCATCAAGAATGGCAAGCGTTATCTGTCGGTGAACCAAGTTTAAATGGATAACATCAGGTCTCACGCTCTCGCAAAGTGCTTGAAAACGCCTTTTAGATTCTTGGGAATAAATCAAAGTAGCAGCCGCTTTTGCTTTATCAGCAAAAGCGGTAGGCGAATTGTAGTCTTTAGGGGATACGAAGAAATCAGCATCGTCGCAGGGGAAATTACGCTCATCTCTCATTGAGAAAAAATGAACATCATGACCCATTTTGACAAGGCCGTCAGCCAAACCAAAGTAATAGGTTTCAGATCCGCCCTTAATATAATGAAACTTATTAACGAGGATTATCTTCATAATTCACCCTCTCTCCCCCAAAGGAAACAAATCCCAGGCAAATTAACCCGGTTAGACACGCTGCCAATTCCCCTTCCCAATCACGCAAATCAAACTCAACCACACTGGTTACCGATAGCTTCAACATCAGACATGCTTGCTTGGGCCTTATATCGGGCCTCGGTGGCCTCCTTGGCCGGGCGCCACCAGGACTCGTTGGCGACGTACCAGTCGATGGTCCGCTTCAGGCCCTCGGCGAAGTCGGTGTGGGCCGGCCTCCAGCCGAGCTCGCGCTGGAGCTTGGTGGAGTCGATGGCGTAGCGGCGGTCGTGTCCGGGGCGGTCTGCGACCCAGTCGAAGTCCTCGGGGTCCTTTCCCATGGCCTCGAGGATCATGCGCAGCACGTTGATGTTGTTCCTCTCGCCGTCGGCGCCGATGAGGTAGGTCTCCCCCGTGCGGCCCTTGGTGAGGATGTCCCAGACGGCAGAGGAGTGGTCCTCGGTGTGAATCCAGTCGCGGACGTTCTGGCCCTTGCCGTAGAGCTTGGGGCGGACGCCGTCGATGATGTTCGTGATCTGCCTGGGGATGAACTTCTCCACGTGCTGGTAGGGGCCGTAGTTGTTGGAGCAGTTGGAGATCGTGGCGCGAAGACCGTAGGTGCGGGTCCAGGCGCGGACCAGCATGTCGGAGGACGCCTTGGTGCTCGAGTACGGACTGCTCGGGTGATACGGCGTCTCCTCGGTGAACTTGGCGGGGTCGTCGAGCGCCAGGTCGCCGTAGACCTCGTCGGTGGAGACGTGGTGGTAGCGGACGCCGTGCTTGCGGACGGCCTCCAGCAGGCGGAAGGTGCCCTCGACGTTGGTGCGCAGGAAGGGCTCGGGGTCGGCGATGGAGTTGTCGTTGTGGCTCTCGGCGGCGTAGTGCACGATCGCGTCGTGGCCCGGCACCAACTCATCGAGCAGCCCAGCGTCGCAGATGTCGCCCACGACGAGCTCGACGCGGTCCGCAGGCAGCCCGGCGATGTTCTCGGGGTTGCCGGCGTAGGTCAGCTTGTCCAGGACGGTGACGTGCACGTCGGGGTGGTTGTCGACCACGTAGTGCACGAAGTTGCTGCCGATGAAGCCGCAGCCGCCCGTGACGATGATGTTCTTGGGTTCGAAGATCTCAGACATGAAAATCCAATCTGAAGCATGTACAGCTTCTTTAGTATGCCGCAGGAAGTGATGCCGCGACACTATTCAACAAAACTATCGGACATTTCGGCACGCGATAAGAGCCATAACCTTCGCAGAATTACTTCCCCTACAAAACGCCTCCGGAATGCAGTCTTTGTCGTACCGGAAGACCGAATTCCCAGTTTTATCGCGTAAGTACTTATAGAAGAAGTCCTCCCAGCTTTTAAACTTCTCACTGTCTGCAAACGCTTCCGGCTCTTGCAGAACTGCTTTGGCATCTAGCCCTGAAATTACGCCGGAGCTCAGCAGAAGCCATTCGAACGACTCGGGAAGACAAACCGTAACAGTATCGCGGTGAATGTCTTGCAGCTTAAGGACGCGGTCCGCATAGCACCCAAATGCCGCCCCGTCCGCGACAACAAACACGCGATCGTCGAGATGCTGATCCAACCAGCCCAAAATCGCGCTGTTCGTCATGGCCGAAGTACAGGTAAGCTCACTGTCAGCAAAATGCCGTTTAAAGAACTGAAAACCAGACTTACTGTCCTCGCATAGAAGGATAGAAAAGTCCTGTTTTGGCGCCGACCGGGAAATAGCATAACGATGATTCCCGCGATCTTGATAAACAGGGACGAAAGAATGGTATTTTCCGCTCGTCTTAATCTTGTAAATCTCATCCACGCTATACGGAAGATTGGGGAAATCAGCCCTTGAGATCAGCACGAAATAATTCGAGGAATACAGCACATGATGGGCAAACTCATCAGAATGGATCTCTTTTAAACCCTCATCGACAAATACAATCGAGTCATGAACGGACGAAAGCTGGTTTCGCCAATCATAATCGGTCAAGGCGACACAGGGACAATCGCATTGCAAGGAAACGCCCGACTGCTCGCCCGTTCGCATGTAGTCTGCGACCATGTCAAACAGCGTCGTCTTACCCGTGCCGCTATCGCCACGCACAATAGTGATGTTCCGCTTGATGGTAAATGTGTACTTGGTTCCCCTACGGCGGGAAATCTTAACAAGATGCGAACCGTTCATAAGCAGCACCTACAGATACGGAATCGACTCGTGAATCAATTCGGCCATGTTATGAACGATTCGGCCGCTGTTCACGACTTTGATTTTAAAATCCTCGCGGCCAAAGTCCATCACATGATAGAGATTCACAACGAGCTTGCGGTCTTTCGCCATGTCGAGAATCCACTTGGCACAGTTGTCACCACAGGTAGAAGCGTTAAAAATATGCTTACGATCAAATCTCATAAGCAGCAGCGTTTTCACGCCACCAGAAAGCTGGAGTGGGGAGATGGATCCAAGCACAGGGCTTTCGATGACGTTTTCGGAGACAACAACCGATCGATCGACATCTTTAATTATCGAGACTGCATAGGGATCCGTAATCCAAGAAGACCGGTAAGAGTTTTTGAAATATGTCGCTGTGTTGTAAATCGCTTCTGGCATATCGCCAAAGTAGACGCTTAACACATCCACTCCCAATCATATTGTCTTTATGGTCAACGTAATCATAACGAAAGGGGCCACCAGATAAACGGTGACCCCTAAAAGAAAACAAGCTGGCGCTAGTACTCGCGCGGGCTGTTGACGATCTCGCCGGCGGCGACCTTCTTGAGGTGCTGGCCGTAGACCGACTTGCCGTAGGCCTTGGCGGCCTCCTCCAGCCCGGCGGTCGTGATCCAGCCGTTCTCCCAGGCGATCTCCTCGGGGACGGACACGGGAAGGTCCTGGGAGTGCTCCACGGCGCGGACGAACTCCGCGGCCTCGTGCAGGCTCTCCATGGTGCCGGTGTCGAGCCACGCGTAGCCGCGGCCGAGGGTCACCACGGACAGCGTCCCCTCCTCCAGGTACATCTGGTTGAGCGTGGTGATCTCCAGCTCGCCGCGGGCCGAGGGCCTGACCTCATGCGCCTTGGCGGCCACGTCGCCCGGGTAGAAGTACAGGCCGGTGACGGCGTAGGAGCTCTTGGGCTCGGCGGGCTTCTCCTCGATGGAGACGGCCCTGCCCTGCGCATCGAACTCCACGACGCCGAAGCGCTCGGGGTCGTCCACGTGGTAACCGAAGACCGTGGCGCGGCCCGACTCGGCGTTCTGAACGGCGCGCGTCAGGTGGCGCGACAGGCCGTTGCCGTAGAAGATGTTGTCGCCCAGCACCAGCGCGCACGGCTCGCCGGCGATGAACTCCTCGCCGATGGTGAACGCCTGGGCCAGGCCGTCCGGCGAGGGCTGCTCGGCGTAGGAGAGGTTCACGCCGTAGCGCGAGCCGTCCCCGAGCAGGCGCTCGAAGTTGGGGAGGTCGGTCGGCGTGGAGATGACCAGGATGTCCCGGATGCCCGCCAGCATGAGGGTGGACAGCGGGTAGTAGATCATGGGCTTGTCGTAGACCGGCAGCAGCTGCTTGGAGGTCACGAGCGTGAGCGGGTACAGGCGCGTGCCGGACCCGCCGGCGAGGATGATGCCTTTCATAGCGCTATTACCTTCCGAGGAAAAGGCCTTCGTAGCTGTCGGTGATGGACCGCCACGAATACCGGTCGCGGATAACGGAGGTCGATGCCGTATCGAGATCCTCGATCGACTTCCGACCCATCACGTCGGCGCTATTGATAAGTTCAGCCAAGTCTCCGGATTCCTTGCTCCAATACAGGGCCGAGTCCTCGGCGACCTCGCGGTTGAAGCCGACGTCGAGAAGGAGGTTGAGGCGCGTGGACGCCAGTGCCTCCAGGAGGCTCGGGTTGGTGCCGCCGACCTCATGGCCGTGGAAGTAGCCGTATGCTTTCTCGCGGATCTTCTTCAGGAGCTCCTGGTCGTAGACGGTCCCGACGAACTTGATGCGAGGATCGGACTTGAAGTGCGTCTTCCGCTCGAGCTCTGCGAGGAAGGACTCGTCCACTCCCGTCACGAGCGCGAAATCTCGCTTGGATTCGGAAGCCATGAACTCCCGGATCATGGTCTCGTAGTTGTTCTCGGGCACGAAGCGTCCCACAACTAGGTAGTAGCCGAAGGGCTCGAGGCCCTTCTCGGAGAGCCATCCCGTGAACTTCGGGTCGTCGTCAGCGAGCGCTGAGCGCTTGATGTCGGCCCCGTAGGCGATGAAGGTCGTCTCGGGGTGCAGGTCGGCATACTCCCCTCGGATGTACTTCTCGATGTTCTTGGAGTCGCACACCATCAGGTCGGCATGTTTGACCATCCCGCGCTCCGACACCTTCCAGTACTTGCGGATGGGCGCGCTCCACTTGGCGCGCTTCCACTCGTGGCCGTCTGGGTTGACAAAGACCTTGCCGCCAAGGGCGTGGATCTTCTTTACGAACTTTCCGAAAAACGGTCCGATGCGACAGGCCAGCACATAGACGATGGGGTGCTGGACTCGGTTCTCCTCGATGTAGGCGATGCACCACTTGAGGGCGTCGATGTCGTAGAAGATAGCCCTCGCTGCGCCGACGGGCCTGCGCAGCACGTTGAAGCAGTGCGCCCCGTTGTGCTCGAACTCGCCGACTTGCTCGGCGGAGTCCACGGCGCATGCCACGTGGTACTTGATGTCGTGGGATACCTGATTCTCGGTCAGCTTCTCCACGAACGTCTCGTAGCCGCCGTAGTTTGCCGGAATCCCCTTGGATCCGATGATGAAAACATGTTGCATTAGTACGCATCGCTCCCGTTGAAGACCTCCAGAACCGTGAGGAGGACGATTTTGAGGTCCATAACGATTCCACGTTTTGCTATGTACTCGAGGTCCCGGCAGACCATGCCGTCGAAACTGGCAGAATTGCGCTCTGTGACCTGCCAGAGCCCGGTGATACCTGGCTTCACGGCCAGGCGCTGCAGGTCGTACTCGGTGTACTCCGCCACCTCGTTCGGCAGAGGCGGGCGCGGGCCGACGACGGACATCTGGCCCAGGAACACGTTCAGGAACTGCGGGAACTCGTCGATGGAGTGCTTGCGGATGAACTTGCCGATCTTCGTTACGCGCGGGTCCTCCCTCATCTTGAACATGGCGCCGGCGATCTCGTTCTGCCCCTTGAGCTCGACGAGGCGCTCGTCGGCGTCTTTGAACATGCTGCGGAACTTCCACATGCGGAAGGTGGAAAGGCTGCCGTCGGAACGGGTGCGGCCCACGCGGATCTGGCTATAGAAGGGGCTCCCCTCGCTCTCCAGGCGGATGGCAGCGGCGAGTACGAGGCCGGGGATCGCGATGAGGACGAGCGCGGCACCGCTGAACACGATGTCGAACGCGCGCTTCACAGCCCTATAGACAAGGCGCGAGCGATCCCAGTCCATGATGGATTGCATGGCCTTGTAGCGGCCGACGCCCTCACGCCGGTCCATCGCCTGAGCAATCAGCGCCGCCCCCACGGGCGCATTGCTCTCTGTTACTTCTTTAGCAGCCACAGTCAAACTTACGTCCCCGTTCCCCAGGGATCCCCCAATCGGTAAATTCAAAAATGCGAACGAATAGCTGATGCAACGTCTCCCTTACGTTTTGCTGGGAACGTCGAGCGGTAGCAGCTCCCTAAATGCGGAGTCACCTTCGCCCACGTCTACCAGACACCAGCGTTTATGGCGGTCGATCTTTTTAACGCGGGCCTCTTGTCCCACCAAGGGACCCTGCTCTATGTGCAACACGCCGCCTTCTATGCGCGCAACGCTGTTGCGCACCACGCCGTCATCGTCCAGTACGCTGCGGTACCAGTCCTGTGCATCGTCCGGCATGGGCATATACGCCCGCTCCCTACTGCCGGCGATGCGACAGCCAAAGCTCAACTGAGCCAAAGCCCTATCGAGCGCAGCGGCATCGTGCGTGGCGACGAAGAAATATTCCTTGTACATGGGTTTGGTTTGGAGCGACCATGCACCGTCCTGCTTAAACCAGAACTCCTTTTGCATTACAAAAGCGTCCTGCATCAGGTTGTGCGGGATAATGCGGCGAACCTTTTCGCAGGTCTCGCGCTCTTTTCCATTGGGGGTGTGAACCAAATACCAGCGGACGCGGCCGTGCTGGCTGTTGGTGATGGCGCCGTCAAATGCGCCCGGCAGCTGCTCTTGGCGCCGTGCCGTCTGTTCCATATTCTCGCCCCCCTCTTTTGGCTTTGCGATGCACGCAAATGCAGGGGCGTTTAGAACAGGCTTCTCGCTCGCAGCTAGGCGCAGTCGCAAAAGTACAGGTTTTTGTAGAGGGGTATGGAGATGTACCTACTAGCAGTTTATTTTGCGTAATCTGGGCAAACGCTGATTAATTGCTCGTATAATTGCCTATGTTGAAAGATACGAAAACCTGTACCTTTTTGTGCAACAAAAAAAGCCGCTCAACCAGCGGCTTTTCTTATTTCGGCATGAAAAAGGCGACCGCCCTATGTGGACGGTCGCCTTTATTAATTGTTGTGTTGCTTGCCTTAGGCGCGGGTCTTGATCTCCTCGAGCACCTTGGCAACAAACTCGTCAACGCTCATCTGAACGGTCTCGTTGGAGCGATCGCGGACGGAGATGTTGCCGGCCTCGACCTCCTTCTCGCCCAGGATAAGCATGTAGGGCACGCGGTCGATGCTGCGGGCCTCGCGGATCTTGTAGCCGATCTTCTCGTCGCGATCGTCGCAGACCACGCGAATGCCGGCCTCCTCCAGCTTGGCGCACACCTCGTGGGCGTAGTCGCGGCTCTTCTCGGAAACCGGAAGTGCCTTGACCTGCACGGGAGCCAGCCAGGTGGGGAACTTGCCCGCAAAGTGCTCAATCAGAATACCGATGAAGCGCTCGATGGAGCCAAAGCACACGCGATGCAGCATGATGGGGCGCTTCTTGGTACCGTCGGCGTCCACGTACTCCAGGTCAAAGTTGAGCGGCATCTGGAAGTCGAGCTGCACGGTACCGCACTGCCAGGTACGGCCGAGCGAGTCCTCCAGATGGAAGTCGATCTTGGGGCCGTAGAAGGCACCGTCGCCCTCGTTGACCTCGTAGTCCATGCCCAGCTTCTCCAGAGCGGTGCGCAGGCCCTCCTCGGCGCGCGCCCAGTCCTCGTCCGAACCCATGGAGTCCTCGGGGCGGGTGGAAAGCTCAACGTGGTACTTAAAGCCAAACTTCTGGTACACAGAGTCGATGAGGTTGACCACGCCCACGATCTCGTCGGTCAGCTGGTCGGGACGCACAAACAGGTGGGCGTCGTCCTGGTTAAAGCAGCGCACGCGGAACAGGCCGTGCAGGGCGCCGCGCAGCTCGTGGCGGTGCACCAGACCAATCTCGCCGGCGCGAATGGGCAGCTCGCGATAGGAGTGCGGCTTGGAGGCGTACACCAGCACGCCGCCCGGGCAGTTCATGGGCTTAATGCAGTACTCTTCGTCGTCGATGACGGTGGAGTACATGTTGTCCTTGTAGTGGTCCCAGTGGCCCGAGGTCTTCCACAGCTGCTTGTTCATGATGAGCGGCGTGGAGATCTCCACGTAGCCGGCCTTGTGGTGAATCTCGCGCCAGTAGTCCAGCAGCGTGTTCTTAAGGATCATGCCGTTAGGCAGGAAGAACGGGAAGCCGGGGGCCTCGTCGCGCATCATAAAGAGGTCCATCTCGCGGCCGATCTTGCGGTGGTCGCGCTTCTTGGCCTCCTCCAGCATGTGCATGTGCTCGTCGAGCTCTTCCTTGGTGGCAAAGGCGACGCCGTTGATGCGGGTGAGCATCTTGTTGTCCTTGTCGCCCTTCCAGTAGGCGCCCGAGACGCCGGTGAGCTTAAAGGCCTTCAGCGCCTTGGTGTAGCAGATATGAGGGCCGACGCACATGTCGATGTAGTCGCCCTGCTGGTAGAAGGTGATGCGGGCGTCGTCGTCCAGGTCGCCGATGTGCTCGACCTTGTACTTCTCGCCGCGCTCCTCCATAAGGGCGATGGCCTCGGCGCGGGGCTTCTCGTACACGGTGAACTTGAGGTTCTCCTTGACGATTTTTTTCATCTCGGCCTCGATCGCGGGGAAGTCGTCCTCGCTGATCTTGACGCCCTCGGGCAGGTCGACGTCGTAGTAGAAGCCGTTGTCGGTCGCGGGACCGTAGGCAAAGTCGGCCTGGGGGTACAGGCGCTTGATGGCCTGCGCCATGATGTGAGCAGCGGTGTGGCGGATAACATGCAGTTCCTGGTCCTGCGGGCACTCGTCCACATGGCCGTCTTTGTAGATGATCTTCATAGTGGTTCTCCTTTTGATGAAAGTTAAAACAAAAAAGCGCTCCATCCCGCTCAAATTTACGGGATGAAGCGCCTGAAGATTTCACGCGTTCCACGGTTCCACCCGAATTGCGTGCCCTTGAGAACACGCCACTCGCTGTGCTGTAACGGGCGCACCCGGCAGAGGTTCTCCTCTGCGCTCTGCGGTGGTAGAGCTCCGGCACATGGCAGGCTGCTTGCAGCACCCTTGCGGGGCAGCCCTCTCTGGGTCATGGAAGAACAGGAACTCAGTTTGTCCGCATCATCGCTTTTACAGGATGAAACTACGCTGATTGTAGCACGTCCCGCGGAAAAAATCAAGAGACGCAGCCATGAAATTTTTTCTTCATTTTTCTTCCTTCGGCTGCAGGAATTCCGAAAAAAGCTTGCTGGTGCGGAACCCCTGACTGGAATACAGGCTGTGATAGCCGGAGAACATATAGCTCAGGCCGCAGGCCAGCGCCATCAGCTCAAACCCGGCACCGCTGAACAGCTCAGCCGCCAGCACAATGGAAGCCACCAGCGTATTGGTCGCCCCGCAGAACACGCACACCAGACCCACTGCAGCAGAAAAGCCCGCCGGGAGCCCCAGCAGCGGCCCCACCACGCAGCCAAACGTTGCGCCGATGTAAAAGCTCGGCACCACTTCGCCGCCCTTGAAGCCCACGCTCAGGGTCAGCACCGTAAGCACCATTTTGCACACAAAGTCCCACGGCAGAGCCTGCTCCAGCTCAACGGCATCCATAATGACATCCATGCCGGCACCGTTATAGCGGCCCACCCCCATCAGGTAGGACAGCGCCACCACAGCCGCACCGCCTGCAGCAGCCCGCACCCACGGATTCGGCAGCAGTTTGGGGATCTTATGCTCAAAAAAGTGCAGCATCTGGCAGAAAATCACCGCCACCACCGCACAGCACATGGCCAGCACGGCGGTGCGCACCACCGTCCGGGCATCCAGCGGCGGCGCTTCCATCACAAACCGTGTGGGCGCAATGCCGGCCTTCAGCGAGATGCTGTATGCAATAAGCGCCGCCAGAAAGCCCGGTACGAAGGCCACGGTCAGCATCAGACCCACATCCACCACCATCATCGCAAACAGGGTCGCGGTCAGCGGCGTACCGAACAGCGCCGAAAAAAATGCCGCCATGCCGCACACGGTAGCCGTGCGGCAGTCATGATTGTTGAAGTGCAGCACCCGGCCGATATTCCAGCCGATGCTGCCGCCCATCTGCAGCGCTGCGCCCTCGCGGCCGGCCGAGCCGCCGCACAGATGGGTGAGCACAGTGCCCAGAAAGATGGCCGGGACCAGCCACGGCGTCACCGAGCTGCCGTCCTGCACGGCCCGCAGCACATCGTTGGTGCCCTTGCCGACACAGCCCGTCACCTTATACAGAGCCGTGATGGCGATGCCCGCCGCAGGCAGGAGCCATAGCAGCCAGACCTGCTCTGCGCGCTGCTCGGTCACCCATTCCACTGCCAGATGGAACAGCGTTCCGATGCCGCCGCACAGCACGCCGGTGCACACAGCCAGAAGCGTCCACCGGAACAGCGCCAGAAGCGAGATCCGGATCGCTTCCTTATAATGCAGGAACCATTCCTTTATTTTCCACATGTTTCTTCCCCGCACCTCTCTTAATTTCGATCTGATTTTGTCTATACGCGCCAAAACATAACATGTTTTTCTATCAATGTCAACCAAAGAACGGCAAAGAGTCTTATACAACTTTCACATGCCCGGTAAAACAAATGCCAAAGGCCCCGCTTCTTTGTGCGCAGAAGCGGGGCCTTTGATCTGGTTGCCGTTTAAGATTTTGGATCAGAAAAAGGAAAAAGGAGAACAAAGGGAGTTTGTCGGGGCGAGGCCCCTCCATCTGCTTTCGCAGACCGTTTGGTCACTCGAAAGCCCCACTGGGGCTTTCGTTGCTGACGCAAACGCGATTATCACGCTGCTGTGCAGGGGCCGGTGTCGTGCCGGTGCAGCTGCACCGCAGCGGGACAGCTGTTAGAATCCGGGAGTTTTACTCCACATCCTGCAGGGCGGCAAAGTCCTCTTCGCCGGTGCGGATCTTGACCACGCGGGTCACGTTGTACACAAAGATCTTGCCGTCGCCGATATGTCCGGTGTACAGTGCCTTCTTGGCAGCCTCCACCACAGCGTCCACGCTGATGCGGGAGACGATGACCTCCACCTTGATCTTGGGCAGCAGGGTGGTATCCACGGGGACGCCGCGGTATTTCTCGCTGGTGCCCTTCTGGATGCCGCAGCCCATCACCTGCGTGACCGTCATGCCGGTGACACCCAGATCGTTGAGGGCGGTCTTGAGCTGGTCGAACTTGGAGAGCTTTGCAATGATGGACACCTTGTGCATACCGGTGTCATACACGCCATCGTGGATCACGGGAGAAGCTTCCCGCACCACAGGGACTGCAGCGCTGATCTGCTTGTCGGTGGCCCTGGTCACGTCGTCCTCGCCGAGGTCGGTGTTCTCGTTGGGCACCATGACAGCAGAGTTTGCATCGGAGATGGAGAAGCCGGCATAGGCAGATGCCAGACCATGCTCGTGGATGTCCAGACCGTCGATCTCCACCTCTGCGGGAACGCGCAGGCCGATGAACTTATCGATGAGCTTGAAGATAATGAACATCACAACGACAACGTAGATGTCAACGGTAACGAGGCCCAGCAGCTGGGTGCCCAGCTGTGCCAGACCGCCGCCGTAGAAGAGACCTGCGTGCTCAGTGTTGGCACCGGTGGAGAACAGGCCCACCGCAATGGTGCCCCACACGCCGTTTGCAAAGTGGACGGAAACTGCACCAACAGGGTCATCCACCTTGGCGATGTTATCGAAGAACTCAACGCTCAGAACAACGAGCAAGCCGGCCACAAAGCCGATGAAGAATGCGCCGAAGGGAGAAACGGTATCGCAGCCTGCAGTGATCGCCACCAGACCGGCCAGAGAACCGTTCAGGGTCATGGAGACATCGGGCTTGCCGTAGCGCAGCCATGTAAAAATCATGGTCACACAGGTGGCAACGGCTGCAGCAAGGTTGGTATTGAAGCAGACCAGACCGGTCATGGTCATGGCCTCGTCGGTGGCAAGGCTCAGAGAGGAGCCGCCGTTGAAGCCGAACCAGCAGAACCACAGGATGAACACGCCCAGAGCAC
>OLSL01001079.1_pt1 | contig 26923 bp, 20 predicted proteins | sample 1672511 | NCBI WGS metagenome assembly OLSL01 (sample SAMEA3136694, study PRJEB25190) | human gut metagenome | biome: human gut; feature: human-associated habitat; material: faeces | place: Austria | collected 2013
CCCTTCGTTTTCATCTGACATATCACCGCAAAACTACTGCGGATAAAATCATAAATCCTACAATTGATACCATCGTGTATACCGAAATCGCCGATGAGTAGAATTCTTTTTTCTCTTTTCCATTCCATTCTGATGTATCACACTTGATATTTTTCTATCACACACGTATGCTTCCGTTCGCCCACCGGAGCATCTTTATCATAATTAATTCCAACCAGCAAAATCTCACCGCCAAAATCTTTGATTGCCGCCGGGTAGTTCCGTTTCTTAATCTGTGTAATTGCTCCTTCCGCTGATTTATCCCACTTCATTTCAACTACTAATGCCGGAAGATTCGACGTTTTCTTTGGAAAATATATAATATCTGCATAGCCATTGCCTGACGGAAGTTCTTCGAACTTCAGATAATAATCGCGATAACTAAAATATGCAAGCTTGATCACGCTTCGTAATGCCTGCTCATTATTGTAGAAAAGAGCCGTTGTCTCCTCTATATGGATCTTCTCAATCTGTGTTGCTACTGCATCCGCATTCATATGTACTGTATCTGAAATTATCTGGTCGCTTTCACGCACACGTTGAATTGTCTCGTTCCGTCTGACTCCCCTGATCGTCCTTGAAAATTCCCGCTTGATTTCTTCATTTGGAATATGCACTTTTTCCGTTTCTTTGTCATAAGCCAGATAGCCCAGATGAATCAACAATGTCAGTACATCATCTTTCTCTCTGAATGTTACAAGATCATTCGAAAATCCACTCGTATCAACTTCTACTTCAATACCACCGATCAGTTCAGCGATTGTCTTGGAAAGTCCGTCATAATCAAGACTAATATATTCCATCAAACTCTCTGCTGCCGATGTCTGCGTCCAGTAGGAATCGAAATCATCATTTCTAAGTGCTTTCATTACAGAGTTCGGATTATAAATTGAATTTGCATTTGGGAATGAATATCCATCATACCATAGCTTCATCTTCGAAAAATCTATTTGATATTCGCTGCACAGGTTCTTTACTTCCTGTTCTGTAAAACCTACATATGGCGCAAACTTTCTTGGTTTTACCATTGTAAATTCTTCGAAGTCAGAAATTGCAGACTGTGAACCATCTTTTTTAATCGGCAGGATTCCTGTCATATAAACTGCTGCGAAAATCTTATCCGTTGTTCCACTATTTTTAAATAATGACCGTAAAAATAATAGATACTCTCTCTGGATTCCTGCATTTCCACCATTCTCACGAATCGGTGCATCCCACTCATCGATAATCATAATGATTTTATTTCCTGTATAAGTCACCAGATTCGCTAATGTATCAAACAGTGCTTCTGCTTCTTTCACTTCCGAATAAATATCTAAAACTTCTTCTGTTATATTTCGTTTCACATAGGAGACTGCATCTTCCGATGATGTCACACCAAGAACACTCGCCATATCCAGATAGATCACATCATACTGATTCAAATATTTTAAATATTCATCATCTTTTGCAATTTTAAGATCATCAAACAATTCCTTGGAATCACAAGTCTTATCATAATATGCACACAACATTTTGGCAGCAAAAGATTTCCCAAAGCGCCGTGGTCTGCTAATACATGTCAGATTCCGTGGCGTATTGATTGTTTGATTAATCAGACTTATCATTTCTGTTTTATCGACATAAACGTCATTTCTCATATTCGAAAAACCGCTGTTTCCCGGATTCAAATAACTTCCCATCTGTGCTGTCACCTCCTCGCATATTTTTATTTAATTTCTTGTAACTTACTTGTTATCTTATATGTTTTCTTACTATATTATATCTAATTTTTATTTGTTTTACCATAACTTACGTGTTATCTTGTACGTTTTCTTGTCTTTTATTAATTTGCGAACATATCAAGACTTCTCTCTGCAAGTTCCTCAAATTATCATTACAATCATCATTTTCTCTTGACAATCCTTTGAATTCCCATATAATTATCTATGGTAATTAACTTTGGTAACTATATAGGAGTTTTATTATGACAAATAAAAAAATCAAACGCATGCTCGATGCATGTTATCAGGCAAAACGAATTCGTGAGATGCTCCCTCCGCTTCCGGAAGGTATCATGTCATCTCACATCCGCTATATGGATATGATCCAGGAGCTTCAGAAACAGAAAGTCCATGTAAGAGTTTCTGATTTAAGTGACGTTCTGAATATCCCGCGACCGGGTGTCACAAGGACAATAAAAGAGATGGAGAAGAAAGGATTAGTTCAAAAGATCTCCTCTCCGGATGACGGACGTGTCACATACTTGTCTTTGACAGAGCACGGGAAGAAAATCTCAAAAAAGTATAATGAAAATTATTTTAATGAGCTGATTCCTTACCTTGACGGAATCTCTGATGCGGACGCTGACTGCATGATTCAGACGATTCAGAAATTTTACGACATCATGTGTGAAAGGAGTGCTCAAAAATGACTGATAAAACTGCTGATTTTACACAAGGAAGCATTTTAAAGAAACTGGTGGCATTTATGATGCCGGTACTTGGTGCATTGATCCTTCAGGCAGCATATGGAGCGGTTGACCTTCTGGTCGTTGGAAGATTTGGTTCTACTTCCGGGCTTTCTGCTGTTTCTACTGGAAGCCAGGTTCTGAATCTGGTCACTTTCGTAGTTGTCCAGTTTGCTATGGGTATCACGGTTCTGATTGCACGTTATCTCGGCGAAAAAAGACCGGAACAGATTGGCTCGGTCATCGGCGGTTCTGCAATTGTATTTACAGCGATTTCAGTTGGATTGTTCATCGTCATGGTTTGTTTCGCGCATCCAATCGCGATCCTGATGCAGGCTCCTGCAGAAGCTATAGAATTGACTGCTGTTTACATCCGTATCTGCGGAAGTGGAATCTTTTTTATCGTCGCTTACAACCTGCTTTCTGCGATTTTCCGTGGACTTGGAGACAGCAAGTCCCCTCTGCTTTTTGTACTTGTCGCATGCATCATAAATGTTTTCGGTGACTTGATACTTGTTGCAGGTTTCCACATGAACGCAGCCGGTGCCGCGATTGCAACTGTTTTCGCCCAGGCAATCAGTGTTGTCTTCGCAGTAGTTCTCCTTATCAAAAAAGAACTACCATTCAAGATTAGAAAGAAAGACTTCTGTCTGAATCCACAGTGCAAGAAATTCCTCATTATTGGACTCCCTCTTGCACTCCAGGAATTCCTGACACAGATGTCATTCCTCGCACTCTGCGCTTTTGTAAATCGGCTCGGACTGGAGGCTTCTTCTGGTTACGGCGTTGCCTGCAAAATCGTAAACTTTGCAATGCTGGTACCTAGCGCACTCATGCAGTCCATGGCTTCTTTCGTCTCTCAGAATGTCGGTGCCGGAAAAGCAAAGCGTGCAAAGAAATCTATGTTCACCGGAATCGGTGTCGGTCTGGTTGTGGGATGTTTCGTCTTCACTCTTGTATTTCTTAAGGGAGATGTGCTGGCCGGATTCTTCTCTACCGATGCAGCTGTTATTCAGAATGGTTTTGCTTACCTGAGAGGATTCGCACCGGAAACAATTGTAACAGCCGTTCTTTTCAGTATGGTAGGGTATTTTAATGGAAATGATAGGACTCTTTGGGTTATGACACAAGGTCTGATTCAGACACTTCTGGTTCGTTTGCCAATGGCATACATCATGAGTATCCAGCCAAACGCCAGCCTGACAAAGATCGGTCTTGCTGCACCGGTTTCTACAGCAGTTGGAATTATGTTGAACGTTGGATTTTATGTTTATTTAAATCGAAAAAAATAGCCCCCTGCAACCGCTGCCACCGGCATTACAACCCCGCAGGCGATTGCTCCGAAGATCATTGAGGCACAATTTTCAAACATGATTTTAGAATTCAACAGTAGTTCAAACGAATATCCCTGCATCCGCAGATAGGAAAAAAGCAGAAGTGATTCTCCTAAATATGCAAACAGAAGTGTATTCACCGTTGTTCCGGTCACTTCTTTTCCTATCTGCATTCCGCTGTGAATCAGTTCTTTAAAAGTCATATCTTCTTTATGGCTTTTCACTTCATAAACAGATGTGGTAACTGTCAGTGCCATATCAAGAACAGCTCCAAGAGTACTGAGAAGTATAACAGAGACAGCAACATTTCTCATACTGATATTCAGGTTTATATTATAATAAAATACATCTTCTCCAACCTGTTGTATCTCGTTAAGACCTCCCGCCTCACTTCTCCATACAACGATATATATGAAGAAGAACAGCAACAGCATTGTGATCATAGTTGCAAGAAATGCACTCCATGTCTTTCTATTGCTACCATTTTGATAGAACAACGTAATACAGGAAATGACAACACCGACACAAACCGTAACGAGAAGAACAGGAACTCCTGATGCCATAAGCCAGATTGCAAGACTTAAGATCAACAGATTTCCACACAAAGCAATAAGCGAAACGACACCTCTGTCTCCACCGACGACCATAATTAAAATCAGTAAAATCAATCCAAGTGTTATCAGCATTTTCCTTCTCCCTGCACCTTTCTTGCTTTCTTCTGTCTATGAAACATTCCTGAGACCTTTATCATCACAGAAGTAACCAAAATAGAAATCGGTATTGCCAGAACAATTCCTATACTTTCCACCAGAAATCTGCACAATTCACATGGAATGTGTAGCTTTATAATAGTAATTAAACTCACATCATTATTCATTCGGATCAGACACATTGGAATCAGTCCACAGCCAAAGACAAACAACAGCACATTTATCATGGTTCCCATAATGTCATATCCAATTTCTCTTCCTGATTTAAATAATTCCAAAAATGTCACTTCCGGCTTCTTTTCAACAATTTCACTTAAGGATGCAGCGATGGCGACCGCCACATCCATGATTGCTCCCAGTCCTGAGATCAGGATTTCTGCATGGAAAATTTCATCCGGATTTTCAATACTTCCAAGATACTCCATGGTCGAATAATCAAGATCTTCTGCATGATGGATTACAACATCAAAGATTCCCATGATCATTACAAGAACAATCAATGTTGTAAAAAGTGCTGCCCATGTCTTTTTATGAATCCCGTTTAATCCAACCAATGTAATAACCGCAAAAAGAATCACCAGCCTGCTGCACATTTCCAGCACATTTGATGTATCTCCCGCTTTCCAAAAACCAATTGAAAAAACAGTAACATTAAAAATAACGGTCAATATCGTAAGCGCACCCTGTCTTCCTGCAACGATAATTAATATAAACATCAGAAATCCTATGAGTATCATAAGCTCTGTATCTCGTTTCAGTCCACGAATTCCAGAACCCATTCTCTTGCTTGTTCCATTGAGCAGTACCTTATCTCCCTTATGATATGGCTGTTTCATCATTCCGGTATACGTGCACTCATTCGTAAAACTTATTGTCTTTCCCTTGTTTTCTCCATTTAGGATTACTCCCTGGATATTCTGCTTATATTTTTTCTCCTTCGTCCCTCTGGTTCCTGTCTCTTCTCCTGAAACACTGGTTTCGACCTTTGTCAGTTTTGCAATGGGTGTGCTATACAACCATGCATCATTTGCAACAAAGATAATACACAGCAGATACAATATGCCAAGGATACAATATAACTTTCTTTTCTTGCTTTGTTTTACAAATTCCAACATTACTTTACTTCCATCTCGAATCTATCAAAAATCATTTTTTTATTTTAACGCAAAAAATTTTATTGTCAAGATGAATTTGAAAATGATTTTCATGTTAAAAGAACAGGACAGCACGCTAACGCGCACTACTCTGTTCTTCTGTTCTTCTTTTCTCTATTCTACTTTACTTCTCCCTCCGGGAAAATAATCTTATTCACGAAGAAGAATACCACCATCGACACTCCTCCGTTCAGCACGGTTGTTCCGATATTATAAAGCCATCCCGGTACAAACATTCCGGCAACTGCAACCCAGATACAATTGATTGAGTTTACAATACATGTAACAATGCAGAATGCGATCAGATACCAGAACGCCTGATACCAGATCTTTCCTTTGCTGCGGAACACAAAGCTTCTCTGGATTGGGAAGTTGATACACTCACCAACGAGCATTGCGATCATGTATGCACAGAAATACGGAAGACCGCCATGTGCCGCATCATATCCGATAATATTCCACTTAAATGTCTCACCGAATAATGTAATGTCGATTCCCGGGAAACCGAAATCAATATTCGGAAGTCCTGCGAATGCCAGTGGCAAAAACAGCAACATTACATATTTAAGTACAGTGATCAGATTACTTACAATTACGAACAATCCGCCTTCTCTTATCCATTTTGAAGCACTCGGATGTTTCTCTGCAAAACGATTCCATATGTTGTTTAGCTTATTCATTCTACATTCTCCATTCTTCTAAGATTCTAGATTCTCTTGTCCTCCCTTGGACTTCGTATCTATATCCTAACATGGATTACATGCCTATCTATTATACTTACATAACCTGCACTTTTTCTGCATAAACTGCAAATGTTCTTTCTTATCGGAACCCAAAAATGTGTGCGGTCTTAATCTCCTTGTTCTTCTTTAATCGGAATCAAAATTTTCAAGTCAAACCAGTTCTCTTTTGTATCGATCGTGACTGCCCCGCCGTATTTATTCACTGTATAACGAATACTCTTCATTCCGTATCCATGATACTTTTTGTCTTTCTTTGTCGTCGCAATATTTCCATCCTGGTACTGCAGTTTTTCTTCACAGTAATTCTCGAACTTAAGAATCAAAAATGCCTTCTGTCTGGACACTGTAACATGGATCAGTCTTTTTTCCTTATCCGGTATTTTCATCTCGCATTCGATCGCATTATCGAGTGCATTTCCAAAGATACTGCAGATATCCATAACATCCATAAAGTCTAACAGCGTTCCGTCTGCCACACAGGTAAATGTAATTCCATTCTTATTACAATACAGACTTTTGCTCGTCAGCACAGTATCAAGTACCTTATTTCCGGTTTTATTCTGTGCTTCATACTGACGGATCTCCGCCTCCATCTCATCCAAAAATGCTTCTCTTTTCTGAGGATCTTCTTCACTTCTCAACACCGCAATCTGATGTTTCAGATCATGATATTTATAATTGATCAGTTCAATACTTTCTTTTGACTGCACATACTGTGCATACTGATTCTGAAGTACATTCTGAACTGCCTCAAGCTCTTTTCTTGCCCGCATCTCACAGCATTGCATGAGATGTGCGTACAGAATCGCAATTCCGGCCAAATCCACAATTGTACGGATATTTGCTATCTCAAATGAATACCTTCCGGAAAATGGAGTATTGATTGTAAGATAGCTAATATTACTGACAGCGAAAACAGATATCGCAATCAAAAATGCTGACAGACATTCTTTCCAACCTATCTCTATCTGGCCATCTTCCGGGAAATGTACATGCAAGATCTTGAACAAGATCACGCTGATTATTCCATATCCGAGGATAAGGGCTAACCATTCTTTCCACCATACTCCTGATTGCGCTATCCTAAAGTAACAAGCAACCTGCCATTCAATCGACGCCATGAATTCTGCCACAACAAATGCAATCAACACGAAATATACTGCGTCTGTTACTTCAATCGCGCAGGATACATAAATGAAAAACAGCATAAGGAATACAGCTACCATCATGCAGGGAATCCAGAAAAACAAGCTGACATCTTCCGTCACGACCATGAATCCGCTCTGTACAACAAGCATCACCGCCATGATCACACCTGTCTTTATTTTTGAAAATCTCTTTTTAAATGGCAGGATAAATATCATGCATGCAAGCCACTCTGCAATTGCCGAGTAAAGTCTCGGGATATCCGGCATCAAATGATCAATCATTTTATCACCTCTCCCCAATATCTTGTCAAAGCTTCCATAAATTCCTTTTTACGTGCACGGCTCAACACCAGCTCTTCGCCTTTTACTACCGCACAGTTGTCCTGAATCCGGTCTACATGCTGCAGATTGATCAGATATCCTTTATTTCCTCTGCAGAAATTCATCCCCGAAAGCTTTTCATCCATCTCTTTCATTTTCCCTGTAGTTTCATAATCCCCAAGGATCGTATGAAGAATCAGTGTATGTCCCTGGCTTTCAATATAGTAAATATTTGCGATGTTAATACGCACCATACCGCCTTTTATATTTACCATAATGACCTTTGCCTCTCGCTTTTTCATACGTTCAATCGCACGGTTCAGTCTCTGTGAAAATGCGAAATAAGATACCGGTTTTAATACATAATCCAGCGCATCTACCGCGTAACCTCTGATTGCATACTGTGCCATGTTTGTAATAAAGATAATCACAACTTCACTGTCCATCTTGCGAATCTCTTCCGCAGCAGACATTCCATCCATGAATTTCATCTCAACATCCATAAGGATAATATCAAATTGGGACTTGTATTTATTTACAATCTGATCTCCGTCTGAATAGATTGTGATATCGAATGCTTCATGGTTTTCCGCCTCATATTGATGTAGAAATTCTTCCAACTGTTTTGCATACATTGCTTCGTCTTCTACAATCGCAATTTTGATCATCGGAATCCTCCTCCTGGTATATTTTCTGTCGTCTTATGTTCTATCTTATAATAAAGGAATTTTTATTCTGCCACAAGTCATATAATGAGATTTACCTGTTGCTGACTCTGAGCAATCACTATTTTAGCAAAAGGAAAACAGGATTGGCCTGTTTCTATCTGTCCAATCCTGTCTTTCATTTAATATATTACGCTTCTGCTTTATCTACATTTTTTCTTTTCTTTCTGAAACGTACGATCACGATCGCATCTGCTGCAATTAAGAGAACTGCCAGAATCACGTCTACTGTTACGAAAAGTTTTGTCATATTGCTCATACCTGCAGCCGGGTTACCATCTGCATAGTAGCCGCTGTTTGCTACAGTGTAAAGAATATTCTTGCATGCCTGTCTCATTGCGAGTACTGCTGTTGCACTCTTATCTGTAAGCTTGTTAGACTCAGCACTGTTGAATCCAAGCATCAGGTCGTTTCCATTTCTGATACAGTGATCTGTGATCATGTATCCGTAAGAACCGTCGTAATCTGTCTCTACCATTCCAACGAATCCCCATTCTCCACGAAGAACGTTATTCAGAAGTCCGTTGTTTGCACAGCTTGGAACTGTACCGATCCAGTTGAAAGCGGACATTGCTGCCATTGCATTTCCTTCGAATCCCTTAACTGCAAGCTCGAATGCTTTCAGGTATCCTTCACGGATCGTCTGCTCAGAAGCAAATGTCAGAAGGAAGGAACAACGGTTTGTTTCCTGATCATTTAATGCAAAATGTTTGATATAAGGATATACACCTTTCACTGCAGCTCCGTTCATCTCGTTTGCTGCCATGTATCCGGATAATACGCCGTCTTCTGAATAGTACTCGAAGTTACGTCCTGCAAATGCAGATCTGTGGATATTCATTGCCGGTCCATACCATCCGAAGTTGTCTGCGTCAACATACTCCTGTCCCATAGAATCTCCGACTTCTTTTGCCAGATCTTTATTCCATGTCTGAGCGATCAGTACTTCTGACGGATAAGCTGTTCCGTATGTCTTTGTGATAAAGTTATTCAGTCCTGCCGGTCCGTCACAATCAGATGTTGCAACCTTTCCTACAGACTTGATCTCTGCTGTCTGCCATCCACCTACATTGATAAGTGTTGACATATCCTCGAAGCTTAACTGGTCTAAGAGTTTATTCCAGTCTTCGTCATCATATGATTTTCCTGTAAGGTCTGCAAGCTGAAGTCCGTTATCCTGCTCCATCTTCGGCATCTCGTCGGAATCATCATTGTATTTTGTACTGTCATAGATTCCAAATACATTTTCTTCTACTGCTTTTCTTGTCTCGTCGCTCATTACATAAGCATCTTCACTTAACTTTCCACAAGCAGATTCATAATTTGCAAATCCGTTTGCTCTTGAAAGCTGTTCGAAATCACCACGTGAGTAATCTTCAAACTGGTTTGTTGATACAGTTTCGTCGGAAGAACGTCCGTCTTTACTGTAGTCAATATCACTGTCTACTGTAAATTTCTCTTCTGCTACAACAGTATGTGAATCGGAACGAAGAGAGATTGTGTATTCTCCAGCCTCTAAGATATATCCACCACCGGAAATCTTGATTCCTTCAGAATCATAGGATGTCATATCCTCTTTGTTAATAGTGATTGATTTTGTCTCTGCTGCTCCCGGATCAAGAGTTTCTGTTTTCTCAAATGCGATCAGATTCGCAGCTGCTTTTTCAATCCCACCATTTGTATATGGCGCTGTGTAATAAATCTCAATAACATCTTTACCTGCAACATCACCTGTGTTTTTCACTGTCACATCAAATGTTACTGTATCACCATTGTCTTTAAAATTCTCAATTGTCTTTTCAAATGTTGTATAGCTCAGACCATATCCAAATGGATACTGTACTGTATCTTCGTACTGGATCAGCCCTTCTTCTGCTGCTGTCTCATAGAATTTATAACCTACATAGATTCCTTCTGCATAGTTTACAAATCCCATACTTCCTTCGTAAGCTGCATCATTTTTTGCGATCTGGTTTTTCAGATCATCTACATTTGTGTATGCGTTCAGACCCATATTGTTGTAATAAGGTGTCTGCTGAAGATCTTTTACAAATGTATCGACTGTCTTTCCTGATGGATTCACAGATCCGTTGATAATCTCTCCAAGTGCCTCGAATCCTGTTGCTCCTGCTCCCGATGCATAGATAACAGCACCGATCTGCTCATACTTATCAACCCAGTCAAGTTCCATCGCATTGTTTGCATTTACAACCACAATAACATTTTCAAACTGAGAGCAGACTGTATCTAACATATCTTCTTCTGTGTTAGACAGTTCAAGATAGCTTTCGCCCTCGTCGAAATCATCATAATCACCGTTGTTTGTGTAACTTCCTTTTACATATCCGTAATTTTCCGGTGTGACTGACACCGTTTCTGCCAGTTTCTTGTAGCTTCCGTCGATCACTGATTTCATATCTGTCGGAAGGTCTGCACCTTCTCCACCGGAACGTCCGATCACTACAACAGCTGTATCAGAGAATTCTTTTGCTTCGTTCATAAGGCTGTCTGTATAATATTCTTTTGTTGGCTCCGGTAATGTCCAGTCCTGCTCAGCCATAGCGATTGTCGGACGGTCTTCTCGGTAATCTGTGTACATCTTTGTCAGAGATTCATTTGTCTCATATCCTGCATCTTTTAAAGACTGTAAAATACTGATCGCTGTGGAAGAATCTGAAGATCCGGATCCTGTTCCACCGTATAACGGATTTGTTGAATCCCATCCGAACACATTCAGTTTCTTCGTGTCAGAAGCGAGTGGTAAGATTCCTTTGTTTTTCAGAAGAACCATTCCTTCTTCTCCGACTTTCTGAATTGTTTCACGGCTCTGCTCTGTTGTTTCTTTTGAAAGCTCTACTTTCTTCGCATTTAAAATACTTGATACGTTGTTGTACATCGGACCATAACAGATCACATTAACAAGTACTGCAACGATAGCCACAAATGCAATTCCTGCCTGCCAGCGGATCACGTGGCGAACTCCCTTTTTCGCTTTATGCGCTGCGATCATTACTACGATCATTGCAACTAATGCAACAAGGATAGCAATAATATAACCACTCAGTCGTTCAATATATGACGTCAGGTCTGCAACACTTACTCCCAGACTAGTGAATATCGGGGACAATAAGTTTACTAAAAAGTTTGTCATAATGTTTCCTCCCTTTTGTTGATGGGCTTATGTTAACATAATTTATTCTCTCATGCCTTTTTTCGCATAAATGGTACGTTTTTTTCATAACCTGCAATTCCATTTGGCATATTTAACAATTTATATATTTCGTTTTTGTCTATATTGCCTATCCTCTGTTGATTGCAGCTTTGATCAGATGTGCTGTTCCTTTAATTCGATGTCCGTTCGCCATCTCTGTCAATGCCTCTGCCATTTTCATCGTCACAATACCGCCTGTCATTTTCGCATATCCACGAATTGGCATATTGTAGTTAAATAATACATTCAGGTTCGGCTTTCCCTTCCAGTCACTGATTTTCAGAAGTAATTTCAGGATTGCACAGAGCAGTTTTCCAAGAATTCCTTTTCCGTAATACAACTGACAAACTGCATCGTTCATTCGGATCTCACCGCTCCAGCTTCCATCCGGAATCTCTCTTCCATACAGAATACGGAATTTTTCGTCTGAAATGTCTTTAATCTTGCCGCTGAAATATTCCGGCAGTTCTTCTTTCTTGTAGCCGCCGTTTTCAACAGTACCTTTTACGTCTAAAGCACCTTCCAGAACCATCTGCTGCGCATTTTCACCGATCATGATCTGATAAGTACCGCTTTCAATCTCCCAGCTATCTGTTCTTGTATCATAAAAACGGAATGTCTTATCATCAAACCCGATTCTTACTTCCTTTTCTTCTCCTGGCTGAAGCTCTACTCTTACGAAACCTTTCAGCTCGCGAACCGGTCGAAAGACAGTCTCAGAAGATTTTCCAACATACAGCTGTGCGATCTCAGTTCCTGACACATTGCCTGTATTCTTAATTGTAAATGTCACACCTTCTGTATCTATTTTCAAATCTTTATATTCAAAGGTTGTATAGCTCAATCCGTAACCAAATGGGAAACGCGTTGATTTTCCAACAGTTGTGTAATAACGGTATCCGACATAAAGAGACTCTCTGTACTCACTGCTTCTTTCTTTACTTGGATAATATGCATACGCCGGCGTATCCTCATAATAGATTGGGTAAGTCTCATTTAACTTACCGGATGGATTCACCTTTCCTGTCAGAACGTTCAACATTGCTGACGCGCCTGCCTGTCCACCAAGATAACCGTGCACGATTCCTTTTACATATGGATACCATGGCATCTCGATCGCTGATCCGGCTGAAAGAACTACGATTATATTCTTATTTACTGTTGTAAGTTCATTAAGTAATGTCTCCTGTGCGGCAGGCATGGACATATGTGTACGGTCAAGTCCTTCGGATTCGCTGATTTCATCAAGTCCTCCGAAGAAAAGTACGATATCCGCCTTCTTTGCAAGTTCTACTGCTGCCTTTGTCAGCTTTTGGTTCGGTTTTCTGTTACGGATATATCCCTGCTCATATGCAATAACATCCAGATCTGTGGATCCGATCACATCAAGGATTGCTTCCGGCTGTTTTGCCGGGTTTACAAGTGATGATCCTGCGCCCTGATATCTTGGGGTCTTTGCGAAATCACCGATCACCGCAACTTTTGTTCCAGGTTTCAACGGAAGGATCTGTTCTTCATTTTTAAGAAGAACAATGCTTTCCTCTGCCGCTTTTCTTGCCAGGTTATGATGCGCTTCCACATCAAATGTTTTTCCCTTTGCGTCTTCTGTTGCCTGATGTGTTGAGAAAATCACATTTAAAAGTTCATCCAGTCTCTGATCCAATACTGCTTCATCAAGATCACCGTTCTCAACTGCATGAATAATATCATACATACCTGATTTTCCTGTTCCCGGCATCTCAAGATGGCTTCCATTCTTCACGCCAAGTGCATGGTCGTTACTTCCGCCCCAATCAGATACAACAAAACCATCAAAGCCCCACTCATCTACCAGAATTTCCTGCAGCATATGGTTGTTTTCGTTTGCATAGATTCCATTTACTTCATTATAGGAAGACATGATGGATTTTGATTTACCTTCCTTGATCGCAATCTCGAATCCTGTTGTATAAATCTCACGGAACGTTCTTTCGTCTACGACAGAATCGTTCGCCATACGGCGCAACTCCTGACTGTTTGCTGCAAAATGTTTCGGGCAGGCTGCAATTCCCTTACTTTGGATTCCACGAACATATGCCGCCGCCATTTTTCCTGCATGATATGGATCCTCTGAAAAATACTCGAAGTTTCTTCCGCACAGAGGACTTCTCTTAATATTAAGTCCCGGTCCAAGGATCACATTGACACCCATCGTCACTGCTTCCTCTGCAAGTGCTTCTCCAATTTCTTCTCCAAGTGCTTCGTCCCAGCTGTTTGCCACTCCTGCTGCTGTCGGAAAACAAGTTGCCGGAAGACTGGCATTCAATCCCAAATGGTCTCCTGCTCCTGCCTGTCTTCTCAGCCCATGCGGTCCATCGGACATTGCCATAGACGGAATCCCATATTTTTCAAAATCAACTGTCTCCCATGTGTTCTTTCCTGACATCATAATTGCTTTCTCTGCCAGTGTCATTTTTCTGATCAACTTTTCATATTTCAGACTCATTTTGAAACCTACCTTTTACTCTATAATATGATAACTATTATTTGGTTACTGTCACAGTACCTGTGATTTTTTGCATTTTGTATATCACAAGTATCTTTTTAATGAAATTATCATAACACAAAAAGCAGACCGTTAAGGTCTGCTTTCATAAATGGTCGTTTTTTCTACATGAACTGTTCTGATTAGATTGCAAGCAGGTTCTTGATTGCTTCCATATAAACATGAACTGCTTCTTCAACCTCTGACACGAGTGTGTACTCGTCTGCACCGTGAATGCGGTAATCTACGCCCGGTTTCTCCGGTCCGAATGCGATGATGTTCTTTAAGGACTTCGCATAAGTTCCACCACCGATTACTAACGGTTTGTTCTCTGTATCTCCTGTTACATCTGTATAAGCTTTGTACAGTGCCTCTACAAGTGGAGACTCTTTCGGGAAGAACAATGGTTTTGTAGTTGTGTGGATCTCAATGCGTCCGTTCTCGTCTTCAAGCTTTCCTTCGCACATCTTAACCATATCTTCTACAGAGTATGTTACCGGGAATCTGATATCGATCGTAGCGGAGATCACACCGTCTTCTGTCTTAACGATTCCGTTACAGAATGTAAGCTCTCCAAACTCATCTGCACATTTCAGACCGATTCCTGATCCGTCACACGCTGTACCAATGTGTGAGTTATAGAATTCTACGAAATCATCTTCAAATCCGGCTTTTGCAAGACAGTCAAAGATAACACCTGCAGCGTTAACTCCAAATGCCGGTGTACTTGCATGTGCAGATACTCCCTTTGCATAAATACTGATCTTTCCGTCTTCTTCTGTTACTTTGTATTCCTGAAGCTGTGTCTCTGCGAAAGCAGCTTCCAGTCTGTCTTTCAGTCCTTCTTCTGCCGGAATCTCTGCTGTACATGCATCACATACGGCATTGAATACAAATCCACCATTGATAGAAATAATCTTTGTATTCTTAGAAGTTGCCAGCATGCCAAGCATACCTTTCTCTCCGTGAATACATGGGTAACTTGCATCCGGTGTAAATCCACAAGATAACTCTTCTGCCACTTCATTATAATGCTCCATACATCTGGAACCATTTTCCTCATTACATCCCATGATCAGACGAACTCTCTTGTTAAGCTTCACACCTGAATCACGAAGAAGCTTCATCGCATAAAGTGCTTCCATAACAGGTCCTTTATCATCTGTTGTTCCACGTCCGTAAACGTAATCTCCTTCTCTTGTCAGCTTGAATGGATCATATGTCCAGTCACCGCCTGCCGGTACGATATCCAGATGTCCTGCGATACCAACGATCTCTTCGCCTTCTCCCATCTCTGCATATCCACAGTAGTTATCCAGGTTCACTGTCTTGAATCCGAGTTCATCTGCAATCTGCAGTGCTTCGTGAAGAACCTTTGCCGGTCCCTCTCCAAATGGCATTCCTTCTGCCGGTGTTCCAAGCTGTGAATCTATCGCTACAAGTCTTTCCATATTACTTAACAATTCTTCTGTTGTTGCATGAATCTTTTCTTTAATATCCATTATTTTCACCTTTCCTTTTTTACGTTACTGTTCACACGATGTGCGACCAGCAACGCATCTCGCCATTTTAAATCGCCTTTGGCGATGGGGCGAGATGCATTCAAGCCAAAACATGCATCCTCCGTGTCAATCAGCGGAGTGATTGACACGGGAGTGAACAGTAACTTTTTTACTGCCTTCTATCATATGATGTAACCGGATTGCTCCATTGCTATGCAATTCCCGCAATCCTCGAACATCATCATATCATGTATCGTGAAAAATTTCCAGTCTTCCCTTAAAGAAATTGTCGACATTTTGTCTATAATCTAGGTTAAACATTTCTTCAGTTTTAAATTATATTCTCTTAATAAATTTTACTTTTCTTTAGCTTTCGTGACACGAGGTGTTCATAATTCTTCCGTATAATAACATCATCAAGTTGATACAGATGAATGCTAAAGTATCATAAATAAAAGAAGACGGTGATTGTATTAGCGACAGATCTTTTATGATTGCCGGACTTCGACCAAAAATTACGAATAGTTTATATAGATAATGGCCCGGCGCAGTGCACCGGGCCACGTTTTTTATATTTTCTTAACCTCTTTTTCCATTTTTCAGATCTTCCACGATTTCATTGTAACGCTTTTTATTCAAACGATAGAAGAACAGTACAACCGCTGTGACAATCCACAAAATTCCGGGAATTGTTGAAAATGCATGTTTCATAACTGCAATTACTTCCGGATTCTGTACCTGATTTGCCACATATCCGTATTGACCAAGCAGTGCTGCAAGGAGTGCAGTTCCTATAGCCATTCCGATTTTATTTCCAAGAGAAACAAATGCGTACTGGAATCCATCATTTCTAAGTCCTGTTTTCCACTCACCGTATTCCACACAATCCGGAATGATCGCGTAGATTGCAGTATTAAATCCTGAAAAGAAGAACTGTGTAATACCTGCCAATGCATAGAATACAATTGGAGATTCTTTTACATTAAAGAAGAACATTGCAAGCATAGCGATTCCTGTAAGTAATGCAAAAACAGATGCTGTTCTTCCTTTATTATTCAACTTACGGAATACCGGCTGGAAACAAGCTGCACCGATAATTGAAGGAATAATAATACACATGGAATATGTTGTATAATAGGACGCATCTCCTTCTACATAAGTAAAGTAATATAAAATATCTGCATTTCTTCCATATAGTGTGAATCCGAACAGCACCTGTCCAACTAATGCAAGCAGATATGGTCTGTTCTGCATAACGGCCTTCAGCTGTGCTTTAATGGAGATTTTTTCTTTCTCCGGAATTGTCACCTGTTCTTTTGTCTTTGCAAAACAGAAGAAATGACATGCAGCAAAGATGCATCCGTAAATAATTGCAACAAACAGATAACCGTTCTTTACACTGTTGCTTCCAAGTTTGCTGATCAGTGGCACTGTTACGATATTGATGATTCCGATTGCAATCATTGCTGCTACGGAACGAGATGTGTTGATCTTGGCACGCTCATCAATATCCTGTGTCATAGCACCGCAAAGTGTTCCATATGGAATGTTTACACAAGTGTATCCTAAGACAAGAAGACAATATGTAATTACCATGTAAACTATTTTCGATGTATTTGACCAATCTGGGTGCGCCCAGAAAGAGAGGATCAAAAGCGCTGATGTGATCGGTGCTGCCACTAACAGCCATGGACGGTATCTTCCCCATCTTGTGTTTGTTTTATCTGTTAATCCACCTACGATCGGATCATTGATTGCATCCCAGAATCTTGAGAAAAGCATCAATGCTGATACTGCTGCCATACTGATTCCAAATACATCTGTATAGAAAATCATTAAAAAGTTACTGACAAACATCCAGCTAAAGTTACATCCTACATCTCCGAAACCATATGCAATCTTGCTGATCAGAGGCACTTTTCCATTATTGCTCTCGTTTTCCATTAATTACCTCCTAGCCAAAGTTTCTGATAAAACTCTGCTCTCTCTTGATTCGATCTCCTATTTCTCCTGCACATTGATGATTACTTTCATCGTTGTCTCGCGGTTATCATCAATATACTGATATGCTTTCAGATAATCTTTGAATGCAAATGTCTTAGAAATCAATGGTCTTAAATGAACTTTTCCTTCATTTACAAGTTCTATACCATCTACATAATCATCATGACGATACATCATGGTGCTCTTGATATCCAGTTCGTGATCATTTGCAACTGCAAGGTCTACTGTTGCCATTCCTGCAAATACGGCAACAAGAACGATGATACTTCCTTTTCTTGCGTATTTAATTGCCTGTCCCATTGTGATATTATTTCCTGCGCAATCATAGATCACATCTGCTTTGTCAGGACCAAAGGCTTCCACCATTGCCTCTCCAAAGTCTTTCTCCATAGTATTAACACATACATCAATACCACATTCTTTTGCCTTATCCAGACGAAGGTCGCTGACATCTGTGATCATTACCTTTGCGGCGCCCATTCCTTTTGCTGCCTGTGCAACCAGGTTACCGATCGGTCCTGCACCAAGAACTGCAATATTCAATCCCTTTACATCTCCTACCTGCTTCACTCCATGCACTGCAACTGCCAGAGGCTCGATCATGGCTCCTTCTTCATAAGACATATCTTCCGGAATCGGTGTTACTTTAGAGGCATCTACTGCAAAATATTCTGAAGCCGTTCCTGTTGTCTGGAACCCCATAACCTTAAGTTCCTCACAAAGGTTATATTTTCCGTGACGGCACGGATAACACTGTCCGCAGTAAACCTGTGGCTCAATCGTAACTTTCTGTCCTTCATGAAATTCTGTAACATCTTTTCCGACCTTGGCAATCTCACCGGATACCTCATGTCCCTGAGTCACCGGGTATTTTGTAAATGGATGTTTTCCATGATATACGTGAATATCAGATCCACAGATTCCAATATTCATAATCTTAACTAGTACCTGATTATCTTTCACTTCCGGAACCGGTACCTCTCTGAAAATAATTTCTCCCGGGTTTGTCATTACCTGCTGTAACATAATGTTTTCCTCCTTTATTGAATATCTTTTATTAAATGTTTTATTAAAGTAATTACATTATTGTTCAGGAAATGTATTTTGTCAATATGTTATTGTTCAATTCTGCCTATTGCACAAGATTTCGCTATAATTTTTATGCAGTTTGCGCAAAAAAATCCAGAGAAGAAACATGTATTAAAAATGTTTCTTCTCTGGATTTTCTAACTTTCCATCATTCTGATCGTTATAATGTTTTAATAAAAGCCTGCAAATAATGTTTTGCCACACCAACTGCCGAGGCTTCTCTCTTATATGAACAAACTTTCAGGTATCTCGCATCATGCTCAAATCCATTATATTCCATTACTTTTTTCCCTAAGGTTATCATATGATCTGCAAGATATCCCCCTACTTCTCCTCCAAGAATAATATCCATATCATATGCCATTCTCAGATTTGAAATAAGGATTGCCAGATTATTAAGATACTCTTTCCAAACCTTCACAGCCTGTCCGTCCTGCTCTTCCACCTTCTTCATAAACTGTTCCAGTGTCTCTTTGGTATCATCTGTCAGCACGCTCGCCGCACAGTAAGCATCCGCACAGCCTTGTTTTCCGCAATAACATTTCTTTCCGCCCGGAACAAGGATCATATGTCCAAATTCTCCGGCTTTCTGATTCGCTCCCGGAATCAATTTCCCGTCAATGCAAAATGCTCCTCCGAGTGTGTTATTCAATGAAAGATACAATGCATTTCTATAGTTATTTAAATCCTCTGCCATCATTGCCGCATTGGCATCATTTTCAAAATAAACCGGAAGTGAAAAGACTTGTTCCAAAAAGCTTAAACTATAATTCTCCAATTGGAGCGCATGAGATTTGATCAGCATTCGTTCTTTCGAATTAACAATTCCCGGAATTGAAATTCCGATTCCCAAGATTCGTTCTCTGTTTTCTACATCTGAAAGAAATCTTTCCAATGCTTCGCTCAATTGTAAGTAGTAAGCGGCCTCTGTTGAAAATTCTAAGCGGATCCTTTCATATTTCTCTATCTCATAGCTCAAATTCACAAGTACAAATCCTGCATGCTTCGCAGTGATCCTTATCCCAACCGCATAACGGTACGCTGGATTAATACTGATTCGTTTTGTTTTTCCCCCGCCTGTAGATTCATATTCTCCGGTTTCAACCGCAATTCCATTAGCCAAAAGCTCATTCACATTCGACAATACAGTCGGCATACTAAGATTGAGATCCTTCGACAATTCCACTTTAGACGTTGCTTCGTGATTTATAATATAATTTACTATTTTTGATTTTGTAATATTTCTCTTTTCCGCTCCGGCCATATCCAAGGCTCCTTTTATAAATTGTTTTATAAAAGTATCTTATCCCTTCTTTGCCGGTTTGTAAAGGTTACAAATGCATTTTATTCTTCTACTTTCACCGGATTTGTCACACTGACCTTGTGATCATACCATGTTCCCTTTTTTCCGATCAATGCAAGATCAAATTCTTTGTCCAGTGCCGGAACCGGAACGTCGAATCCATAGACCTCATCAGATGTTCCATCGCTGTAATTAATAGTATCTGTTGTAGGCTGAAGCAGTTCTGCGCCATCCTTCTGTGCATCCTCGGCAGTTCCTTCGAACAGATTGACAATATTTTTAGACACCAGACTGATATGAATTGTCATTTTTCCATCTTCTACTGTCAGTGTTCCTTTTCCGTCCATCGCTTCATTTACATGGAACATAGAGCTGTCTGTTTGGAACTCTGCTGTATATGTTCCGTCTTCCAGTGCTGCCTGCTCCTCATCTGCCTTATCTGCAGAATCCTCTTTTGTATCCGCCTGTTCTGTTTGTGCTTTTCCACTGTCTTTAGCCTCTGTGCTATTTCCACATCCCGTAAATACAGATGCGATCATAGAAACAGAAATTAATACCATTAATAACTTCTTTTTCATCTAAATACTTCCTTTCATTGATTCAAAAAAGGTCATGCAATTCCCTTTTCTCTGAACAAGCATGACCTTCTCAATATCTTCTTACAAATTACTCTGCATCAATTGCAGCCTGTGTATGTGCTACATACAGCTGCTGGATTGCCTGGATCTCTCCTAAACCTGCAATCTGAGTATCAATGCTGTCAAATGCTCCTGATGCCTCAAACTGGCTCTTCCAGGAATCATCGTCATCTCCGGCCATATCGTTGTTCGCATGGTCTCCTGCAACAACCATCAGCGGACGAAGGATTACTTTCTTATATCCTGCTTCTTTCAGTTTCTCGATCACTGCCTCGCAGGATGTATCTTCCGGCTCACCCTCTACAGTTCCAATAAATACATTGTCATATCCAAGCTGTTCCATCTGTGTCTGCATCTGAGAATAACTTACCTTTGCAGTATGAGATGTACCATGTCCCATGAATACAAATGCTGTTCCGTCTTCTTTCACTGCATCTAAACTGTCAAATCCGGCGTCTTTCACTGCCTCTGCTGTGATTGCTTCCGCTACTGCTGCCTTGTCTGCATTGATAACAGTCGCATCAGCTCCAACTTCTCCGAGAAGTGGCTCTGCAATCTTAACAGATTCAAACTTATCTTTATATCCCTCTAATGCTGCTGTAAGTTCATCATATTCTGCTCCATGCATCAGATGTGTTGGCTGTACAACGAGGTTCTTCACACCATTGTCTACTGCTCTCTGCAATGCCTGATCCACATTGTCGATCTTCTCTCCATCACGGGCCTGTACATGATTGATAATGATCTGCGCTGTAAATGCTCTTCTTACAGACCAGTCCGGATAAGCTGCCTGAACTGCCTTCTCAATACCACCGATATCTGTCGCACGGCTGTCATTGAAGGATGTTCCAAAACTTACTACAAGGATTTCATTTTCACCGATCTCATCAGCGTTGAGTGGATCATCCTTGGATGCATCTCCCGTATCTCTTCCGAAATAATCCGGATCCGCATTCTCTCCCTCAACGAGTTCTTTCTGTGCATCTGTCAGTGCATCCCATGCTTCTTTCGCTGCTGTACACTGCTCATCTGTCTTGTCTGTTCTTTCCTGAACATAAATGTCATCAATCAGCTTCGCAACTTTATCTGCTGCTTCCTGATCACTGTCCTGTTTTGACTCTGTCTTTGTTGTGTCAGTGTTGTTGTCGCCCTTTGATCCACATCCTGCAATCATGGACACACTAAGTGTTGCTGCCAGTAAAACCATTAATACTTTCTTTTTCATTGTCATCCTCCTGATTTCTTGTTCTCAGAAATGAAAACACCCTCGAATCAAACGAGGGTACGCAAAGAAAAACCGGTGATTATTTACAACCTATCTGTAAATAATTACTGCAGTCTAAATCATTTTCTTTCGTACGGCCAATTCCTCGTGGCATGAACTCTTCATTCCTGTACTGCGAAAGGCAGGTCTCCCGGCTGATCGTTCAAACGCTTCTGCTTCACCTTCCCGGTCTCCCAGTGGACTCAAAACAAAAGCTCACGAAATACGGTGACGAGTTCGTACAGGATTCTCACCTGTTTCCCTTTTCACCAGTCCAAATTTCCCACGTCGTTCCTCTGAGCATTCATAATCAGGACGCCATCATCCATCTGACTGACACCTCACGCATCTGTATTAAATTATATGTTACAACGGGGTCATTCTATCACACTTACATAAATGCGTCAAGAAATGTTATAAATCGGTGGATTTACCCTCTTTTCCGACTTTGATTTCCTCCGCAGAAATGATACAATATCCCTCAGAGACAAAATTTGTAACTAAGGTGGTTTATTATTATGAAAGAATCTAATAGACAAGCATTTCGTCGTGGTTTTCGCGATGGAATTCCGATTGGACTTGGATATCTTGCGGTCTCCTTTTCAATCGGTATCGCCGCAAGAAATATCGGCCTGAATGCATTTCAGGGATTCCTTATGAGTCTGTTAAATAATGCATCTGCCGGAGAGTATGCCGGACTGACTGTAATTGCTGCAAACTCTCCTTATATTGAGGTCGCAATTGTCACATTGATCACGAATGCACGTTATCTTCTGATGAGCTGTGCCATGAGTCAGCGTTTAAGTCCCGACCTTTCGTTAGGACACCGTCTGCTGATGAGTTATGATATCACAGACGAACTTTTTGGAATTGCGATCAGCAGACCCGGTACTTTAAACCCTTATTATACCTATGGCGCGATGGTAACTCCGCTTCCGGGCTGGGCTTTTGGAACTATGCTCGGTGTCATTGCCGGAAATATCATGTCACCGCGTATGGTCAGTGCATTTAGTGTTGCCCTCTTTGGAATGTTTATCGCTATCATCATTCCTCCTTCGAAGCAGAATAAAGTCGTTGCAGGACTGGTTACTCTTGCATTTATCTCAAGCTTCGCAGCAACTTGCCTGCCTTGGATCTCCACTCTGTCGAATGGTACCAGAACAATCATACTGACCGTCGCACTTTCAGCCGGAGCAGCATTCCTCTTCCCGATACCGACAGAAGACGAAACTTCAGCTTCAACTAAACAATAATAAAAACGTAACTTCAGTTACTCAGAAGGAATAAAATTATGACACACAATATTTATATCTATATTCTTATCATGGGCGGTATCTCTTATTTCATCCGCGTACTGCCGATGACCTTGATCCGAAAACCTTTGAAGAACCAGTTTCTTCAGTCCTTTCTATACTATGTACCTTATGTCACACTAGCAGTGATGACATTCCCGGCAATCCTTCATGCCACACAGTCTCCAATCTCCGGAGCCCTCGCTCTCGTTGTTGGAGTTGTGGCCGCATGGTGCGGTGCAGGACTGCTGCCAGTCGCAGTTCTTTGCTGCGCAGTTGTATTTATTGCAGAGCTTTTCTTGTAGAGTAATCTTATAGATTTTAGTAACTGTCGATGCCCTTTTTTCTGCCATTGATGCTTTTTTCGCTACTGTCGATGCCCTTTTTCGTTTGGCGAAACAAATTTTCTTAATTTTCTGACATTTAAGACAATTTCTTTAAAAAGTCTAACGTAAAAATATAAAAAAAGGGGTTGCATTTTTCTGTAGCTTTGATATAATAACCATGTTGTTTGAAACAAGCAACAAACAAAACTCAAGTAATGCGGAATGGTGTAATTGGCAGCACAGCAGACTCTGACTCTGTTAGTAGGGGTTCAAGTCCCTTTTCCGTAGCTGGGAATTTGCTTCGGCAAGTTCCCTATTTTATCGGAGTGTGGCTCAGTTTGGTAGAGCGCTACGTTCGGGACGTAGAGGTCGCAGGTTCAAATCCTGTCACTCCGATTTTTGTATGTCTGAAGATAAGAATCTCTTTTGATACAGATGTGGATTGAAGAATCCGGCTGTGTCAGAAGAGATTTTTTATTCTTTCGTAACATTGTACGAAAAGGTGATGGAATCACAGGATGAGTTGTGATAAAATCGGGATAGAACTGCTTTTGGGGAAAAGAATATGATTCTGACGGGCAGAGGAAAAAGATTGGAAAGAAGGAAAAGATGATGGAAAAATTTTCAGAGATGAAATATGTACGTCCAGATGGGGAAGCGTATATTCAGACCATCCAGAAAGAAACAAAGAACTTTAACGAGGCTGCAGATTTTGAAGGCGCGCATCAGGCGTTTGTCGCAATCCTGAATGCAAACAGCCACTTTAATACGACACGCGTCATGGCAAGTATCCGCAACAGCCAGGATACCAATGATGAATTCTATCGAAAAGAGATGGAATATATTTTCGAGATCGAGCCACAGATTGATGTAGAAATGAAAAAATTCTATGAAAGTTATCTGAAGTCTTCTTACAGAACAGAGCTTGAAAAAGAGTTCGGAGAAGTTTATTCCAGACAGGCAGAGAACAAAGTCCGGCTTACCGATCCGTGTAATGCCGATCTGCAGATCCAGGAGAACAAACTGGTTCAGAAGTATTTCCAGGTTGCAGCGGCACCGGTTACAGATTTTCACGGAGAACAGCTTGGATTCTATGGTCTGTTAAAGATGATGGAGGATACCGACAGAAGCATCCGTAAAGAAGCTTTTGAAAAGTGGGCAGAGCTGTATAAATCGATTTCGGATGAACTGGATTCCCTTTATACGGAACTGATCGGAATCCGTCAGCAGATGGCAAAGAACCTTGGATTTAATGGATATGCCGAGATGATGTATCAGAAGATGGAAAGATTTGAATATACGCCGGAAGATGTAGCAATATTCCGTAAGCAGATCAGGGAGCATATCGTACCGCTTTGTCAGAAACTTTATGAGGAACAGAAAGAAAGACTCGGTATCGAAGAATTAAAATATTATGACGAAAGTCTTACCTATCCGGATGGAAATGCAGTTCCGGAGGGAACGGAAGAAGAACTTCTGGAAAAGGCGAGAACCATGTATCATGAACTTTCCAAAGAGACAGGAGAATTCTTTGATTTTATGATGGAATACTGTCTGTTTGATCTGGAAGGAAGGCAGGGAAAACAGCAGGGTGGCTACTGTGACTTTATGGAAGAATATAAGGCACCGTTCATTTTTGCAAACTTTAATGGAACCAATGCAGATGTCAATGTCCTTACCCATGAAGCAGGACATGCCTTTGAAGCATACACAGCGTCACGCAATATTCCGGTATTATCGCAGACATTCAGTACCGCAGAGATCAGTGAGATCCATTCAATGGCGATGGAATATTTCACACTGCCGTGGATGCATCTGTTCTTCGGAGAAAATGCAGAAAAACAGAAAAAAGCATACCTGTGGGATTCGCTGGAAGCAATGCCATACATGGCATGCGTAGATGAATTCCAGCACCGTGTATACGCTGAAAATCTGACCGATGCAATGGAAAGAAGAAAAGTATGGCACGAACTGGAAAAAATCTATCTCCCATGGAGAGATTATGATGGCAATGAATTCCTGGGACAGGGCGGATTCTGGATGCAGAAACAGCACCTATTCATGTGCCCGTTCTATTATATTGATTACGCCGTATCCCGTGTAGGAGCCCTCGAATACTACGGAAAAATGCAGGAAGACCTGGAAGGCGCATGGAAAGATTACTACGCCCTCTGTAGCCAGGGTGGAAGCAAAGGCTACCACGAACTTCTGAAAATCGGAAATCTAAGCGATCCGTTTAAAGAGGGAACCATCTACAACGTTCTGAAAAAATTGAACCTGATTTAAGCGAAAGAAAACTGAAAAAACATGATATCGATTACATAATCTTATTGCATGTACTGGAGGGACAAGGTATAATTTGCTTATAAGAGTATGGGATCGAAGATTATTATCGATAACCTTGATGGACGAATTACGCAAAAGAACTGTTTCAAATTCTAATTTTGTGCAATGGAGATGAAACTCAAAAATCGTGGAAGCCTCTGCTGAACACGATTTTCGTCCTAAGAGGTTCATCGGAATGGTTTGCACAACTGAATTTGAAACAGTTCTTTTGTGTAATTCGTCTTCACAGCCTATAACTTCGCATCTAAGAGGATTATAAAGAGAGGAATCGAATATGGAAAAGATCTATGACGTAACCGCCTTAGGCGAACTGCTAATTGATTTTACAGAAAATGGAACAAGTGCACAGGGCAATCCGCTTCTGGAAGCCAATCCGGGAGGCGCACCATGCAACGTACTCGCCATGCTTGAAAAGCTTGGGAAAAAGACCGCATTTATCGGAAAAGTCGGAAAAGATATGTTCGGAGAACAGCTGAAAACTGCAGTCGAAGAAGTTGGAATTGATACACGGAATCTGGTAATGGATGAAGAAGTACATACCACACTTGCGTTCGTACATACTTATCCGGACGGTGACAGAGATTTCTCTTTCTACCGGAATCCGGGAGCAGATATGATGCTGAAAAAAGAAGAAGTGGACGAAGATCTGATCCGTGGGGCAAAGATTTTCCATTTCGGAACACTTTCCTCTACCCATGAAGGTGTGCGAGAAGCAACCAGATATGCGATCGATGTGGCAAAAGAAGCAGGATGTATCGTAAGCTTTGACCCGAACCTCCGCCCGCCACTCTGGAAATCACT